>Ga0209253_10002732_pt1 | contig 15597 bp, 19 predicted proteins | sample FrelakmetBRP12BR_FD_187145 | JGI IMG/M metagenome (GOLD analysis project Ga0209253, IMG submission 187145) | Freshwater lake sediment microbial communities from the University of Notre Dame, USA, for methane emissions studies - BRP12 BR (SPAdes)... | ecosystem: Environmental > Aquatic >...
TTGCAACCTTTCTTCAAATCAACAGTCAGGTTTTATCCATTCCAAGAATATTCCCGGAGGCCTGATCCTCCATAACCGTATATAACATTATTCCGGTGGCAACCGCCAAGTTCAGCGAACTGACCCTGCCTCTCATTGGCATGGACAGTAATATCTCACAGGCTTTCATCTGTTTTTGCGATAGCCCTTTCTGCTCATTTCCGAATAACAATATGGCAGTCTGTCGATGTAGCTTAAAAGTGCGGTAATCAGCACTGGCATGAGCCGAGGTGCCGACTAATCGAAGCCTGTTCTTGTGCGCCCACTTGATGAAGATTTCGAACGGTACCTGTACAAAGGACTTCCAGAAAATCGTTCCCATGCTGGCACGCACTGACGAAGGATGATACGGGTCCACTCCCCCATCCAGCAGGAATAATCCATCCGCGCCCACAGCATCCAGGGTTCGCAGGATCGTCCCAACATTACCGGGGTCCTGGGGAGAGACCAGCGCCACGCCCAAGTGAAAGTGGGGCGCGACCAGCTCATCCAGGGCCAGGTGTCGCTGCTTGAGAATAGCCAAAATGCCCTGAGGGTTTTCTTTTTCTGTAATGGCGGCGAATAAGTCCGAGGTCAAAGCTGCGCAACGAACGCCGCGCCAAGCCTGTTCGTCCACCAGATGACGGGCATAATCGCTGGTTAATTGGTTCGGTGCGTATACCAGTCTCTCAATACTCCAGCCTGCTTCGATGGCTTCACCGACATGATGAATGCCTTCAGCTACAAACAGGCCGGTCTCATCGCGCCCTTTACGCTCCCGCAATGCGCGGACTTGCTTAATAAGTGGATTGCTGGAACTCGAGATAAGCTCGGTCATGCCTTGATTTTACCCGAATCGGCTATAATCAATCAGATGACGACCCATGAAACCAATGTCCAGCGCTATTACCAGTATGCGCTCTGGCTGGGTCTTTTTACCGTCTTCTACAACCTGCTAGAAGGGCTGGTTTCGATCTTCTTCGGAATCCAGGACGAAACCCTGACACTCTTCGGTTTCGGCATGGATTCGTTCATCGAGATCCTCTCAGGCATCGGAATTATTGCCATGGTGCTCCGGATCCGCCATAACCCAGACGCCTCGACCACACCCTTTGAAAATAACGCCCTGCGAGTGATTCGATCGGCGCACTTGGGCTGATCTAATTATCTCTCCACAAAGGCCGCGAATCCTTTCGGAAAGCCAAAGGCCTGGATGACGAAGATGATTAGACGCACCATTGAAAAAATTTTTAGCAATATAGAAACAAGAATTCCGTTATGAGAAAACTTCGGTGGATGTTTCTGTTCCTCCTGGTCTTTCTCTTCGCCTGCCAGACTTCCAAGACACCGGTTACCATTCTCGCAGACGGGCAGGCGTATTCCATCCGTACCAGCGGGCATACTCCGGCGGAAATTCTCTCGGCTGCCAATTTGACTCTAGGGCCGGATGACCGACTTCTCTATCAAGACGCGCAAATCCCGCTGGATGCCAACCTGCCGGAGGCGCAATCCTACACCCTCACCATCCGCCGCGCGGTTCTATTGACCCTCGTCTCGCCGGATGGGCAGAAAATCCTCCAAACATCCGCACATACGGTCAGACAGGCGCTCGAAGAAGCCAGTTATACTCTCCATGCCGCCGATCGATTCGATCCGCCTTTAGAAACACCCATCGAAGGATCCCTTACCGTTAATTATCATCCGTCCAAAACGCTTGTGGTTGTTGTTGATGGTACACAGGTTCAGATACGCTCGGCCGCTACCAGCGTGGGGCAAGCCCTGGCCGAAGCCGGCATTCCTCTGATCGGGCTGGATGCAAGTGTCCCTGCCGAAAATGAAGCACTCCCCGTGGGTGGACAAATCCGGGTCATTCGGGTGAATGAGACAGTCACCCTGACACAAAAATCCATTGCCTTTGCCACCCGAATCGAGCCATCTGCCGACCTTGAACTCGACCGGCAGGCGCTGATCCAGGGCGGGGAGCCTGGGCTTTCAATCATGCGAATGCGCGCCCGCAGCCATGACGGCGTACAGGTCATGCAAACAACAGAGAGTGAATGCATCGTGCGGCCGCCGCAGGATCGCATCATGGGCTACGGAACGAAGGTTGTCATCCGAAGCGCCACGGTGGATGGCGAGACTTTCCAATACTACCGGGTTCTGCCTTTGATGGCCACCTCCTATTCTCCCTGTCGATCAGGCACTGCCGATGGAAGCTGCTTGTATGGCACCTCCAGCGGTCTGCCGGTGCAGCGCGGTACGGTGGCCATGGTCTACTCCTGGTATCTGGCTTTCGGATTCGACCGGCTCTACATCCCCGGCTACGGTTATGCCATCGTGGGGGATGTGGGCGGTGGGCCGCCGGGCAACCACTATTGGGTGGACCTGGGTTTTACAGACGCTGATTACCAACCTGTCTATGGCACAGTCACTGTCTACTTCCTGGCACCTATTCCAGCCAGCCTTGTTACCGTGCTGCCATGAGTGGAATCAGCCTGCCTCCCCTAAATATCCCCGGCCTGATGAACCAGTTCGGGTTGCGCCCCAGGAAAGGCCTTGGGCAAAACTTCCTGCAGGATAACCGTGCACTTCAGGAAATCGTTGAGGTTTCAAACATTCGCTCCACTGATAATATTCTTGAGATCGGTCCCGGATTGGGTAACCTGACGCGCTACCTGGCGCTGGCTGCCAGAAGTGTGACAGCGGTTGAGTTGGATAAAAACCTATTCCCAATCCTTAAGACAGTCCTCGCGCCATACCAGAATATCCGCCTGGTACAGGGCGATATTCTCAAATTGGACCCGGTTGTCCTGATGGACTCACCAGATTATCTGGTGATCGCCAATATTCCGTACAACATCACCTCCTTTCTTCTCCGACACCTGTTGGAAAGCGGGAGACTTCCACGCCGCCTGGTATTGACGGTGCAGGAAGAGGTGGCAGAGCGGATCTGCGCTAAACCCGGTAAAATGAGCATACTCGCCTTGAGTGTGCAAGTGTATGGAAACCCGGAAATAATCACATATATCCCGGCAGAGGCATTTTTCCCTTCTCCGAAGGTGGATTCTGCCGTTCTGCGCGTGGAAATAAGCCCCAAGCCGAAAATCCCAGCTGCGCAATTGGAACCATTTTTTAGGCTGATAAAAGCAGGCTTCTCACAAAAACGGAAAACATTGCGAAATGCGCTATCAGGCGGTCTTGGAATCAAGCCCGCCGAAGCAGAAAGAAGACTCACTTCGGCGGGAATAGACCCTATGCGGCGGGCAGAGACATTATCCTTGGAAGAATGGGGAAAGCTATGTGGTAGCTCTTCCCTTTGACCTCAGGTCACGATAATTCCACAGGACGCTCCAGACCCGAATGGCTGCCTCAGCCTGGATCCTGAAAGACATTTTTGACTTACCCCAACGCCGGTCGGCGAAATAGATGGGGGTTTCCTTTATTCTGGCTCCCAGGTAATAGGCCAGGTAGGCCATTTCCACTGTAAATACATACCCATTGGACTTAACTCTCTCCAGCGGCATCGACTGGAGGAACGTTCGCCGCCACATCCGGAATCCGCCGGTTACGTCGCGGATGGGCAGGCTGAGAATGGAACGGGCATAGAAATTTCCCCATGCCGAGAGAGCCTTGCGCCAGAATGGCCAATGTACATCCGTGCTGCCACCCGGGATGTAACGCGAGCCGAAGACCACGTCACAGGTCTCGATCTGTTTCGCCATTTCAGGCAGCACCGCCGGATCATGGGAGAAATCGCAATCCATATGGGCGATGATATCCACGCTGGTGTCGATAAGGCTGCGGAAGGCGTGCAGGTAAGCCGAAGATAAGCCAAATTTACCCGTTCGATGAAGAACATTCATCCGTCCGGGATGATCCAAAGCCAAGGCATCACCAATACGGCCGGTGCCATCCGGGCTGCTATCATCCACCACCAGGATATTCAAATCCAAGGGAAGCTCAAATAAAGCGGAGACCATTTCAGGCAGGTTCTCCGCTTCATTAAACGTTGGAATAATTACGGTAATCTTCATTGGTTTATGGGGTCTTGTTGCATGAGAATTTCGAAGCAAATGTAGCACAGGGGAGGAGATGTGTCAAGCGAACGGATTTCGAAACATGCTATAATGCCTTCTCAGTTCTCGAAACTCATACCTATGCGCAAAATTCTTCTCTCTTTCTTCTTACTGGTAGTCCTGCTTCCTTCCCGGAATTTAGCCATGGCTTCCCAGGATCTTTCGGAAATCGAGCCTGTTTCAGGTTCGGTGGTTTGCCAACCCGGTCTGTATCTGGACCTTCCGTCAGATTGTCTACCACTCGGTCCGTCCGAGTTTTTAAAACAATCTGCGGAGCAGGGCATCCCTTATCCAGTTATACCCTTGCCAGCCTATTCACCCGATAAAAGTCTAAATTTCACACCCTATCAATATTATAAAGTAACTGAAGCGGGAGACTCTCTATATTCATCCCTGGATGCTGCGCTAGCACACCAGGCCTCCAAAGTCTTATACCCAAGTTCCCATCTTTACGTTTCCTACCTGGGGGAGGCGGTGGAGACCAGCCAGGGTTCTTTTTACCAGCTTCGTTCCGGCTATTGGGTTTTTATTAGAAGTGACGGGGGGCGCCTGGCTGCATACAATCCGCCGTTCCAAGGATTGCTTTTCAGTTCCACGCCGCGTAATACCTTTGGATGGGTCCTGGGAGCAGTCCAATCCCGTACTTCCCCAGGGATTAATAGCCCGGAAAGCGGTGTCACGCATAACCGCTTCGAAGTCGTCCAGATCTACGCCACGCAAGAAGCCGACAACCTGACCTGGAATTTAATTGAACCAGGCGAATGGATGGATTCACGCCAGGTCGCCCGGGTGGACCCAAATCCGGTCGCCCCCGAGGGCGTCAACGATGGACGCTGGATCAGCGTCAACCTGTTCGAACAAACCGTAGCCGTTTATGATAATAACAAGCTTGCCTTTGCCACAATGACCTCCACCGGCATCGACCATTTCTGGACCCGGCCGGGTCTCTTCCAGATCAAGACCAAACTGGAAACGGAGACCATGAGCAACAGCGTCCAGGACGATTATTATTACCTTGAGGATGTCCCATGGACGATGTATTTTGATGAAGGTCGCGCCCTGCATGGCGCTTACTGGCATAACAAGTTCGGTTATCGCTTGAGCCATGGCTGTGTCAACCTGTCTTCCGGGGATGCCCACTGGATCTACGATTGGGCACATGAAAATGATTATGTCTACGTGTACGATCCGTCCGGGCAAACTCCCACCGATCCGAGCCTGTTCAGTGCCGGCGGGTATTGACGCCATTAAATGCGTATGGTATATTCAGCCCGCTCCTGGACCCGTGGTGTAGCGGCCAAACATGCGGCCCTGTCAAGGCCGAGATCGCGGGTTCGAATCCCGTCGGGTCCGCTGGAGACAACCTGGTGGAATGACCGGGTTGTTTTTTTTAATGGGGAACTTCCTCCGTATCTGGAACTATACAACTTTTTTTGAATTTCGCCTCAATCTTCCAGGATCGCCAATTCCTCCAGCCTTTTTTTGTTCATGATCTGGATCCTTTGCCGGTCGACGCGGATCAATCCATCTTCTATCAGCGCATTGAGAGCCCGGTTGACCACATCCAGTACGCTGCCAAGCCGTGCCGCCATTTCGGTCTGTGTCATCCAGCGGCGGCGGATGATTATGCCATCAACAGAATTCTCAAGCAGTATGCGTGCCATGCGGCTTTTTACGGTTCGCAGGGATAGGTCCTCCACCAGCTTCATTAAGTGTAGAACGCGTTCAGCCAGGTTCCGTGCGATAGCCGCGCATACCTGTGGATACTCCTTCATGAGTTGCAGCATCAATTTCCGATCGATCACCCACAGCCTGGAATCCTCCAACGCCAGGACGGTTACCTGATTCCTGCCATCGGTCAGCAAGCCGATTTCGTTGAAAACATCGGCGGGTCCCAACAAACGGATGATTTGCTCCCGGCCCAACGGCGAGGTGATGACCCCTTTCAGCCAACCTTCCTGGACAATATATAAGCCCTTACATTGTTCCCCCTGTAAAAAAACAATTTCATCCGCTGCAAATCGCAGCGAGGTAACAGATTGTTGGATGATTTCCAGAACTTCAGTGTCACACTTCGCAAAAAAAGGCACAGACGAAAGGTTTCCCAATGCTTTGGCGGGCATGTCTGCTCCTTCTCTTTCCGGAATTATCATTCCTGGGTATTATAAATCGCTTTTCCTGACAGAATCAATTCCCGAATTCGACAAAAGTCATATGCAGCCTGGTGGGAAACCGGTACACTAATGTTAAATTTCTCAAAACGACTACTATGAAGATTCAATTTTCCATGTTTCTGATTATGGCACTTCTGTTCCTGGCGGGCTGCCGGGCGGAAAAATCCACCTGCCCCCTCGTGGAAACCACTGAAAACTACCTGACCATTCCGCCAGAATTTCTGCCCACTCCCGCTGCAACCTCTTCCACACCCATTATTATGAAAATCAGGGGCAGAAACGTTACGGTGGATGAAATCGTCGAAGGACCACTCTGTAACGGCACCTGGATCGGCACAATCTACGTCACTTGCAATGTCCAGGTTTATCCCTGGGTGGATAAGCCATTATTTTTGAAGGATTGTAATTTATCGATCGCCCCGGATACCGTAGTGTACGTTGCCTTTCATAATGATACCGCCTATTACAAAGGGTGTTCCTGCCATACCGGAGAACTCGAAGAACAATAGACAACCCACAAACGATGGGCATTCTGGAAAGGAGAAGAAAATGAAAAACAAGCATGTACTTGGAGGCATCCTGGCCATCATCGCCAGCCTGATGGGCATCATCGGGCACATCATATTGTTTTTGAACTGGTATTATGTTGGGATGCACACGCAATCCGCTGAACCGGGTTGTGAGATCCTGCTGAAGTACATCCACCCGCTTATGGCCGATTTCGGCATCCTGGCGGGCGTGATATTCGCGGTCAGCGCCTACGGGTTCCTTACCAAAAAGAATTGGGCATTCTTTCTGACTGTTGTGGCGCTTGTGCTGGCCTTGCTGGGCAGCTGGTTCATCAATGTACCCTATATGGCTGCTGGACTGCCACCTATTTATTTCCCACTCTTCTGGCCTTACGTCCTGTTATATTTCCTTTTTCTAAAGCTGGTCGGAAAAATATCCTGGAGCCAGACCCTACTGGCGTTGGGCACCGGAATCGCCTATATTTTTTGCTGGATGAACGGTGTATCCAGCACGAGTCGCATCATTACCCATGGCGACCCGATCTTCGTGCTTGTTCAACGCCTGCACTGGGTGGCAATGATCGGATGGGCCGTGGTGACGGTGGGAATCATCATGCGACCGAAGGGATGGATGCGGGTGATTGGACTTGTCTCCGCGGTAACGGAACTGGTGGTGGGCATCCCCCTGGCGGTTGCCACTGCCCAACAGTTGGGCCGGTTCTCGCTCTTCGCACTTGCCCCGATCGCCTGCCTGATCCTGCTCGTGCTGTTGGTCTGGCCTAACCTCTGGACGCGAATCACCGGTGCACCGGTAGAAAGCTAACAATTTCAAACAAATAAAAGTCAAATCCTTTGCAATACATTTGTGTTATCCTTTATAATGAAAAAATAGTGCTTTCTTTCACAATTTTGCAAAGGAGAATGCAAATGCCCCACCCGACCGTTTTCGATATCATCGTCCTGGTTCTCATCGGTCTGACGGCCACCTACCTGCTCTTTCGCTTCTGGCAGCGCTGGAGCTGGGAAAAGAAATTCTATATCTGGTATTACATGATGGGATTTCTGGTTCTGCTGGTTTCCGGCCTGCTGCTCATCTTCCTGGGTTACCAGATCCTTGGAACGCCCTTCGTGCTGACCGTGGCCAGCCTGATCCCGTTGGGCATTTCAATGGGCATCGCCGAGCAGTATTTCCCGGCCTGGAAGAAATACTTCAAGTGGTTTGCTACCATTGGCTTCTTTGCGATAGCCATCTCCGCCTTCTTCCAGATCGATCTGCTGCGCAAAATTTCCGTTCCGCTTTTCCATGGTGTGGCTGGGTTGGTCATCTTCCTTGGCCCATTCTTCGCCAAAAAGACTGCGGATGGGAAGGAACCCGCCAAAGGTTTCTGGTGGGTTGGCGTTGGCGGCGCCTTGATCGGTATCGGCGGGATCGCCCTGGCATTCCTGACCATTGGCAAGCCACTGCTGGGCATCTTTACCTCCGACCTGGTATTAAATATCCTGGCACCGCTACTCCTGCTCATGACGCTGGCCTTTACCTACGGTTTCGTCCGGGATATCAAGCACTAATTGACCCATCAGACCTCGCCGTGGCGCAAACTGACTCTTGTTTTTCTTGTAGTTGAAATCAAGGGATGTGTTTTAATTGCAGGGAGTCACTTATGCAATTCCTGAAGGTTCGCTTTAATTACCTCTTCAAGTCCACCAAGGGGCTGATCCTGATGGCGATTGCCATGATCGCCCTGGAAACGGCCATCTTCGGCATGCTCTCCGGCCCGATGGCCGAGCTGGGCGTACGGGACTTTTTTGTCCGCATTCTCAAAATGGATCTCGTCCAGGCCGAGCGCGAGGGGCGCATAATCATCCTTTACCACTCGATCGCAATGGCGGTGGTTGCCATCGAAACGTACATGATCACCAGCCTGCTGAAGATGAAAGAGTTCTACAAGATGGCCGTGCGCGTACTTATTACCGTTGGCTATCTCCTGGTAATGATCTTCGGCCTGGGCTTTGCTTATTGGGGGCACAACTGGGTTTTGCATGGCCTGTACATCACCGGCTTGAGCCTGATCTTCTTCGCCGGAGTCCTGCTGGTGATCGCCTTGTGGCCATGGAACAAAGAATATTTCCAACCGGATAAAAACTACTCTAGCACCAAGAATGGCGTGGATATGGGACGCGTGGCCTTTTTCGCCACGGCACTCACGACTGTCATCTCAGCAATGTTTGGGGCTGTTCCAGGCTCTTATTTTGGAAATGGTTTCGAGGCATTCCTGGCCGAGAACATCATCCGCTTGCCTGAAAAGACCACCATGGAATACTCGATTATCGGCCACCTGCATATCATGCTGGCGCTGATCGCCATCATGATCACGCTCATCCTCGGGCAGTGGATGAACTTCAAAGGCATCTTGCAGAAGATCGCCATGCCGCTCATCATCCTGGGCACCATCGTGCTCAACCTGGGTGTATGGGGCGTGGTCACCCCGCTCGAGCCAGTGGCCCACATGATCATCTACATGGGCGCAACACCCGCCATGCTGGGCGCGTTAATGCTTGTTATATTTGCCTGGGACAAACTCATCCGCCAGGGAACTATTGGCATTAAAAAAGCCTCCGGATGGCAGAAATTCAAGGCACTGCTGGCTGACCCGCTAAAATTCGGCCCGTTCTGGCAGATGGTTTTCATGAACTTCACCGTCAGCGGCATCGGCATCTTCTACGCGGTGCGGCTAGATGAGATTTTCCGTATGTGGGCACATCGTGACGAGCGCATCGAACTGACCGGTCACTGGCATGTCCTTTCAGCCATCATCGCCACCATCATCTTGCTCTACTATGGGGATATGATAGGTTTGAGAGGAAGGATCCGTAAGCTTTACGGCTGGGGCATCATCCTCCTATCCGACCTGGCCTTCGCCTCTGTTACCATCTTCGAGACCAAACGCCTGTTCATCAGCGAGGCCGGGCAGCAGCCGCTGGTCAATACGGTGATGTACCTGATGGATTTCGGACTGGGTATGCTCCTGGTGATCCTGGCCATGCTGATGGTCTGGCGTCTGTTTGACCTGTTCAAGAAGAAAGGGCGCTGGGCAGAAGAAGTTGAACACGAACTTGCCACGGAGGTGGGCAAATGAAGCACCTCATCCTTATTTTTGCGATCCTGCTGGCCTTGCTCCTGGCTTCCTGTTCCCCCATTGATCTGAACACCCCAATCCCGACCTATGAAACTGGTGTGGACTCAACCGCCTGGGTCCCTGTACCAGCCGGTACATTCTATTTCGGGCAGGCTGCCAAACTCGAAGAGATCGCCTACAATTACCAGATCATGGTCACTGACGTGACAGTAGCTCAATACGTTAACTTCGTCAACTCTGCCTTAGCCGATGGCACGCTTAAGGTCAGTGGTGACCAGGTGGTCGGATCCTACCCCGGAGATGAGTTTACTGGTGCCAAGCATGAGCTTGAGATCGGCGCGGGCGATTACATATTCGTACCACTGAACGATCCGGCTGCGCGCTTTACCTTCAATGGTTTCACTTTTGCCATTCTCCCTGGATGGGAGAATCACCCGATAACGGATGTTTCCTGGTTCGGTGCCCGGGGCTACTGCGAGTATTATGGTTACCGCCTGCCCAGCGAGCTCGAATGGGAGAAAGCTGCGCGTGGTTCCACAGACGACCGCCCCTTCCCGTGGGGCGAGCAGATCTCCCGTAATAACGCCAATTTCTACGCCAGCCGTGACCCATTCGAAAATATGGCAACTTTTGGCTCCCGCACCAGCCCGGTTGGATTTTATAATGGAAAAATCTATGCTGGTTACACTACAGTCGATTCGGCCAGCCCGTATGGCCTGTATGATATGGCCGGGAACGTATGGCAGTGGGTTGGGGATGTTACCCCGCACTTCAGTGACCGTTTCATGCGCGGCGGCTCAAAGGGCACGTATGATATGGATCTGCGCGTATGGGTCCGCAACAGCGCCCCGCCAATGTATTACAGCCCGAGCGTTGGGTTCCGTTGTGTAAAGGCAGGAAATTAGTCTTGAAGAGCATCCTCTCCAAAATTCATCTCTATTGGCCGCTCACCAAGTCCCTGCAGACCGGCTTGCTGCTCTCCACCGGCCTGGCTGGCTTCATGAGTGCGCGTTGCCCGGTGATGCACTGGTACAATTTCCTGGAACTGGGACTCAGTCTTTTCCTGGCCATTGCGGGTTCCACCATCCTGAACATGTGGTACGACCATGATATTGACAAAGTCATGAACCGGACACACCACCGTCCGCTGGCAGATGGACGGCTCGCCCCTGCCGAGGCTCTTCGCTTGGGATTGGTGTTATCCGTCCTGGGAGTCGGCCTGGCAATTTGGATGGCGCCCCTTTATGGGCTGATCGTCTTTGCTGGTCTGTTTTTCGACGTGGTGGTCTATACCCTCTGGCTCAAACGCCGCACCTGCTGGAGCATCATCTGGGGCGGGATTTCGGGTGGCATGCCCATCTTGGCTGGTCGTGTATTCGGGCTTGGCCAAATCGATGGCATCGGCATTTTGCTAGCCGTGGCGGTTCTGTTCTGGATCCCCACACACATCCTGACATTCTCGATGCGTTACATTGACGATTACCAGTCTGCCAAAATTCCGACCTTCCCCTCAACGTACGGCTTTGCCACTACACGACTCACCATTGCCGTATCCAGTGTGATTGCCGCCTTATCCATTGCTTCTGCAGGCATTCTGATCGGAGTGCAATGGGGCTTCGTGCGCCTGCTGGCAGTACTCTCCGCCGGGCTATTCCTGCTCGCCGCGGCCAGTGTCTTCCGCCCCACCGAGCGGGTAAATTTCGGGTTGTTCAAATATGCATCACTTTACATGCTCAGCGCGATGATCCTGTTATCTATATAAAAAAAGTAAATAAGCCGTGAAAATAACCATCCTGGATCGTATATTGCTGCTCCTTACCGGCCTGCTGGCTGCCTACCAGATCGCCGTCGGTATTGACAACCTCTCCACTCTGCCCATCGTGGCTTATTCGATCGGGTTCGGAGTGATCCTGGTGGCCGGGCTGCTGCTCATCATTCTCGGCTTTGACGTTTTGGACAGCCCGCTGGTGGTGATCGCCTCAACGATCATCCCGCTCAGTCTCTCCCTGGGATTGGTCTGGGAACATCTGCCCTCCTGGCGGATGCCATACCTAGTTTTTGCCATGCTTGGATTCCTGGTCATCCTCATAACCCGCCTAACTCCCCTGAAGAATAAACTGCCTGTCATCGTGCTGGCTATCGTGCACGGCATTGCTGGGATGACGATCTTCCTTCTACCGGTCATTCTATCCCTGACCGGGCGCCTTTCCACACGTTTTTCCCTGGTGGGTATGGGCGGGGCACTTATTGGAGTCGGCGGATTATTGCTGGCGTTCCTCAAGGCCGGCAAACCGCTGCTTTCGCATAACACCATCCTCAGGATCCTGCCTGGCTTGCTGTTATTGATGACGGCTGCGTTCGTACTCGGTTTTTCGGCGCAATAGGTGTTGATTTTGAGACTATATCCAGCAGTTAAAAAGATCTGGCTGAACTTGCTGGCTGGTTTGATGTGGTCCGGTGTCGGCATCATGCTGGTTGGATTTGCCTCGCGCTGGTTCACAAAAGTGCCGGCTTCCCAGGAGATTCTGATCATTTTGGCGGGCATGGCACTGGCTGCCGTTATTTACTTTTTCGGATTCTCCAGGATGGCCTTAATAAATGTGCGCCGGATCAATGATTACCGGCAAGAACGCGTCTGCCTGTTCGCTTTCCAGCGCTGGACAAGCTACCCGCTGGTGCTCTTCATGATCTCGCTGGGCATTTACCTGCGCGTCTATTCCCCCATCCCAAAGCCTGCCCTGGCGATCTTATATATCGGGATTGGGGGCAGCCTGTTCCTGTCCAGCCTGCATTACTATGCCCGGGTGCTCCGCATGCAACCTGCCAGGAGTAACTGATTATGGAGGCTTTCTTTGGGTTTTCATACCGCGGAGTTCGCTGAGAAGATCAAAAAAACTCTGCCTGTCCCGAGCACTTTCGGGGCGTGCTCAACGACCTCCGCAGTGAGATGAACAGGTACTCATATTTCAAAATTGAATAGGAGAATAATATGTCAAGAAACAAGTGGTGGGCCAAGTTGTTGCGGATTGTGGGGATCGTCCTGATGAGCCTGACAGCCCTCTTCACCCTGATGGGCGGCGCCGGGACCTCTTGTGTGGCGCTCAATCCGGCCGGGTTTGGTGGCAAGTTCGCCGGGATTGCCCCCTACCAGTGGTTGTGGATCCTGTTCGTGCTGATCGGCCTGGCAGCCGGGATTATGGGCACGCGCGCCGTCGTCCTGCTCATCAAAGGCAGAAAGAACGCCTATCGCTATGCCCTGATCGCCTTGATCATCGGGACTGCCATAAACCTGATCCACCTTTTCGCATCGCGCGCCTTGCGGAACGGATCATCCATGCCCGTGGACATGGTTCTGTATACCAATGTCCTAACCTTGATCATCTTCCTGATCTTCCGTATTCCGGCTATCTGGCAGGGAGTGAATTATGAAAAACCGGCCAGTGAGAAGAAAACCGGCGGGCAGGCCGCAGCCATTGCCTTGGGCGCCTGCGGGCTGCTCGCGCTGACCATACAGTTCCTGATGGGTCCCACCCATACCATAAACGGGGTCAATTACGCGGATGTCTGGCATATCGCCCTGAGCCTGATCGGGAGCGTGTTGATCCTGGCTGGCGGAGCGACCGCCCTCTACACCAACCTGCCTGCTCGAAATGCAGCCCGGGAATTAAACAACCACCCGGCCTGATGCCATAAGGGCAGCATAATATATTAAGCAGGTCACGCATGCTCCCCTGAGCGCCGCAAGGACACTGGGGCAGGCAAGGAGGACAGCGCGGCCTGCGGATTCTTTAATTCCAAAAATATGGCAGCCTTGGCGGCAGGACTGAAAGTGTATAATAACTGTGAGTTTCCTTCCAATTTCCCCTCCTGCCATTATCAGACCTGACGAGGTCCTCCATGGTACTTTCCAGCCTGCACATCCTGTTAACCTTCCAGTGCATCTTCGAGTGCGAACATTGCTTCGTATGGGGGAGCCCTACTCAGCAGGGGACGATGTCTCTCGCACAGATCCGCCAGGTTTTAGACCAAGCCAGGCAAACCGGGACCATCAAGAAGATCTTTTTCGAAGGTGGCGAGCCATTCCTCTATTACCCACTGTTATTGGGGGGCGTACAGGCGGCCGCAGCGCTGGGCTTTAAAGTTGGCCTGGTAACCAACGCCTACTGGGCGAACAGCCCGGAGGATGCGGTTGAATTTCTACGCCCATTCCGCCAGTTGATTGAAGACCTGACCATCAGCAGCGACCTGTATCACTACAGCGAACTGATGAGCCGGCAGGCTAAAAATGCAACCTCCGCCGCGCAGGAGTTGAACATCCCCATAGATATGATCTGCGTGGCCCAGCCTACGGAAGAGGCGACCTCCAGCCATGGCCAATTAACGGACCAGGCAGCCGTGATGTACCGCGGCCGGGCAGCCTGCAAACTGGTCGCCCATGCGCAGCTGGGAGCCTGGGAGCAGTTCACAGAGTGCCCGCACGAGGATCTGCGTGAACCCGGGCGCGCCCATCTCGACCCGCTTGGCAACCTGCACATCTGCCAGGGAATATCCCTTGGGAATGTCTTCGAGGCGCCGTTCCAGCAAATCTGCCAGAAATACGCCCCCGAAGCGCATCCTATCTGCGGGGCGCTGCTCGAGGGTGGACCGGTCGCACTGGTACAAGAATACAACCTGCCGCACGCCGAAGCCTACGCGGACGCCTGCCACCTTTGTTACGAGGCGCGTCTGTCCTTGCGCCAGCGCTTCCCGGATATCCTAAAACCTGACCAAATGTATGGTGGGGAGTCAAGATGAACCTGATGATCTGTACGAATGGAGAGCCAGAACAGCTCCCCTGCTTGCCTGAAATAGCCGGACTTGGTGCTGGAATAGAACTCGGAAGTTAAAGCATAGTTGGCATTTAAACTGAATGGAATAAGGAAACCATTTTATGTCCAGCCAGTTGAAACTCTCCCGGTGTGAGTTCCTGAAACTGACCGGCAATGCAATGTCTGCCGTAGCCCTCAAAGCGTCTACACCCATATTTCCAATTGAAACAACCACCCCTACGAACATTCCCCCAGTGATGCCCACGCGTACGACTGTGCCCACCTCCACGCTTGCGCCCACACCTACAGCGCGGCAGGACGAGTCACTTTTCCCGGATATGGTCCTGATCGAGGCGGGTGGTTTCCAAATGGGATCTATTATGGATGGTTATCCAGATCAGCAGCCGATACATGCTGTCAATATTTCGAAGCCCTTTTATATCGCAAAAATGAATTGGGTCTGTACGATATGAGCGGAAATATCTATGAGTGGTGTTGGGACTGGTGTGGCAAGGATTATTATGCCATTTCTCGGGTGGATGACCCGCAAGGTCCGCCGCCACCGGAAACCAACAAACCCTGGGAGCTTAACCGGGTTCGACGCGGTGGTTCTTGGCGAGAAGAGGCGGAGGCCTCCCGCCTTACCACACGCAGTTTCGATTATTTGACGTATGAGGGCGACAATGACTTTCAGTTGGCGCGGAACGAGTAATTTTCAATCCCCCTTATTTTCCCTTTTCCATATTCCATTCAGACTTTTCAGACTTCTCCCTTCTCCCGTCTATCTTACCCCCGCCCATGGATGAATTCCCAATAGCGGTATTTTTTTGGCATATGGCTGCCTGCCATCCCAATAATGAGCGCCACCAGTAAGC
>Ga0209253_10002733_pt1 | contig 15597 bp, 8 predicted proteins | sample FrelakmetBRP12BR_FD_187145 | JGI IMG/M metagenome (GOLD analysis project Ga0209253, IMG submission 187145) | Freshwater lake sediment microbial communities from the University of Notre Dame, USA, for methane emissions studies - BRP12 BR (SPAdes)... | ecosystem: Environmental > Aquatic >...
CCGCCGATGGGCTGAACTTGTGCATGAATCTGTCCCTGGTATCCCTTTCCTTGCAACTGAATCACCGGTTACTGATAATCCTGACTGGGGTACTCTTAGAGGATATGTAAATAATTTCTGCGTTCATGGTAATGCCCTTAACGATCCTGAGGTTAAACAGGCAATAAGGGAAGAGCAGGCAAAGGGAGGAGAGGTTACATGGTATATTTCCTGTGACCAGGCATATCCGCAGCCGAACTACTTTATCGATGCTCCTGCTATGGATCCTGTCATGGTTCCATGGATTACAGCACGTTACCACATGAATGGCATATTATACTGGGCAACAAATTTCTGGAACCAGACACCTGATCCATGGCTTGATCCTGTCACATTTATTTCAGGATTTGATTGCAGCGGAGGATATGTTCTTAACGGGGAAGGGTCTCTTATCTATCCGGGCGACCACGCGAAAAGTTATACAGGACAACCAGACGTAAATGGTCCGGTATCATCCATCAGGTTTGAATTACTTCGTGAGGGTATCGAGGATTATGAATATTTGTGGATGCTAAAAGATAAGGGTGACAGCGATTTTGCTGAACAAATAGTCGGGAATATGGTGATTGATGTAAGTACCTTCTCACGGAACCTTGAAGAACTCTATTTAACACGCAAGATAATGGCCAACAGGCTTGAACAATTATCACACTAGAATTTACTGTTAATTAATTAACAATAAAAAGGATGAAAAGAAAATTGGTTATAATCAGGTTTCTTCTGGCTGCTATAATTATGGCAATTTTTTCGATGGCTGCCCCGGCCCAGATACATCAGCCAATAATTCAGGCTCCTTTGATAAAATCTGCGCCTGTTATCGACGGCAAGCTTTCTGATTTGTCATGGAAAAAAGCTTCGGAAATGACGGAATTTGTAAACTGGTCGTTGGATAATTATATAAAAGATCCGGTCAGTGTCTATCTATACTATGATGATAAGAATCTTTATGTTTCCTTTAAAAACAGCGATCCTGATGCTGATAACCTTAACAAAACTGTAAGTCCGAAAGGACCCAGAGACACATTTTTATGGGGACGTAATCATGCTATGGTCGGAATCGGATACAAGGATATCAATATCAGGCTTATGGCAGATCCAAAGGGGACCATGACCGACTGGAAGAACAATGATATAAAATGGAACGGTAACTGGCAATATGCAGCATCAATTAACCAGTCTGACTGGACTGCTGAGTTCGCCGTCCCTCTCAATGATTTAGGGATCAGCAATATAGCATCAGGAGCAGATATGGATTTAACATTATCAAGAAGTTTCCCGCATGGAGAGTCATCCGACTGGAGCGGAAAATGTATCTTGTCTGATAAAACAACTGTTAAATGCGGAATCGGCAGGTGGCCTGATCCCGTGCCGGGAATTAATAAGATCTCCTTCAGTGCACAGAATTTTGAAAAAGGAGTTGTTATTTTACATTGTGAACTGGAACTATTCCCCCTCAATGATAAACCTGAATTTATTAACCAGGCGGGGCAGGGGCCCTCTTCTGACCTTCAGATAAAAATGAGTTCAGAACCGATTAAATACCTGTCAGATTTTTCAATTCCGGCAGGAGGTAAAATAAATGAAAGTATTCCTTTTAACCTTCCTTTTGAAGGAAGCTATTACGCCTCAGCTACCGTTAAATCAAAAGATGGTACAATAATCCGACGCACTGTAGATTACTGGTTTACCATTGAACCAAACAGGAAAAAACTTCAGTCACTTAAAGAAAGGATCGGAGAATCTATTGCATCAATGACCAGGATTTCAAATCCTGTTGCCAACGATCTTAAAACAGAGGCTGACATGATCCTGCATGACGTTCAAAAGCTTATAAATTACGCAGATACTGCATGGAAGGAGCTAAAATGGAAAACCCTTGCCCTGAAAATTGAAAATAAAGAGACTGAAATTTCCCGGCACCTTCATAAAGTGAGATGGTATTCACATAATAACTGGAGTTCGAAAAGTGATTTTGGCATTGCCCTTACCCATTCTGTTATAAAACTTGGAAAAGATGCTTTATTCCCTTTACCAATAACTGATAAGATTGAGATATCACTGGCCGGGAATGAATACGAATCATTTCAGCTGGCTATTTTACCTTTTGGGAAAGACCTGAAAAACCTGAAAGTGGAAGTAAGTGACCTGGCAGATAAAAGAGGAAACATACTCTCAAAAAGCAAGATTGAAACTTCATTTGTTGACTTCAATAAAATTGAATGGCAGGCAGATTATGTAGCTGAAAAAGGGTGGCATCCTGATCCGCTGATACCTGTTAAAAATGGAGTGAATATCAAGGGCACTGATGTTTGCAGACCCCTATGGCTAACGGTTTATGCACCTGCAGGGACGATAGCTGGAGAATATGCCGGTACTGTTACTGTCAGTGCTGATGGTATGAAAAAAGTTACAGCTTATTTAGTTTGCCGGGTATGGGGCTTTGATCTGCCTTTAGTGAGCCATCTGAAGACCCATTCCTGGGATCAGATCGAATATCTGGCAGATTTTTATAACCTTGAAGAATATCCGATAGAATGGTATCACAAATTCTGCGAACTGCTTTTAAAGAACAGGCTTAATCCGGGATCGGCAGGTGTAAATTACCTTAGTGAAACTCCTGATAGCTCGGGTGAATATGATTTCAGCAAAGTCGAAAAAGTACTCAAGTACTGCATCGACAAAGGACTGACTCGCTTTTCAATTATCCAGATGAGAAAAGGTCTTTATACTCCGGAGGAGGCTGAGCAGGCTTATAAATTTGTTGAGGCATATGCCAGATTTCTAAAGGAAAAAGGATGGCTCGACAAAGCTCTGGTTGAACTGTGGGATGAACCAACTGATCTTGAATGGCCATATATAAAAGACCGGGCTGAAAGGCTAAAGAAGATTGATCCTGATTTGCGTCTGCAATTGTTTGCTGAGGGAGGGCCTTATGATTTCTGGGACAGTAGTACAGATAAATACGGATTAAATAACCTGGTTGATATCTGGGCACCTGTTAATATAATTGAATCTCCAGAAACACAGGCAAAAGGTGGAGAAATATGGACCTATTTCTGCACCCTTGCAAGAGAAAGCGCTCCTAATTTCTTTATCGATTGCCCGGCAATTTATCAGCGGAGTATTGCCTGGTATTGCTGGATGTACGGAGTTGATGGATTTGAGCACTGGAGCTCAAACTACTTCTGGAGAAATGTTCAAAAGGGCAAGCCAATGAATCAAAAATGGCCTAATGTACCATGGGATTCCCGCACATACTATTACTTTAACGGAGAAGGTCAGCTAGTCTACCCGGGCCCTGATGGTATGCCTTATTCCTCAATAAGACTTGAGAATTTTCGTGACGGGATGGAAGACTATGAGTATCTTTTCAGGCTCAGAGAACTGATTTCAAAGGTCGGGTATGATTCCACAAATACCGAGTTGAATGAATACAGGCAATTATTAAGTCCCGAGGATTACCTCCTCTATAAATATCCTAGAAAAATTAAAGTAACCCTGGAAAATACATTGCGATATCCTGATCAGCCAGAACGTATTTTTGATACCCGGCAGAAAATTGCCTTGGCTATTGAGCAATTGCAAAAGAATCTGATTCAATAATCACGAGCATACCAGGGGAAGTATTAGCATTGCACCAATGATGTTCTTTCCCGGTATTTTATCCATAGCTTTATTTATTTTTATAAAATTCTTCTGCCAGTTTTCTGTACCAGGGTAGTCGTTCGAGAGGCACTTCAATCATTATTTTTGCAGGTCCGTCAACCACACTGCCGTCGTCACCATGCCATTTACCTTCGGGAAAGACTACTTCCCTTGACCTTTTACCATTCTGTACAACCGGTGCAACCAGGATTTTATCTCCAAGCAGGAACTGATCTTTAATCTCTTCATATCCCTTCCCTGGAAATTCGTATTCCAGGTTACGCACCATGGGTTCTCCTGAAACAGCACATTGTCCGGCCAATTCCATAATTTCAGAGCCCATGTTAAAATGAAGATTAGCCATGTTTTTGCAGATGGTCAGGTTCTCCCTGCTCAGTACCCTCCAGGGAGCCACAGAAAACTGCATCATGGGCATCAGAGTACTCACCTGCGCGGAACGCACAATCAACTCTTCATCAAGGACAGATGTATCCTGGAACGAAGTCCATTCACCTCCGCCGATCAAATCGGGGCATCCAAACTGGTGGCCGATCAAACCCAAGCCGATCATGTCGGGGATCAGTACCTGTACATCACCCCAGATATGGCTTTTGTCCCTCAACCGCTGAACCAGCGGCTGTCCTGCCATCTTCCAGCATGCCCGCAATTCATTCAATGGAAAATCCAGACCAAGACGGGCGTAGGCCTCGCAATGTTCATTGGGATCAAAATCCTTAGATGAATACCTGTCAACATAGAATTCAGTATCTCCTGCATCCAGCTTAAAACCATCAACTCCATATCTTGTTACAAGGTTGTTTAACTGTTCCTTAAACCACTTCTCTCCCTCGGGATTAGACAGATCAACCAAAGCACTGACACCGTTCCACCATTCTATTTTCGCTGGTTTTGTCTTCTCTTTATCCTCAAATATTAGCATCTTCTTCTCTGCCAGTTTCCTGTAAACAGGTGAATCGGAACTAATGAAGGGGACTACCCAGAGCATTACCTTAAAACCCATTTTGTGAAGTTTGTCAATCATTCCTTTCGGATCAGAGAATTTCTCACAATCAAAATTCCAGGTTCCGTAACGGTCTTGCCAGTTGTCATCGATCATGATAACTCCGGTTGGAAAACCATTTTTAACAATGTCATCAGAATATTTGAGGATATCCTTCTCATTCTGATTGTATTGCAGCTCGATCCAGGTGTTGTATTGAGGGCTCATAAAGAGCAAAGAATCAGGAGTTTTTCCCGAAGGTGGGAAAAATTGTCTGCTGGCATACAAAAATGCATCTTTAAGGGTCTCACCTGATTTGCCGGTGATTATATCCCCCCTCGTTGCTTTAACAGTAATTTTAGCATTTGAGATTTCAATTTTAAGCGGTTTTTCACTCCATATATAGCGCCCTTTATTTGATATGAATAAAGGTGCAGCCTGATTTCCCTTACAATTTCCATTTTGATCATAAAGAAAATTTTCCTCGTTAAGGGGTGAATTACGGCCATCGAGGACAGCTCCGCCCCACCATTTTTCATTTTCCAGTATCCCGATAACCTTTTGGGAACTCTTATTGTTGTCTTGCCTGCAACCAGCTGCAAATCCCATCACGATTATGGTAACCATCAGAAAAAAAATCTTTGATTTCATCTTGTCTTCAGGTTTGTGGGGAAATGTTTAATTAACAACCCTATGATCAAAATAACACTTTTTCCCCCTTAATAAAAAGTACTTTATATTTTTTTCTCATACTTTTATAATCTTTTTATTTTGCTTTCCTTCCTGTAATGTTTAAAATATTGAGTATTCACTTTTTTGAATAATTTTCTCTCTGATTTCATTCAGGTTGATGAAAAATTTACATGCATTCCTGATTTCCTATTTTAGATATAAGGGAAAATTAAAGCAACTTTGAGAAGATGGTATAATATTTCTGTCAGCCCGAATTTGTTCTTATGATGCAAAATGATATAGCAGTGGCAACTAATGAATTGCAATAGAGAAGCCAACAATCTTCTTCATTATGAATACAGGAAACCCTGGAAACTGGAATAATTTAATCAAGAAATGGCAATAACAAGAAGAGATTTATATGCCATCAGCACATTATGAAGAGATGTTTCCGGTATAAAGAATTAACAAAAAATATCTGATTATGAAAAAGAGTTTTCAATTGTCATTGGCTACCGGCTTGTTATTTTCAGTTGTCTCATGGATCGGTTTATCGGCAGACAAACTGCCTTCTCCCTTTGTCATTCTGCCCCAACCACAAAGTGTGGTACTTCTCAAAGGCGCTGGACTTGAGTCGGATAAACTGCATCAAATATTTCTGAAAGGAGAGTTCAAACTTCCCGTTATGGATAATATCCTGTCCCAAATGACAATTGGAAAGTCGGCTGGCACAGGAACACTAACTCTTATTCTGGATAAAACAATAACTTCTGTTCCTTCCGATGAAGGATATATTATGACAGTTAGCCAGGACAGGGTGGAGATAATTTCGAAAAGTGAGGCAGGATTATTTTATGGTTGTCAGTCCCTGGAACAACTACTTGAAGATGCAAGAGATTATAAAAAGCCGGTCCCTTCCTGCAAAATTACTGATTATCCGGTGCTCTCCTATCGGGCTGTCCATTTTGATGTCAAGCACCACCTGGATCATATGAACTACTATTATGAAAGTATTGACAGACTGGCACGATATAAAATCAATGCTATTGTATTTGAGTTCGAAGATAAACTTCGTTATCAGCGTCAGCCTCTTGTCGGAGCTCCCCAGTCCATCAGCATTGACGAAATGGCTGCACTGACAAGGTACGCCCATGAAAGGCACATCGAAATCACACCACTGGTTCAGGGTCTGGGCCATGCTACCTTTATTCTGAAACATCAGGAGTATGCCAACCTTCGTGAATTGCCATGGAACAGGTGGGCATTTTGTCCTCTGAATGAGGGTACTTATCAGGTACTGTTCGACCTTTACAGAGATGCCATTGCGGCAACACCGGGTTCAAAATACCTTCATATCGGGGGAGATGAGATCGGTAATATAGGATTATGCCCTCGCTGCAAACCAATGGCAGATAAGGAAGGAATGATGAGTCTGAATCTATACTGGCTGAAAAGAGTCTGCGAATTTGCAAAGGAAAACGACCGTATTCCAATATTCTGGGATGACATGCCCCTGCAACATTCCGGAGTTTATGAAAGCACATGGAGTGATGAAGTGACATCCGAAGAAGCTGCAAAATCCTGGAAAGAGGGCACTCCAAAACTCGATAAACTGCTTGAGGATTTCCCAAAGAATTGTGTTTACATGCGCTGGAATTATTCTCTTGCCAGGCAACCCGGAAATATTCTTGCGCTCGAATGGTATAAAAACCGTGGACTTAAGGCCATGATAGCGACCGCCACGAATACTGAAGGTGGTATGCTGTTTCAGGGAGAAAACCGTGATCAAAGCCCCTCTTCTTCGGGCATAATTAATATAAGGAGCTTTATCCAACTGGCAGTGGAAAAAAATGTCAACGGAATGCTATGTACCGCATGGGATGATAAGTCCCCCCACATGGAAAATTACTGGCGCGGATTTATAGCATCCGCCGAATACAGTTGGTCTCCAAACGGGCGGACACTGGAAGAATATGATAACGCCTGGTTACAAAGAGAATTCGGCATATCAATGCCTGACTATTTAAGCTTTAATAATCAACTGAGGAAAGGTTCAGTTCTATGGTACGAAGCTTTTTTTAGAAATGGTGACCTGTTAAGTGATGAGAACGCATTGCAAAGTTTGACTCAACTCGAACACTGGCTCAAACCATTGGAAGGCAGGGAAAAAACAGAGTTTGATTATACTTTAAAACTGATTGAATTGCCTGATTTAAAATCTCCGGGTTCGTGGAGCCAAAAATATAAAGACCGTCTTGACAGGGCTATTATTGAAATGAATAATTATAAGAATCTGTCAGAGCGGTTAACTGAACTCTATAATACATCCAAAAGGAACAGGTATTACTGGAGCCTTTCAAAAGCACTGTACGATCTTCAGAGCAACACTCCCAATATATTGCTTGCTTTAAAGGAATGTGACAGTGGTGATAAGGTTCAACAGCAGTCTGGTTTCGAAAATGTAAAAAGAGCTATGAATGACTTTCAGAAAGTCTGGACGGAAGTACGATCAGTTTATGGACAAACACGATTTGTTTCTTATCCGGCTAATTACATACCAGACAGGTATTTCCATCTGGCCAGCCAACGTGAAGACCTGACCTGGATGATACAGGCACAGGAGATATACTTTGGAATGATTGAAAAATGGCTGCAAATCCAGGAATGAATACCCTTTACCCTGAATAAATATGTGGCAGGCAGATTAATGCTCCGGTACATAACGACCAGATCACAGACTTCCTAAATAATAAGCAAGTCTGATAAGATCATCCCTGGAATCGAAATCTACTTTATTTGATTTTAAGTAAGCCTTAATGGCATCCCCCTTTTGAGGAAAGAGCTGAATAACATTTTTCTTACTGAACTGTACAAATCCGCTTGATGAAGTGGTCAGGTAATACTCAAGGGTTTTCTGAAATACCATGTCTTCATTTGCTGCCAGTTTATAAAAACTGCCATCAACCGGCAAAGAGCCATAGGAATTGGTTGCCGAACCCGAGCTTGATGTACCATAAGAATCTTTTTTCAAAACCTCCTTCAGTTTAATATATTGTTTTAAAGCCACCCTGACCGGACCACCGGAGATCAACTCCAGATAACCCTTATCATAGAAAAATGTATCTTGCGCAACAACAACATACCTGATATCTTTTTTATTGATGATAGAAAGGGTATCCCCCGACTTTATAAATTCCATCTCACCCATCAGAAAATTATAATTAAGCCTGGTGTCTGAATAAATGCCATTTTTAAACTGAACCCTTCCTGAAACAAACTCAGGATAACGGTACCTTTCCCTCGGAGGGAAGTAGTCAATTACCTTTGTTCCCGCCCTAACGGCAACAGGTTCATACTTTTGAGCAGAAAGAGACGTATTTAATAGCAGGAGAAAGCAAATAAAAACTAGAATTTTATTCATTTACAGGAATTATTTTAATATTATCATTACTAAATCAAATATTGCGCCAGCTTGACGTCTGTAATCAATATTACTTTTCAGAATCACTTGTCTGCTCACAAATTTACATAAACCAGTTTTTGCAACCTATTTAATCTTTAATATTCCTTATTACATGGTATCCTTGCCCATTATTACATCATCCGATGTTCATATTTATACATTCAAGGTTCCATGAGAGCTGTTCCTGTTTCTGTTCATTATGAGTATCCTCTTGGAGGAGCAGAGCATGGAGCATCAGAGATTACATTGAAAAGAGAAGATGTTATTTCAGCAATGAGAAAGGATCTGGCAACACTGAAACAGCATCTTCAGGAAGCAAAACTCGTGTAAGTTTTACAGGGGATTATAATTTTAACCACTTATCAAACCAGTTAAAAGCATGTGTTTGCATTTCAGCATCAAATTTATGTCCACCAGGATAGAATGAACATTTGTACTTATCCGATGCACCTGCTTTTTGATACACCTCCTTTAAGATTCTGTCGGCTGCATTCATTTCAGGTACTGTATACAGGTCATCGTCTGTATCATTTAACACAAGTGTTGGAAGCGGTACACGCAATCCAAGGATCTCTGGAAAGTTCAGTTCATTAGGAAGGATTGGTACATATGTCATCCAGGTATGTGTAAATGATTTATTTAATACAAAATCTTTCCAGGTAGTCATGAATCCGACACATACAGCGCACTTTATTCTCGGATCAAGTCCGCCCATAAGAACGGTGCGCAGACCTCCCCCTGATAATCCCCCGCATCCAATCTTTTCTTTAATAACATCTTTACGTGCACATAGAATGTCAAGTGCTATCCTGTCCTCTGCAAAAAATACCCCCGGCCAGGTTGTTCCCGCACTGAAGAGCGATTTTGCCATTATGTGCTCATGATTGCTGGCCCATTTGTTGTATGCTTCAATATTTTTAGGATCTTCAGGATTTTCGTCATTGAGCCCATCACGAAGATTTTCAGGGATATCCTGCATGAGTACGCGGCGGCTGGCAAAAGCAAAAGCATCTGAAACGAGAACTACATAACCTCTTCTGGCGATTTCATTTGCCCAGGCCTTGCCACTATAAGCGTCTTTCTGATGTTCAACCATCAGCGGATGCTGGGTACTGTTTGTTTTGGTGATCTTTCTTGTTCCGAAATATTTGTTTCCACCGTGATCATGGAAAGCAAGGATTCCTGGTAAAGGTGTTTTTGCATCAGCAGGTTTCAGAAGTATGGCATCAGCAGGTCGTCCGTAAGGCAATTTCCATGAAAGCTCTTCAATACGCAGCCCATCAAAGTTATACTGCTTATTAACTATTACCTCAGGCATGACTCCTATATCAGGAATGGCGAGTCTTTCCCTGACCAGTTTATCTGCTGCCTGGTGCCATTTTTTAAGATCACTCCACTCTCTCCTCCTGAAAGAGAGTAAAGGTATTCTGTTTTCTGTGAGTGACGATGCCCATGGGCCATACTGTCCGATAATGCTCAGGTTTACCGCCGGTTGTTTCATAGCTGTCGCTTTATGTTTATTTGCGAAAGAAGATATTGCATTAAATGAATTCGTGCCTGAAGCAAATACTTCAGGGAGTCTGGATCCGGCTAAACTTAGACCTGCCATACCGGCATATTTAAGGAATTTTCTTCTGCTGTTTTTCATATTTTAAAAGGATTTGGTTTTCTGCTTAATTGCCTTTTCAATCATCTCACCCATAACTATCCTCCTCTCATCCCATTCTTCCGGATCAAAATTCCATACATCGAGGTTTCCGATTGATTTAGGGCCAAATGGCAGTTTAATAATAGTGTTAACTAGCGAATCAACCCTTACACTGTTATTATCAATATCTGCCAGTAACCTCATATATTCATATTCCTGTACACCATCGCGCATTGCCTTTAACCTGATCGAAGGGCAGGGTCCGCTGACATTTGGAACAACTCCCGGGGCATATATCAGAAGAGCATTACCGTTAATCTTCTTATAAGAGAATTCTGCCTCTGACTCTGGTTTTACCTTAGATGCATCTTTCCATGATTCTGGATCATACCAGCCGTTAATCCACCCGGCACCAGCACCCCAACTGAGCCAGGAGAATGTCCGGTATTTCCAGCAGCTCCAGCTGATAGCACGATCATTGACAAGAGGAAGATCAAGAAAGGTGGAACTTCCCACCCAACTGTTGATCTTACTTTCATATAGCATTGGACCATATAGCCAGACTTTAATTCCCATATCCTGGTATTTCTTGATGGCTTCAAAATCATATTCAATGGTATGGGATGCCCAGGAGGTGATAGAATTTTTTACAATCTGCAACGCCTCTTCAGTGTATCCGCCATCGATCCTGAATAGCGTTTCAGGATAGTGCTCACGGAACATATCGCCATAATAAACCATACGGCTCCAGGCTTCCGGGAAGTATGATTCGTCAAGACCATTAAGATACACTGTTAAATCGGTTTTTGCAGGATCGATAAGTGTTTTGAAATGTGATCTGACTTTGTTTATACAATTAATATAAATGGCCCTGTTTTCAGAATTTCTTTCCACATCAGGTTTACCAATATCGGGCCACCCAATTGTGCCATGTTTTCCGTAAACATCGAAGGGAAGAACGAATGTTTCAATAGGCTCTCCATACCCGGGGCCATATTCATAACCATATTCACTTGTAAAGGCTTTCCCTGAAAAATACTTTTTGAGACGATCATCAAGTGTTTTCCATTCAATATCTATCTTCCTGTTATCCGATATTTTCATTTCGGGTTCATATGTAGGATCAAGCATCGTCACCCTGTTTCGTTTAAGAAGCTGATATACTGCAAGTTCCTGCTTTTCCGGCATGCTTTTCATGAACCCTTCGTGCTGCAGTCCTGCCTTGAACCGGTTCTCATTTGGAATTGCAAAATCCCACACCGACAGTTCTATGGGGATCTCTTTTGTCTCACCGCTTATAGTCACAGATAGCCTGGTGGAGTAACTTCCTGGTCTGGCATCCTCCTCTTTAAACGGTATATACTGATCAATCCAGACTATCATTGATTTCTGGTTATCGATACGGTTATTAAAATCTGGCAACCATAGGGGATAAATCCAGCGCCACCTTACCTGTGCTGAATCATCCTGAATATAACTGAAAGGGATAAGAGCATCGGGATACCATCCGGTACCAAGTGATGCAGCCGGATAACCTGTGCTTGGCGACTTTACCTCAACAGCCCATTCAAGAAACAATTCCGGACTGATTTTAAACTGAGCATTATTGCCTGAAAATGGAGGCATATCAATCCGGATGTTATTGAGTGTCTTACTTGTATTATTGGTTATAATAAGCTGGAATGAGATATATTCTCCTCTTGCCGCATGAAGCGTCACTATTTCCCCGTCAAAAAGATGATTTTGTTGAAGAAATTCCTCCTTTTCTGCATCCTGACCTTTTAGAAGCAGAAATCTATTATCAATTATTTCACTGGAAGTCGGATCTATCCGGACTGAAGATGGAATTACTGAAATGTCCCATTTGTTTTTATTTCTTCCTGAATCCAAAGATTTGCAGCTGTTTATTAATGTAGCTACACAGATCAGAATAAAGTATTTTTTCATGCCTGAAATAAAATTGATATAAGGAATTGAAGACTCTGAATTTAACCGGAATGATCAGATTTTTATCTTTATTTACTCAAATTTTTTACATAGTTGTTAAAATGAATTAATTACATGAAAATAAATCTGGACGTTATTCATCGGCCCCGACAGATATGATATATATTGTTCAATTCCCTTTGAAGTTTTTCTCTTTATGACAATCAATACAGCCAACCCAGTGTATATTATTTGGGCTCTTTTGATTCTTATAGGTTGTATTCATAGTTGTAACGTCCAGTTTGCAGTTTGAAATAGCCGGATGGCATTTGATACAACTTTGCCTTGCATCATTTGAATGGATCTCATGGCAGGCAGTGCAACCAATTCCCTCATGAACTCCCCGCGGCGTAAGATCATCACTTGTTCCAGCCTGATGACGGGCATCTGGTGAATGACACTGAACACAGTTCCTCATCAGGATATCGTCAGATACATTTACCGATCTTTCACCCTCCCAAAGGGTAAGTTTTGGAAGGTACTCAACGGATATGCTTGATCTGTCAGGTCTGTAATAAAAACCTACTACTTCAGAAGTATCCTCTCGCATATAGAAAATACTTCCGGGATTAGAATAATCAGGATTCACCTTTGGTAATCCTTTTCTGTGGGTCTGATGACAAGCCATACATGGTATTACAGGCTTGTCAGCCATTTCCGGGATTTTCAAGACCCATGGTCCTGTTTTATCAAGTGGTTCCACAAGGTCCTGTACAGGTAAATCGCTGAACATACCATGACAGCGAAGACAATCAGCATTGATCTGTTCTGTCTCGTTATGTTTCCTGTCGAGCAATATATCGTGGTAACGGGCAGAGTGACCTCCTGAACTCCAGTCCGCATATTCAGCTGCATGACACCCGTTACAATTGTCCATTACTGCAAGCAACTGATCCTCATTTAACCTGATATCTTCAACTATTTTGTTTCTAACATGATGTGCCACCATCAATCCTTTTTCTCTGAGGCTGTGAAACCCGTTGCTCAGAGCTGTGCCATGACATTCCTGGCATTTAAATTCCCTGTGGGCTGATTGTACGAACATATTTACCGATTTCCCGATTTCGTGACAGGATGCACAGGTTCTATCAGGAGAAGCCAAATTCCAATAGATAAAAAATGAACCGGATGCGATTAATAACACCAGTAATGTTACAGATATAACAACTATAACTATTTCCAATGTTGATTTTATCTTCATTCTTTCAGTAATTATTTAAAGCGATTTCCCCTGTTCCATTCTGAGGCAATAAAACCGCCTACCCGATAGCCCAGGGCCATAATGGTCAGAGCCGGATTAAATCCTCCATTGGTGACGTGCAGACTGGCATCAGCCACAAATAGGTTTGGCATGGAATGTACACGGCCATATTTATCGGTAACCGATGTCTTGGGATCATTGCCCATTCGGCAGGTTCCTGCCTGGTGCGACATAGCACCAACGCCTTTACCGGTTCCCGATGACTTCCATGTAAAGTAAGCACCAGCTTCTTTCAACCATAATTCAGCCTTCCCGGCAATAAAGTTACAACCTTTGCTGTCAGTTTCAATTTTACTTGGCGAAAGTCTGGCAACAGGAATGCCCCAGAAATCTTTTACTTCCGGATCAACTTCAACCTGTTGATCAAATCTGGGAATTTCCTGATATGGACCATGCACCTTTATAACTTTTTTATAATTGAGCCTTTGAAATTCCTTGTGTTCTTTACCCCATAATTTTGCTCCGGGAGGGCGTATATCTGCAAAGGAATATGGTCGGATAAAAAACGAATTTGTCAGATATCCTCCACCAACAATTCCGGGGTTATGATGATTAAAATCGCAAATAGTCACTGAAGACCCCGGACCAAAATCATCATATACATCATTTTCGAAAATCCCATAGGCTTTTGGATAGGCATGGCCCTGAAGGTTTTTGCCTACCCAACCATTTTCATTTCCTAAACCTTTTGGAAAAAACTTAGACTGAGAATTTAGCAGTAATCGAGCTGTTTCAATGGCTGAAGCAGACAAGATAACAATATCTGCTGGTTGAATCTTTTTACGGTTGTCTTCGTCGAAGTAGCTTACTCCGGTTATTCTACCCTGTTCGTTTACAATAATTTCACTTACAACACAATGAGTTCTTAATTCGCAATTCCCGCTTGCCAGGGCAACTGGTATTACCGTATTATGTGTGCCGCACTTGGCATTTACAGGACATGGATATCCATTACAGTTGCGCATTCTTATACAGGCAGGGCGACCACCGTAAGGAACAGAATTCCGCAATACCGGCGATGAAAAAGGATGAAAACCTAATCTGAGAGCAGCATCATTTAATAACCTGGCTCCTTTATTATGTGAAAAAGGAGGCATAGGCTGAGGCTTCTTCCGTGGTGGTGCAAAAGGATTCTTACTGTCATCTCCTGCCACCCCGATTTCCCATTCCGCTTTTTCGTAACATGGCTCAAGATCTTCATAGGATATTGGCCAGTCCTCGATTGTTGATCCCGGAACATAACCATAAGTAGATTTCATTTTAAAGTCTTCCTGCATATAGCGCCATGCCAGAGCTGCGTATGAAACGGTTCCGGACCCTACACAGGCTGCAATATTGTTATAATCCGTTTCACTGGGTAATACAATTCTACTGCTTCCGTCCGGATATACTATAACCCTGCGGTATCGTTTATCATCAGGACCACATGACGTTCCCAATGGGGAGATAGGTTGGGAAATGAGTTCATCGTCGGTATGATCATCATAAGATATCCAACCTCCCCTTTCAAACAACACTACCGACATTCCAGCTGTGCTTAGCTCTTTAGCTACCACCCCGCCACCAGCTCCTGAGCCAACTATAACGGCATTTACTTGTCTGTTTTTCATGCGTTAAGTTTTGTAACGGTTTTGACCTATGATAATGGGGTAATCCAGCTTTAGCATTTTATAGCTCATATTATTTTTGTTTCCTCCATGACGAGGGCTTCCATAATATGCCTGCATGGAATGATCACGAACCATACTGAAAAACTCCCTGTCGAATCCTCCTGCCCAGACTGATTCCTTGATATTACCAGTCTCCATGCTTTCTAGGAAAATGGTCTGCTCATCCCGGGTCAGATCCTCAAATTTCTTATGGTATCTGGTTTCGCAGGTTTC
>Ga0209253_10002734_pt1 | contig 15592 bp, 12 predicted proteins | sample FrelakmetBRP12BR_FD_187145 | JGI IMG/M metagenome (GOLD analysis project Ga0209253, IMG submission 187145) | Freshwater lake sediment microbial communities from the University of Notre Dame, USA, for methane emissions studies - BRP12 BR (SPAdes)... | ecosystem: Environmental > Aquatic >...
CACTCTCCTCCCGCGCCGAGGATATGGAAGTGTATGCGGGAGAAGGAAGAGAACACGAGCCCGAGGTCTTCGAAGGGATCGTCTTCAGCAAGGGGGGACATCTCAAGGCGTTGGTTGAGTTCATCACGAAAATTGCCGGAAGCGATGCGCCGGTACTCATCCTCGGCGAAAGCGGCACGGGCAAGGAACTGGTCGCCCGGGCGATCCATAACCGGAGCAAACGCTCGGGCGGTCCCTTTATCGCCGTCAACTGCAGTGCTCTGACCGAATCACTTCTGGAAAGCGAACTGTTCGGCCACGAACGCGGCGCGTTTACCGGCGCGGTGAAGGAGAAACTCGGGCGGTTCGAACTGGCGGAAGGGGGAACGATCTTTCTGGATGAAATCGGAGAGGTCTCCGAAGGGTTCCAGCTGAAACTCCTGCGCGTCATCCAGGAGGGAGAACTGGAACGGGTCGGAGGCACAAAAACCATCAAGCTGAACGTCCGCATTGTCGCCGCCACGAACCGGGATCTCCGCGAACAGGTGAAGGCAAAACACTTCAGGGAAGATCTCTACTATCGCCTGAACGTGCTCACCGCGACGCTCCCGCCCCTGCGCGAACGGCAGGAGGATATCGGACTGCTCATCAACCACTTCATGGAGCGCGAGGGGGGCGGCCTGCGCGTCTCGAAAAACGTGATGGATGCCCTCCAGTCGTACGGCTGGCCCGGCAATGTGCGCGAGCTCGAGAGCGTGATCCGGCGCGGAGTGCTGCTTGCCAGGGCCGAACAGCGTTCCATGATCAACACGAACGACCTCACCGATGAAGTTGCCGAAGCAGTCAGGGGAAAAGTACCGGTTCAGGACCAGATCCTCGATCTGATGCGGGAATTTGCCTTCTCGCGGAGCGCGGTTTCTGAAACGGCTGCGGCGCTGGGCGGACTGAATCGCGGCACGGCGGCGGAATACCTGCGGGGAGAGTGCCTCAAAACCTTCGCCGAACAACAGTTCGATCTTGAAAAGACCGTTCTGCGCATCTCCCTCTCCTCCGATCCCGCAGTGAACGTTCGGGTCCGCAAAAAGCTCGTGGAGTATCTCTCCAATATCGCCGAGGGGATTGATCCGGCCCGGCCCTGGGAGGAGTCCCGGACGGCCCTGAAACCCAAAACCAAGAACCTTCCCCAGAAATACCACCTCTTCCTCGAACAGGTGGCGGAAGCGCACTTCCGTGGGCTCTGGAAACTCCCCACCGCCTGAAAAGATCCTCTCCCGCACTTTTCTCAACTTTTCCCGCACTTCCCAGGAAATCCATTCTCCGTCCCTCGGTCAGCCAATCCCTGTAAACCATTGACTATAAATATGTTATTCAATAGGAGTCGCCATGGCGGGTTATGGCACAGGCGTTGCAACAGTTCCTTGCAGAATGAGACACGAAAGTACACAGATGAACGTTCAGCACTCAAATACATGTCTTACTCACAAGGAGGGTTCCATGAAGAAGTCAACGATGTTCCTCTTGTCGGCTTCCGTGCTGGCAGGGATGTTTGTGAGTGGTTGCCAAAAGGGTGACGGGCTGGACGAACAGGCCCCCACCGGAGTCACAAACGAAGAGCAGGCGATGGAGTATTTCGCGTTGAATGATGAGTTCGTTGCGAACGAGGAAGAAACATTCGCTGACAAATCGATTGAGACATTCGACTACGGCACATTCGGCAAGATCGATGCTGCAATCACGCCGCTGCGCTGGGGGAGGATTATCAGCAGTGTTACGCGTAGCGTCTCATCCACCATCCAGCCGGGAGATACGATCTCCATTTCGCTTGTCGAGAAGACCCTTACCGGCACGTTCAAGATCCGCGGACTGAATGAAAACAGGGATACCGTAACGATCGACAAGCCCTTTACAGACAAATCCACACGGAAAGTCATTTTCAAACGAGTCAACCGCGATACGAAGAAATTCTGGCGGAACTGGGTCCCGGTGGCAACATCGCTTGTGAACGGCGGGACGATTGACCCGAACAACTCTGTCAAGATCGTCAAGGTACAATTCTTCAACCCGAACGGCGACGAAGTTGTTGTGGAAAAACCGAACGAATACTACCTCCGCTATCGCTGGCTGAGACTCTTCACGGGTGGACAAAAGGACGTCCCCGAACTGATCTCCGGTCAGGCATTGAGAATCGTCGTGACCGTCGAGAGCAAATCGTCGGAAGAGGATCTGGTTGCTCTCCGCTACGGGTTCGGTGGCGGGAATAAGAAGCGCGTCCGGCTTGCGATGACCTCCGAGACCAATAACGGGGGAACATACACACGGGTTTTCGAGATTTCTCGCACCGCGCCCCAATTCGTTCACTTCCACCGCGGATTCTTCCACATGGGTGTAGATGTGATGACAAGGGCCACACTGTACAGTGATGATGTGAACTCGTATGCAGTGAATTGGTGGGGTGTTCCGTACCGGGTGTTCTAACGGAACGTGCGGTGGGATACACGGGCCTTTGTCCCCCTCCGGCGGGATGAGGGCCCGTGGGCTATTCCCGGGGTCATGGATTTGAAGGCCGATTTCTCTATATTTGAGAGAATCTTTGGGTACTCCGAACAAGGGGATGTGGCACATGCAAATCGTCGTCGGCACGAATGGAAATGGATATGTAGAGCAGCGGAATCTAACCTCGCTCCCGTTCACCAGGGCTCGAGTCACGCGCAGCTACGATATGTGTGCTGTGCTGAATCATGTGGAAAGGAAATGGTTCCACTCCTCCACTGCCACATCGATGTTCAACACGTTTCATTGTGATCTGGGGGTGAATCGTGTGACCCTCCTGCACCTGATCAACTGCATCAGCTCGTCGACGACTCCCTGGATCGCCACATATTCTCACTATCTCCCCCGGTGGGATCTCCGGTCGCGCTACGGTGTCAGCCTTCTGAGCAACACGCATTGCCGCAGGTTGATTGCGATCAGCAGCTTTGCACAAAACTATGAAGAGTATGTACTTGACCGCTACCCCGCCCACAAGGCGGACATACGCCGGAAGATGTGCGTCCTCCACCCTGCCCAGCCGGCATTGATCAACGAATGTGCGGACAAGCCGCTTGACGCCGACATGATTGTGTGCACGATTGTCGGAACCGATTTCTTCCGCAAAGGCGGAAAAGAAGTCCTCCGGGCATTGGAGCGCCTCCGGGCGGAAGGAATGCCGGTCCGCCTCAACATCGTGTCGACTCTTGAATACGGCGACTATGCTTCCAAGTCGACAGAGGAAGATCTTCGGATCGCGAAACAGCTGATCACCAAACTCGGCCCGGCCGTGCGGCATTACGAAACACTGCCCAATGCGGCGGTCCTCGATCTGCTGAAACAATCCCATGTGGGTCTGCTTCCCACGTATGACGACATTTACGGGTATTCCGTGCTCGAAGCACAGGCGGCCGGATGTCCGGTGATTTCCACAGACATCTGCGCGCTGCCCGAAATAAACAACGAAGAAATCGGCTGGCTCATCGAAGTCCCGAAGAGCCCGTTCGGCGTTGCGCTCCGCAAGACCGAACAGCAGCGCCGCCTTCTCTCGTCGAGAATCGAAGAAGGGTTGTATACGATCCTTCGTGACATTTGTGCGAATCCCGCCCTGACGCGGGAGAAAGGGCTGCGCGCCCTGAAACGCATCAAAGAACAATGCCGGCCGGAGACACGCTCGCAGGTTCTCGAGCATATCTACCTTGAAGCACTCTCCGCCTGATGAGGTGACGTTATGCGAAAGCTGATGGTTCTGACTTTCCTGCTGGCCGCAGGCGTTGCAGGGTGCAATCAGCCGCCCGAAGTGGAGTTGACGTCGGATGAGACGGCGTCAAATCTTGAGGTCCTGGCGATCGTTCTGCCGGACACCGACATTGAGGTGACTGCAGTTGACACGATCGGTCTGCTTCCCGATGAACAGGTGCGCTATACCGGTTCCTGTGTAATGAATACCATCGCCTGGGATGGGGGGGCGGGAGTGAAACGCGCGGCGTACTCCCGTGTTTTCGTCGCCGATAGCAGTGTGCGGGCGATCGGCCGGCTCGTTGGTTTCAGCGGGCTGGACCTCGGCCAGGTGACTCTCAACGGCAATCCGATGCTGAAACTGCCCCACAGGGTTCCGGTCGGGCGACTGTTCGGCCGGGATAGTACATTGGTACGGGGGGTTGAATACCTGGCGGATCTGACCACGACCTATCAGCCGGACCGGCAATACACCTGGACCATTCCGCTGCATCTTGCACCGAGTCTCGTCGTCACAACGGAAACCCCCGAAGAGCTGAAGGTGCTTTCACCGGCGGGAGGCGCCATTGTCTCCCGTGCCAGGGATCTGCATCTGCGCTGGGCGGGCGGCAAGGGACGGCTCTCCATTGTTGTCGGCGTTTTTGAAGCGCTCCAGAAAAAATCCCGCCCTCTCTTCGAACTGCGCGTAAAAGCCAATACCGGGCATGCGATTATTCCCGCGAAACTTCTCGCGCAGTTGCCGGCGCAGCGTCTCTTCGTGTTCACCTTCATTCTTTCCAACAAGAAGGAAATTGTGCAAGTTGCACCGCTGTCCGGGAAGCTCTTCGTCCAGGCGGCATCGATTCATAATAGCTACGTCGAGCTGCGGTGAGCAGACGATCTGGTTTTGGAGCGTTGTTCTGTGTGGGGGTGACGGTGATCGGCACGATGACATACTCCCAGTCTCTGGTGGACGCCCGCGCGCTTACGCTGGGCGCATACGCGCCCGCGGTGCGCGACACCCGGGAATTTCCGGCGAACCCGGCGGGATTGGTGGGGATACGGGATTGGGATTTCAGCATTACCACCTACACCGGTACGGAGCCGGAGTCATTCGGTTTCGTGTTCCATGCCCTGAGTTTCGGAAAACGGCTGTACGAAGACGGCGCTCTTGCCCTCCGCTATGCCCCCGGCACAGAGATGACATTTGTCGTCCCGACAACGCTGTTCATCGGCGAAGGAAACATCCCCGCCTCCATCGACCGCGAGATCAGGTATCGCGAACCGTTCGCTCTGGGTTTCGGGCACCGGATACTCCCTTCACTTTCCGCCGGTTTCGGCATACGCTTTCGGCGTGACGAAGTCCTCGATACGCGCTACACTCTGGTTATCAGGGACACGATCTCGTATCCCGCCTCTTCACCGGTGACGTACGCCTCCGCCGCATGGCTGGCGGATCTGGGGTTTCAATGGAAAGCGGCGGATCGCCTGAACGTGTCGGCGCTTGCACGAAATCTTCTGAGCTTCCGGAACGGAGACACCGGTGATCCCCTTGATGCGTACCTCCTTTCCACATCGCCCGCCGCCGAACTGGGCCTCGGGTATACCCCCCTTTCCGGGCTGTCGTTGTTTGCCTCGGCGTCAACCCGCGGAAACGGAGCCCTCAGCGCCGAATGGCTGGCCGGGCCGGAACTCTCCATCCGCGGAAGTCTCTTCATGGACCGGAACGATGCATCCTTCATGCAGGCGTTCAGCGCCGGTTTTGGCTGGACGTACGAATTTCTTGATATCGATGCCGGCTATCTCCGCTTTTTCAACCGGGCCTCACACACAGGAACCACTCCCGCTGCATCGTTCGATCCGGCGGACATATCAAATCTGGATCTGAACCCGTACAGCCGCGACCGGCTTGCACTCTCTGTCAAAGTCATCTTCGGCCGCGTCCGTCAGAGTCTTGCACACATCGAAGAAGTGAAGCTGTTCGGTGGTATCTATCCGTCATCCTACGAAATGCTTGCCTACCAGCCGATTGGCAAGGTTCGCGTGAAGAACATTTCAGCGAAACCGATTCACGCCAAAGCCAGTTTCTTTGTGGAGCGTGTCATGGATGCTCCCACCGAGTCACAGCCGGCGTATATCCTCCCGGATCAGGAGGTCGAAATCCCCCTCACCGCAGTGTTCAACGAGCAGGTCAAGCGCGTGCAGACATTGACGGTGCGCGAGGGAAATGTCTTCGTGAACGCAACCCCTGCGGAAGAGTACGACGACAAACAGCAGACGCGGGTCCTCTTCCACGGCAAGAATGCCTGGAACGGCGACGTGAACACGCTCCGGTTCTTTGTCACGCCCGATGATCCGGCAATCCTGCGGTACTCCCGCGACGTGCTGCTGCAATACCGGGATTCACTCTCGGGCATCTCCGGCATGCTCGAACGGTTCACCAAGGCACGCGTTCTGATCAACACCTTCGCGGGACGGCTGTTATACGTGAGCGATCCCAAACAGAGTGCGGATTTCGTGCAATATCCGTCGGAGACACTCACGACGCTGGGAGGGGATTGCGACGATATGACCGTATGTTTTGCCTCGCTGCTCAGCAGCATCGGCGTGTCAACGGCATTCGTTGATGTCCTCCCGCCGGAGCGGCCCGCGGACGGCCACATTTTCCTGCTGTTTGATACCGGTGTGGAACCCCGGTACGGTTCACATGTAAGTGACAACCCGAAACGGTACGTGGTGCGGCGGAACCAGGCCGGCGTGGAAACGCTCTGGCTCCCGATCGAAACAACGATGATCACAAAAGGATTTGACCAGGCGTGGACGCGCGGCGCACAGCGGTATTTCGACGATGTGGAAGTGGGCCTCGGCCTTGTGAAGGGCTGGGTGCGAATTGTGGATGTCAACTGAGGGAGATTTCTCTATGAGAACCTTTCTGGTGTTTCTTCTGCTGAGTGTGGCATGTGGCATTGCTGCCGCTGCAGAATCAATCATCCTCCAGCGCGCTGACGGCGAGGTGAGCATCCGGCATGGTGTCGCTGAAGTCTGGAACAAGGTGGCGCGCGGCGATCTCCTCCGGCCGAATGACACCATACGCACCGGGAAGGGGGGGAATGTCGTGCTGCTTGTCCAGCTGGGAACGGCCTTGGCGTCGAAGCGCATTACGCTTCCGCCGCACGTCATTGTGGACATGTCTGATATCCGCGACCTGACCCAGGAAGAGTTGATGCTGAAGCTGACAATGGAAAGAGTGCGCGGGTCCTCCTACCAGTGGAAGAACGACGGCATGGCCATCCCCGACGCTGCTGTTGTCCACGGCGCAAACGACGCTGCGCCGGTGCCGCTCAGCGAAAACGACATCCAGACAGGGCACCTGCAGCTGAACGGCGTCCGCGTCCTCTACGAGAACGGCTTCTTTGCCTCGTGCGTGCTGCGCGCGATGGAAGTGTTTCGCCTCTATCCGGCATTGGGTGCTTCATTCGAACACCGGCTGATGCTGGCCGAGGCGATGGAAAAGGCCAACCTTCGCGGTGAGGCGCTTGCGGAGTATGGATCTGTGTCGCGGCTGGAAGGGCTCACACCGGGACAACAGCAACAGGTGCAAAGCAGGCTCCAGACGCTGCGCAAGTGAAAAGGGTGCGTTCGGGCTCTGCCGCTGCGGCGAGAAAGTCCCCTCCCTCTTCCAGTGCGTGTGCCGGCATCTTCTGAAGGAGGAGGGGGAGGAGACTGGATGAAGGGCGGAGCTACTCCCTGTGGAGACGCTTGTACTTGATCCGGTGCGGACGATCGGCATCAATACCCAGACGCTTCTTCCGGTCCGTTTCATACTCCGAATAGTTGCCGTCGTACCAGACCACCTTGCTCTCTCCTTCGAACGCAAGGATGTGCGTGGCGATACGGTCAAGAAACCATCTGTCGTGGGAAATCACCACGGCGCATCCGGCGAAATTGAGCAGAGCTTCTTCCAGCGCGCGCAGAGTATGTACATCCAGGTCGTTCGTCGGCTCGTCGAGCAGCAGGACGTTTGCGCTTTCCTTCAGCATCTTCGCGAGGTGAACGCGGTTCCGCTCACCGCCCGAGAGTGCGGCGGTTTTCTTCTGCTGATCCGTCCCGCTGAAATTGAACCGTGCGACATACGCCCGTGAGTTCACCTCGCGAGTGCCGAACGTCAGGATGTCCTCGCCTCCCGAGATCTCCTGCCATATGCTCTTCTCGGGATTCAGGGGTCTGTTCTGATCCACGTACCCCAGTTTCACCGTTTCTCCTATCTTGAACGTGCCGCCGTCCGGGTGTTCCTGGCCCGTGATCATCCGGAAGAGGGTGGTCTTGCCGGCGCCGTTGGGACCGATCACCCCGATAATGCCGCCGGGCGGCAGCTGGAAGTTCAGATCGTCGAACAGAACGTTTTCCCCGTACGCTTTTGCAACCCCCTGCGATTCGATAACGACATTCCCCAGGCGCGGGCCCGGAGGGATGAAGATCTCGAGCTCCTCGTTTCGCTTTTGTGTCTCCTCGCCCAGCATTTTCTCATAGGCCGAAATGCGGGCCTTGCTTTTGGCATGCCGTCCTTTGGGATTGAGACGGATCCATTCGAGTTCCTGTTCGAGCGTCTTCTGACGTTTGGATTCGTGCTTCTCTTCAATGGCGAGGCGTGCCTTCTTCTGCTCCAGCCAGGACGTGTAGTTCCCCTGGAAGGGAATTCCTTCGCCGCGGTCCAGTTCCAGAATCCATCCCGCCACATTATCCAGGAAATACCGGTCGTGCGTGACTGCCAGCACCGTTCCGGGATACTGGGAAAGGAAATGTTCGAGCCAGGCGACGGACTCCGCATCCAGGTGGTTTGTCGGTTCGTCGAGGAGCAGGACGTCCGGCTGCTGGAGAAGCAGCCGGCAGAGCGCTACGCGCCGCCGTTCGCCTCCGGAAAGCACGCTTACGGGAGTCTCTCCGGGAGGGCATCGGAGGGCATCCATCGCCTGTTCCAGTTTGCTCTCCAGATCCCATGCGTTCGCATGGTCGATCTTCTCCTGGAGTGCGGCCTGTTTTTCCAGCAAGGTGTCGAAGTCGGCATCCGGTTCGGAGAGCTTGTTGCTCACCTCTTCAAACGCGCGGAGGAGCGCAGCCGTTTCCGCTACGCCCTCCTCGACGATATCGCGTACGGTTTTAGAGAGATCCAGTTCCGGCTCCTGCGACAGATAACCGAACGTGATTCCCTTCTGTATCGTGATGTCGCCGAGATAGTCTTTGTCGAGGCCGGCGATGATACGGAGCAACGAGCTCTTTCCTGCACCGTTCAGCCCCAGCACGCCGATCTTTGCACCGTAGAAAAAGGAGAGGTAGATGTCCTTGAGGACCTGGCGGTTGGGAGGATACACTTTGCCCACGCCAACCATCGAGAAGATGATTTTGTTATCAGCCATGACCGATCAGCATTACTGGTTGGAGTTCCCCGAGCGTTGGTTCGCCGGGGTAGTATACGCGTTCAAGAAAGAGGCCGGACGGCGGTGCCGTGTAGCGGGCAGGAGCGTCGGACTGTTCCGTGAGAAACCGGGTGATGTCGTCCTTGCGCATCGTTCCCCGTCCGACCTCGACGAGTACGCCGACCATGCGCCTGACCATCTTCCAGATGAAGTGCGAGCCGCGCACCCGTATCAGAATAAGGTCGCCGTGTTCCCGCAGGATGATTTCTTCGAGCAGGACTTTTGTTGACGGACGTTCGGGGTCTTCTTCCGCAAAGGACCGGAAATCCTGGATTCCGGAGAACACGTGCGCCGCAGCCTGCATCCGGTCCGCATCGAGTGAATCCTTGATCCACCAGACGAACCGTTTGCCCAGTGCGGTACGGCGCCGGCAGATCTGGTAGAGATAGCTGCGGGAGACGGCGTGGTGTCGGGCATGGAACAACGGGGCGGCTTTCCGGAGGTCCAGGATGTTGATGTCCGCGGGAAGCGTGTCGTTGAGTTTCTGCCGGAGTATTTCCGGGGCAAGCACGGTGGCCACCTCCAGGTGAGCGGCCTGGCCGAGTGCATGCACACCCGCATCCGTCCGTCCGGCCCCGTGAAACTCATACGTTCCGGTTGCACACACTTCGGCAATGGCGCGCTGGAGCTCTCCCTGCACCGAGCGTGCATTCTTCTGGACCTGCCAGCCGCGGTAGCGGGTGCCTTCGTATTCAATGGTGAGTCGGAATCGGGGCATGGAATAGAAAAGGGGACCAGGCGGTGCCGTGATCCCCCGGGCGGACCTTCTGTCTGTTTGTTACTTGCGCTTTGCCGTCTTCGCCAGCAGCTCGTCGGCGGCCTTTGTGTGGGTTGCGATGGCTTCTTTTGCGGTAGTTATCGCCTTGGTAAACTGCTCTTGCATCGCCGTGAGTTCATCTTTGCTCTTTGTCAGGCTGGCCATGACGTCTTCATGCTTTGCCGCGACATCGTACGGTTTGAAACCCTTCATCCATTTTTCCATCGAAGCTTTTGCTGCGGCGAGCCTGTCTTTGGCCGTCATCAGGTCACCCGCCTTGTGCGTGGCGGTCTGTTTCGGGTATTTCTTCACCAGTTCATCATGTTTTGCCATCGTCGCGTCGATCTGGGCGGTGAGTTCATCCAGACCCGCCATGCTCTTCATAAGATCGTCATGTTTCTGCATGACTTCGGTGTTGAGCGTGGCTTCAAGCTTTTTGAGTTCTTCCGATTTTCCACAGCCCGCCAGCAACACAGCAACCGTCAGCACGAGAAAAAGCGCAAAAACGGTGTTCTTCATGGGATCTCTCCTTGTAGGACGTAGAGGTGTGGGTGGTGTGAAGCGGATGCAATATATCACTTTTGAGGACTGTGTCAAGTGGCGGCGGCCTTGACACAGAGTCGATAAATTCGCATTTTTATATAGTATGATCGCAAGGATCCATTCACCTGTTCTTGGAATAGGAACTCATGAATCGACGCGCCAGTTTTGCTGCCATTGCAGACGCTGCCCTCCCCGAGGATGTCGACCCCGCCGCTGTCTCACAGATCAGCCCCTTTGCCAACAGAGTTCTTCCCGCCGGACACCAGACTGCCGGAGGGCTTGAGCCCTACACGGGTCCATGGGGGAATGCCCAGATACTGCATCTTTTGCGCCGGACGACTTTTGGCCCCGCCCGGGCAGATATCGAGTTGCTGAAAACGATGTACATGAACCAGGCCGTGGATTTTCTTCTCAGTCCGCCGCCTGCAGAAGACTCCATGCCGCTAAACGTGGACAGCACCGACCTGGTTCCGGTGGGTGAAACATGGGTGTACGCAGCAAATGCGAACACAGGTACACGTGTATCCTCGTTGAAAGCCTGGTGGCTTGGGCTGATCATTAAGCAGCCTCCCTCCATCCGCGAGAAGATGGTGCTCTTCTGGCACAACCACTTTGTCACTGAACACGATGTTGTGGGCGACCCGCGTTTCTTCTGGCGCTATGTCAGCCTCATCCGGGCGAATGCCATCGGGAATTTCAGAGACCTGGCGCGCCAGATGGCCTTCGATGGTGCCATGCTCCGCTATCTGAACGGAAACACCAACACCAAAACGAGTCCGAACGAAAACTACGGCCGTGAACTCCAGGAGCTCTTCACCATCGGCAAAGGACCCGAGGTCGCGCCCGGCGACTACACCAACTATACCGAAATGGACGTAAAGGCGGCTGCAAAAGTGCTTACCGGCTGGCAGGAGGATTCCGCGGCCCTGACGACGCCCTGGTCTTCGGCATGGAAGTTCACTCCCTCCCGGCATGACACCGGCAACAAGCAGTTTTCCGAACGGTACGGGAACCGGGTTATCATCGGGGGCACGGACGGCGCACGCGAAGTGGACGATCTGCTCGACATGATCTATGTCCAGCCTGAGACCGCACGGTACCTCTGCCGGAAATTGTACCGGTGGTTCGTCTATTATGTGATCGACGACTGGACCGAAATCAACATCATCACCCCGATGGCGAACATCTTGCGTTCAAGCAACTATGATGTCCGTCCGGTGCTTGCCACGCTCCTGAAGAGTGCGCATTTCTTCGACCCGCTCAACATGGGATGCATCATCAAGAGTCCGTTGGATTTTGTCACTGGAATGGCCCGGCAATTTGCGCTGGCATTCCCGGCCGATACGGTAAACCTGTACAAGATGCTCACCTATCTGTCAGGACAGGCGGCGGCGCTGCAGCAGGAAATCGGCAATCCTCCGAATGTGGCAGGATGGCCGGCGTATTATCAGACGCCGCAGTTCTACGAACTCTGGATCAATTCCGACACGCTGCCGCGGCGCACGACGCTGAGCAATACCCTTATCCGCACCGGATACACAACGGGAGGCACAAAGTACATCGTCGATCCGATTGCGTTTGTCAAGACGCTCTCCAATCCGGGAGATCCGAATGCCATCATCGATGAATCCGTACTGTATTTGTTCGCCATACCGATCACGGACAACCAGCGTGCCTTTCTCAAAGAAACCCTGCTCCCGGGACTTCCGGACTATGAGTGGACTGTCGAGTGGGCCGAATACATGGCGGATCCCACCAACGCCGCCAAGCTCGGTGCGGTCAAGACAAAGCTGACAACGTTGTATGCATTCATGCTGTCGATGCCGGAATTCCACCTCCAGTGAAGGGGATGTTTATGAAACGCAGAGCTTTTCTTCATCGTGTTCTGCCCGCGAGCACCATCCCTTTTCTTCTGGGAGGATACTCTCTTCGGGCTTACGGACGTTCGCCGTTTATTGACCGGCTTCTCTCGCTGGCAACCGAGACCGACCGTGTGTTCGTGCTGGTGCAGCTCAACGGCGGGAATGACGGACTCAACATGGTGATCCCGCGCGATCAGTACGCGGCCCTTGCCGCCGCCCGTTCGAACATCATGATACCCGAGGCAAAGGTATTACCTTTGACTGAGGTCACCGGTCTTCATCCGGCGATGATGGGACTGCAGTCACTCTACCAGGAGGGCAAACTCGCCGTCGTCCAGAGCGTAGGTTATCCCAGCCCGAACTTCTCCCACTTTCGCGCGACGGATATCTGGTTGACGGCATCGAACTCCAATCAGATTCTTACCTCCGGCTGGATGGGACGGTACCTTGATGCGGAATTCCCCGGTTTTCCGGTGGGATATCCCAGCACGGCGATGCCGGACCCGCCGGCCATTCAAATCGGTTCGGTTGTTTCCCCGGGGCTTCAGGGATCGGCGGTTCCCATGGGAATTGCCATCACCAACCCGAACTCCAGCTACCTCCTGCCTGGTGGCGCGGATACGCCGCCCCCCACGCCCGCGGGGCACGAACTCGCGTTTATCCGGCAGATTGCCCAGCAGACGCAGCAATACTCAACCGTGATAAAGGCGGCTGCAGGCAAAGTCACCAACAAATCCACCATGTATCCAACGGCAGGTCAGAACTCACTGGCCGATCAGTTGAAGATTGTTGCGCAGTTGATCGCGGGCGGTTTGAAGACAAGGGTCTACGTGGTGAACTACGGCGGTTTTGATACCCATTCGGCGCAGGTGGTGGCCGGGACGACCGATACGGGTACTCATGCCACGCTTCTCGGGAGGGTGTCGCTTGCGATTGCGGCGTTCATGGACGACTTGAAATTGCTGGGTCAGGATCAGCGGGTTGTCGGTATGACGTTCTCGGAGTTCGGACGCAGGGTCAAGTCAAACGCAAGTGCGGGCACAGACCACGGTGCGGCGGCTCCGCTCTTTGTCTTTGGAGCGAATGTGCAGGGTGCTGTCGTCGGTGCCAATCCCGTGTTGCCGCCCGCGGCAACGGTGAACGATAACATTCCGATGTTGTACGATTTCCGGAGGGTGTACGCATCCATCCTGAAGGATTGGTTCGGTGCCTCACCGGCTGAACTCCAGAGCATTCTGCCGGGCCAGACGCAAACGATCCCTCTCATCAAGCCGGGAGCGGTACTGGCGGTGGAGGAAGAAGAGTCCGTTCCCCGTTCTTTTGCGCTTGAACAGAACTATCCGAATCCATTCAATCCCACAACGACCATCCGCTATGCGCTCCCGAGGGCCGGAATGGTACGGATTGAAGTGTACGATGTCACAGGTCAGCGTGTCCGTTTGCTGGCAGACCGTGTGGAGGAGGCGGGAGTTCACAGCGTGGTTTTTGACGCAGGCACTCTAGCCAGCGGAACATACTTCTATAGAATGCAGGCGGGAGAGTTTGTCGAGACGAAGCGGCTGGTTGTGCTCAGGTAGTTGGTGTGTATTGCAGAGCGGATCAACGCGGTGCTCAGCGGTTTCCGTTCCCGTGTTGCCTGCCGTTTGCGTGCTGTTTACCGTTTCCGTTGTTTCGCACCCGTGCGAGGGCGCGGAGCAGTGAGGACTCGTTGTGGAATGTGTTGTCGACTCCGTCGATGAAGAAATATTCCCGTTCGCGCGCACGGATCAAGAATGAGAACCTTCGTGTCATAACCTGCTTCTGCACGCCGAGCTGATCGTCACGGTAGAGCAGGCAATGATGGCGTTTCAGGTAGACGCTGGCAGCGTATTTCCATTTGGGTGGTGCAGTGGGCATGCCGGGTTCGTTATCGTTTTCGAAGATTCCCATCAGGAGATCCGGGTAGTGCGTGTGGTAAGAATATACATAGTGCCGGGTTGAGACCGTGTGACGCGGGGCACACGGTCCGTGAGGCTCTAACCGTGTGGTGCCCATATGCCGGAAAGCACGGATGGAATGCTTTGTCGGGGAGATAGGTGACAGTTGTGTCTTCAGTGCGGTTCATCAAGGAGGGAATGTACCATGTCTGAGAGAATTCGTGTTTCGGCGGTGATTCCGGTGAAGCGAACAACGTTGTACAGCGCGTGGCTGGACAGCAAAGAGCACTCGGCGTTTACCGGCGTGCAAGCGCGGATGGATCCGAACGTTGGTGGAAAGTACTCCGCGTGGGACGGCTACATCACGGGAAAGACATAACGCCTCAAGCGTGGTGCAAAGATTGTTCAATCATGGAGGACCACCGATTTTCCCGAGGGAAGTCCGGATTCTCTGTTAGTGATTCTGTTTGAGGACACATCGACCGGGACGCGGAGTGTTCTTGAGCATTCACACATTCCCAAAGGGCAGGGGAAGGGTTACCGGGCGGGATGGAAGGTCTATTACTATAAGCCGATGAAACAGTATTACAGGGGCGTCAAGAAGGGATAGGGAGGCGAGCGGGGAGTGGGCTTGTTCTCCATAGGAAAATTCCCGTTATTGTGTTTGGAGTTTTGGGAGTGTGTTGTTCACGTCGTTGGTTTTGGAAATTCTCGGGGCGTAGCTCAGCCCGGTTAGAGCGCTTGGTTTGGGACCAAGAGGCCCGGGGTTCAAATCCCCGCGCCCCGACGAAATTCGCCACTTTTCAAGTTTCAGATCTCCCACTGTGCGATATTTGTACGCACTTTGGGGGATCGTTCGTTGTAGGCCCATCCCTGAGCGACTGCGGGGCATCCACAAAGGGAACGAGAAAGGCAAACTCAATTCCTCGGGAGCCGGAGTTTGTCAATCGCTCGGCCAAGATCCTCGTTGTACGCATGAACATAGTGCTTCGTCGATTCTGGGTCCCGCTGGCCCATCAAGATCTGAATCGTCGTGAAACTCACCCCCTCTGATGCCAACCACGTTCCAAATGTGTGACGAATCGCGTGGAACGTGATCTCCTTTGGCAATTCCGCCATCTCCGCATAGTGGGCAAATCTGCTCGTGAGTGTGGCTGGATGGTAAGGGATGAGTCGATCTGAGGCCTTCGCTCTCAAGATCAGGCGTTTGATCACCGGTAGTAGCGAATCGGATATAGGGATTGTCTTGAAATCCCGCTGTTTCCTCTGCGGTATCGTGATCGTCTTCCGTTCAAGATCGACGTGCTCCGAGATCTT
>Ga0209253_10002736_pt1 | contig 15580 bp, 17 predicted proteins | sample FrelakmetBRP12BR_FD_187145 | JGI IMG/M metagenome (GOLD analysis project Ga0209253, IMG submission 187145) | Freshwater lake sediment microbial communities from the University of Notre Dame, USA, for methane emissions studies - BRP12 BR (SPAdes)... | ecosystem: Environmental > Aquatic >...
GTTGGGAACAGAGTGATGCTCAAAGAACTGATATACTTCGGCATCATTGGGATTCCGAAATCGACTCCTTACTGGGCATTGTTCATCACAAGACCTTCACCGAAGAGAAAATCAAGGACGTGATGAACGAACTGCAGTTAACAGAACTCCAAACTTACGTGTCCACATATCCTATTCGATGCTTAATCTGTGACAAGAAGTTTGATTGCATCGAAGGAGAAGGAGAAATCACTATCGACCAATTCGCTAAAGAGATTGACGATAACCTTCGTCGTATAGACAAGCAAGTGGACTTGCAGACACTAAAACGTTTGAGAAAAGAAGGCGAAAAACTAAAAGAAAGGATGAGAGAGTACGGTGTCGCTAACGCTTCTAACTTCTTCTGCATTGGAAGAAAATGACGTTCAAGATAGCACTGAATATTCTTGGTTCAGCTGCAACCTTTCCGAAACATCTGATTATCGTAATTTTGGTTGGTTGGATAAAACTTTGCCCCCGAAACCAGAGAAGACTAGGTAAGTCGCGCATGCGATTGCCTGGAACCCTCTCGCTCTTCATCCATAGCGAGAATTGCTTCTGTATGCTTGGCAGGAGTTTTCCGCGGCTTTCGTCTGCTCGCACACCCTGTCATTCTCCTGCATTGGAGGCATTCTCTTGGAGGTTTGCTCTTCTTTGGGAGATTGCTGAGGTAGCCAAAGTTGTGACTGCACTTAGACGAGGGCTTCTTTTCTGGTGCTTTCTTGGGTTGCTGACGTTCTTGAGTCTTACTGTCATCTACCGTGGCTTCTCCAATTGTGGGCTCCGTGGAGATTGCCATACCTACGGGGTTCGTTTGCTTTGTTTTCATTTTTCTCAACACGAATACGTATGCTAAGACTGCGAAAATAACCAATACTCCGATTAGTATGTTGGAGTCAACTGTAACCATTTCTGGGTCATCTCAATCCAGTTCGAACGGTCGTTTGGTACGCTTCCTGGACACAGTGCATGATGTTCCACATTCAGAGTCTTATAGGTTCAGAATTGCCAAACAAAATCTAAAAACTGTATTTTAGCTTCATAAGTTATTACTATCGTTTCTAACTCACTAAAAATACGATAGGTAGTGCTAAGATGGCGTTGGAGCTTTTGCCAGAGTTCTTCCTATTCCTAGGTATAGATTTCTTTGTAGCTCTGGCTTTGCTTTGCTCCATCATGGATTACTTCCGCAGATCCGTAGCCTATTTGTTCGAGGTTGCCGCAGTCTTAGGATATGTCAACCTGCTGATGAGCCAGCAGTTTCTCTACTATTTCAGCGAATACATGAGATTTGCTTACTGTTTCTTGTATCTTGCATTAGCTTTGGCCAGCATCGTGGGAGTCAATTTCTATCTCGTGATATCCAAGAAAGCATGGAGCACTGCAAAGATGTTCGCAGGCGCGGTCACACTCCCTACAATGATCATCTCTGCATTCTTCTTCTCTCTCTACGGTAGAGACACGTCTTACACTTTAACAGCGACTCTCTTGTCCAGCGTAATTGTCCTTGGCACAGCAATAGCTTTCTTGGCGAATCCAGACAAGCTCAAGGATTGGCTGGGGAGGAGGTGAACAAGTGCCTAACAGACGCTGGCTAGACTTCCTAATACTTCTTCTGACTTCTACACTTGTTGTCTCTGCGAGCGCAGCTGTGTATTACGGAATGCTCTCGCCTTCTTCAGCCACCGTGAAGGTGGCTCCTGTGCACTTCATAGCAGGAAACGATTCACCGGGTATACTGACGCTTGGAGCAAATCAAACATACGCTACGCTCACTCTTGACGCATATCCAAACGTAACATTGTACTATGACCAGGCTGTTAACATTACAGCTGAAGCCAGTAGAGAAATCAGACTTAGGCCTGTTTCAATAAACCCCAACAATGACCCATCTGTAGGGAATTTTACCAACGTAGTCTTCCGGCTTATCAGAGCAGACATGACAGAAGCAGGCGTGCTCAGCTACACTACTACAGGCAACATGTGGAACTCACCCATTTTAACGAGTTACGTACCGATAGCGTCGGGCGAAATATTGGCCATAAAGATCGAGATAACTGCAGCACCGGGCGCAATCAGCGGAGTATCAGCTAACATTGTGATAGCTGTCGACGTGAGATAGAACAGCTCCATTTCTTATTGATAAAGAGTGGGTGGACGCATGAGAAGGCTAAGCTGGAAATCTAACTTCGTCAGAACATCAACTGTAGCAGGACTTGCACTCCTTATGATGCTCTGCTGCGAAACAAGAGAAGTCACTGGAGCCGGACACTATCCCTTCTTCAAGCAGAATAGTGCTTCTATTCGAGCCCCACCCATTATTCTTCAAGGAGGCACGGCTGGGTCAAATATCATCTTCGCAAACAATACTAGCGCGCGAACCTCGGTAACATCCTCCTCTGATTGGTGGAACCCAGACTACGCTTACAGGCAACGACTTACGATAGCGAATAACAACCTCACAACAAGCATTCCTCCAACGTTTACATTTAGCTTCACTGTAGACACTCAGACGCTAGTCTCAGCGGGCAAACTGCGACCAGATGGTAACGACTTCAGAATATTGTGGTGGAATTCCTCCTCTTCTTCATGGCTCCAAGCCGATCGCCTTAACATAACAAGCTTCAACACTCCTTCGACAACCATACGATTTGCAGCGCAGGAAAACATACCTGCAGGAGCTGCGGATAATGATTACTACGTTTACTATGGTAACAACAACGCCATTGCGGCCCCCTCTGATGGAGAAAAGATCTACCTATTTGAAGACCAGTTCAATCGAGCCGCAAGCAGCACTGTGGGTTACAACTGGCTTGAGTACCAAACAGGCGGCTCAGACGTCCGAATTTCCTCAAACCCGCTGGCCAGCACAAACGTCCTTGACCTGTACAGCGCGAACGGTCCTATGGACACAATTGCAGTGCACATGATTCAAGGGTTGAATAGCACAGGCAAATGTATCTGGGAGTTCGGATTCACTTGGGACAGAGATGCTGCGGAAAACACCTACGAGGTTTACATGCAAATGGGCAACGACTACATGACTGCAGTTTCACCATGGCTGGGTGTTGGACCATTCCTTTCTTGGACAGGAACAGGCGCTGCAACCATCGGAAGAGCGGCCACTGCACATGAAACACTTCGTATATTTGACGATGACCAGGTTCCAACGGAAGTTGAGGTTGTTTCAGGTGGAGCCAACATCACTACTGAAATCGACTTTTCCTTAGGCAATCTGACATTGTTCAGGAACGGAGTCAGCAAAGGTTCATATCATTTCTACCAGAAGCTCCTAACATACGACAGGATAAGATTCGTGTCAGATCAAATCACGCCGACCAACATAGTGAAAAGAGGATTTGACTACACGCGCATTTATCTCCAGATGAATCCAAGCCCTTCCCTAAGCTTCAGCAGCGAAGAAGCTGCAAAGCAACATTTCGACTATGTACTGAGCATAGACAACACTGGGGCGAGTCCATTGCAGGTAAGGCTCAAGAGCTACAGTGAATCAAATGTCAACCGCTTGCTAGAATGCACGCTTTACTTCCACAATTCTACAGACGGAAACTCGAACCAGATAAGAATACAAAACGGCGCATATACACAAACGATAGGAAACTGGTACATTGTTGCCCCTTCTCAAACGGTGTTCATCGCGGTCTTGGCACAAGTCAATAGCACTTCGCTTTCAAGCATATACACCTATCTTGAAGTTGGAGTTCCCAACACAACGACTTATATTCGGTACATCATCGAGTTTGACGTCAACTAGAAGGAAATCGTGCGCTTTCAACGCACACAAAACCTTAGTCCAACCAACCAAGTTTCACGACTTGTGTACATGTAAGGAAATTCTATGTGATTTACGCGTGGAATTGGTTTGACAGTTGATGTCTAGGCTTTTTTCTTTCTAGTGATTTTGAGAACTACTCCGTTGGAGGTTGGGTCTGGACAACGGACGAATTCCGTTGTTACGCCCTCAGGGTTGATTTCCTTCTCATAAGGAGTGTCTTCATATTTCCATGGAAGCGTACCGCCATATTGAAGCACTCGAATCATGCTGCTTGCGCTATCCAATAGCCATGGGCACATGATTCCCCGGTCTTCCGGATACTTCAGCTTGTCACCAGGTTTGTGATACTCGCAGCCACCGCCTTAGAAAAATCTCAAGCTCTATGGCGTATCCCATAACAGTCATCCGACGATATCCCATTATGTCACGGTCCTATTTCATCAATATACCCTACCGAGCGAATTTGCCGATTTAGAGTTTGAGGTCGAAGTTCGATTTAAGCGCGCGCAACTATGCAAAGCTGAGGCGATTATTACAGGATTTCCAGATCCATCAAAAACGGCGTCTCTTCTCACGTGCAATTCTAGGTAGTGATTGGCTGCAGGAAGAGAAGCAATGCAGGAGACACGCGCGCTGTTCAACTCCACTGTCTCAGGCTCTTATTTGTTGAGCTCAAGCCGCATTATTGTTCTGGTCTTTGAGGTGGAGCCGCAATCCGAAAACCCTACCTTCAGAAACATGGAGGCAAGGCCGGTGTAAACAACCGTGTCCTGCTGTTTCCCGCCGGAACGACTTGGATAGCCTTCGATTATTTCTGCTCCTTGCTTTTCAGCATGGCTGACGGCGGCTTCCAGCAGCTTAGTTGAAATCCCTTTTCCTCTGAAAGGTTTGGCTACAAAGAAGCATACCACGGACCAAACCGGCTGACTGTCTATGCGTTTCAGCGTCCTGGATCTCTCGAGTCTGTGAAATTCCTCTCTGGGGGACAGAGAGCACCAGCCGATGGGCTGTCCATCAAGATAAGCAAGTATTCCTGGAACTCGCCCTTGGCTCACGACTGTTTTTAGAGCTTCTTTTCTGTCGATGCCTCTCCTTTTCTGCCATTCAGACGATGATTGCCTCCACCACATGCACCAGCATGACCTACATATGCTATCTCCAAAAAGCTTCTCAATGTCTTTCCAATTTTTGAGAGTCAAAGGTTGAAACATTAGATTCATTTCCATAATTGCCTCCTGCTGCAGCTAGACCACATGTCACAGGTCTCCGTGGGAAGAGGTGAGCTGTCTATTCTGTTGTTTCTTTTTCCGGAAGTGCTCTTTCATATCGTAATAAGGATCGTAAGTCCTCTTAGAATCGAGCCAGCCAACTTCTGTTGTGTTTGTTCTTGTCGAATGCTCATAGAGGAAGGTTGGTTTTTCCAGGTTCTTCAGCAGTTCGAGGTTTTCAGCTATGACCCCACTGTTATCTGTCCAAATGATAATTGCGGAATCACAGTCCTCAATCATTCTCCTCTCTCTTTCCTTTAGGTCGATTCCATATTGTGTGGTTTTCCAGTTGCCTGCATTGTATCTCATGCTTTTCGCATGACCCACAATGACGTTCCGATAGCTCTTGGATTGAAGATAATCTTGGTAAAGCCTGCATGCACCGAGGGCTTCTCCAACTAGGATTATCATATTTCGAGATATAGCCTCGTCTATTTTTAACGCCACCTCGGTTGGCAATTTGCTCTCTCTAAAGGCTTTGCTTCCCATTAGAAGCAACTTGGTGCCTGCGAGTCTTCCTCGATTTGCCACAAGGTTCCCCTGTTGAACGATATTCTTGAGTAGATAATTCTATGGCGTATTCAATAGATGAGGGTTACTATCAGAACCAATGACAGTCGACCCTAATGTGCTGTGAACGCGCGCTACTGTGTTTCGCTTCTAAACCTTCAGCGCACTGTCGCAAGTCTCGGCCTTACTGAGGTTTGTTTTGTGGTTCGGCTTGTGTTTGTGTCTGTGTTGTTGGTTTTGGGGCGTCGTGATCGGGCATGATGGTTTCAACGTTGCGTATGGTAGGGATCGTGTAGACTAGGAGGCTGAATGCTGTACCGAGCAGTCCGACGAAGATGAATATGAGGGCCATGCCTGAACCCGGACCAGTGCCCACGAGCCATCCGAAGACTGGCGCCAGTGAGCCTCCTGTTTTCATGGCTGGCTCGAACACGGCGTCGGCGAGCAGGCCTGCAACAATCATTGCCGGCGGAGTTGAGACTTGGGCTATGAGGCGTCTGGTGGCGAAGACGCGGCCCTGCAGGTCCGGCGCCACTTTGGACTGCCAGATGGCTTGGTTGGAAGCGTTGATCAGGGGACTCACGAACATTGCCGCGAAGAACACTGGAATCCAGACGATGGCGTCGCTGCCTATTCCCATGAGCGCCCCGATGAATTGGGATAGAGCCCAGCCGAGGAGGACTCCGTGGATTCTGCGCTTCGGTCCACCCCACACGGTGAGCACGATGCTTCCCAAGAGGCCGCCAATAGCGCCTGCCGACATAACGCTGCCGTAGATGACCGAGTTGTCGCCCGTTCTCGAAAGAACCATAGGCGCTAGGAGCGTAAAGCACATGCCGCTGAGAAAATTGCCGACCAAGAAGGTTAGCTGCAGACCCAAGAGGCTTGGATATTTAATGATGTACCAGAAGCCGTATAGCGACTCCTTCCAGAGGCTTCCCATGCTACGGCGGCCTTCCTCAGTTACCGGAGGTCTGGGCACGTTAACCAACAGCAGCATCAGAACAGCCAACGTGAACGTGGTGATGTCGATTATCATGACGCCCTCTATACCTATGACGTTCAGAAGCACGGCGGCCACTAGGGGCGCGAAGAAACCTGACGCAAACTCAGCCGTTGCCAGCATGCTCTGCGCACGCGCGTAATGCTTCTTGTGGACCATCATAGTGACGGCGGCGGAGTATGCTGGAAAGTGGAAGGACTGGAACGTGCCGGCGATCGCTCCGGTTATGTACAGCATCCATATCTGCAGGTTGCCCGACGTATAGAGCAGAAGCAGGGCCACGGTGGGCAGACCTGCGGCCAGGTCAGCAAGCATCATTATCTTTTTGCGGTCGTATCGGTCTACGATAGCTCCCGCCACGGGGCTGAAGAGGACGACTGGTGCAAAGTTTGCGAAGCCGACAAGCGCTAGTGCCGTGGCTTGTCCTGTCTGCTGCCAGGCCCAAATCGTCAAGGCGAAACCAGTCATGGTGGTTCCCAGTAGGGACAGCATCTGGCCGATCCAGATGATGGTGAACCCAAACATGCCTGACCGGCCGCCTTCAATAGAGACTTCCATGCGACCATCTGGCCCCGACAGCCTCAGCAATCGCGTCGTGTTCAATGCGATTCTCTCCCAATCGGAATACGTTGACCGCGGTTGCTGTAGTTTCGCTTGAAACACTCTCTTATGCCTTGCGGAAAAAGGCTCAGCTTCGTTGCTGGAAAACGTTTCCTGATCGATCGCAGGCTTTCGCGCCTGATGAACAAGGAATCTGTTGGACTTGCGTAGAATGAAGTTTTACTTGATTTTGCCTTTGGGGATCTTGTTGGCAAAGCGACATCTTTCGTCTCCGTCGAGGGCGCTTTCAAGGACTTCAACCTCGATAGATTCGCCGAAGATTGCATCAAGACGAACCTTCTCGTAGCCTGCGCTGCAGTAGCAGAAGTTTCTCGAGATTCTTGGGGTTCCGTCACGTATGGCAGTTCTTGCAAGCTGGCAGTGACAAGCATAATATCGCTTCATGGTGGGGTTCTTCTCAGTTATGTACTGCTTGGGCGCAAATGGTATTTTGGTCATGTATATTTTGTCGCCATGTCTGACTCCGGTGCAGATTTCCTGATTTGCCTTGACGAACTCCAGAACTTCAGGTGTGATTTCCTGCTCGTACCACAGCTGGCCTTTTTCCATGCATTGCTCAAGCTCTTCCACTAATCTTCTGTGTTCATCCTCAAGGAAAGAGTCAATACTGCGGGCTTTCTCGAAACGTTCTTTATGGTCCTTGAAAGCTTCGATGGGTACCTTGTGATAGTTCCAGGTGAGGACTTTTCTGCATGTTTCCGGAGATAGCTGGGTTTCCATTTTGTCGATTATGGTTTTTGTCAGTTTTGGATAGGCTTCTTGAGGCGAGCCTAGAGGCGGCAACTCGAAACCCTCAAACACTCTCTTTCTAATCTCTTCGCCTGCAATCGATGCTAGCCGCTCTCCCATGTCTGGCAGCACGTTTCTCGCTCCAAAAAGCGAAAGAAGATAGACCAAGAACTCGTTCTTGCGCGTAACAATGCAGTACCGGCCAATTGCCAGCAGCCTGTCCAAATCGTTGGTGCCTGCCTCCATGAGCGACGAAACATAGCCCTTAAGCGCATCGAGATCTGCAGTCTTAAAGGTCGTCTTCTTCTTTCGAAGGTAATCCTCAAACTCTTTAACAGCAGCAATAGAGGAATCAATGGCTTTAGCGTTCAAACCTCGTTTTTCAAGCAGCTTGCGGAACTTTTTTTCCATTATCATATTCTTACCCCACGATGACACGGCGTTTACCAGATTACGTCGGCTTAGCTGACATGTCCTAGATAAAAAGCACCAACTGTCGTATTTCAGATTTTGCCTCAGTTGAACCAGTCTAGCAGGCTTGAGCGTGCGCCGAGTTTTATCGTCGGGAGTGTAGGGCGAATCCCTGCATTATCTCACACACGCATTGACTTGAACACGGGTTCAGATGGCGAAGACACTGCTGTACAATCATCTCCCGCAAATCCTCTCTTCTTCAGCAACTGATAGCTACTTTGTCCAGTAGACCCGTCCGTTCGAATCCTTGGACTTTCTTAAAACTCCTTTTTTTGCTCTTCTCGCGAGAAAACCTGCAATCTTGTCCTCTTCGCCCTTAGTCGAGAGACCTCTAGCTTCTAGGGCTTTGATCACCTGCTCCAGCGTCCTCTCCTTGGGATGTGTGAAGAATCCTTCACTAATTAGTCCTTCAAGCGCCTTACATGCCTGACCGCCCCAGGTTTGAGGTCCCTTGCGCCGCGGTTCCTCGCGCGGTCGTGTGTGCTGGAAAAGCGGTTGCATGTCAAACTTGTCAACAAGTGCGCTCATCTCTATGTCGGATGGTCGCTTCTCAAAACGATCGGCGGCACTTAACACCTTGGGCAGAAGCTGCATGTCGCCCGCTGTTATTAGAAAGCTGTTTTGGAAGCCAAAAGACCATTGCACCGCCTTGTCAATAGTATCTTGCGTCTCTAACGGTTCATAGAAAAACGTATTGTAAGTCTTGGAATGGCCCTCACACGGCCAGCGAGCAATTGATTTCATGGTTTGTACTGCAACATTGCGCTTACGACACAACCCAATCAACTCGTTGAAATCAACTGCATAATCAGGACTCCGCATTAGCGAATAGTTGTACGGCAACATGACTGCATCGAAATCAAAACGCTCCAAACTGCGCTTGTGCATTGCTGGTGCTTTGTTACCGTGGCCTGTCACGCCCAGAAAACGCACCAAGCCTTCATCACGCGCTTCAACAAATGCCTCCAAAGCGCCCCCAGGCCCCATCACCTTTTCCCAACCTGCTGGGTTGGTCAATCCATGCAACTGCCAGAGATCAATGTAGTCTACGTGCAACCGTTCCAATGACCGTTTCAGATTGGCCAAGGCTTCTCGGCGTGAGCGGCAGCGGGTCTTTGTGCCAACGAAGAAGTCTTCTCGATGCTTAGCCAACCAGGGCCCGATGACCTTCTCAGCGTTGCCGTACATGGGCGCGGTATCAATGTGATTCACCCCATATTCCTGCAACAGAGCCAATACGCGATCCGCTTCTGCCTGCGTTGCTCTGTTGAGCGCCCAAGAACCGAAGATTACTCGTGTGCTCTGGTGTCTTGTACGTCCGAATTCCTGTTTGGAGATCATTTCAGCGTCTCCTTGAACATCATCGTCTACACTTGCATTCTACTAATCATGCACCTGACTAATACTTGTATCGAAGATTCTATGCGCTTGCAAACCAAGAAAAAAGTGGAATTGAGAAGCAACCTGAAACCGAGATCTCGAACGCGTGCGAGGGCGTTAGACTAATATACAGTCAGACAGCATTTTAGCCTGAGGATCATCGATGGGCGATATGGTTGCTTTTTGTGGGATAGACTGTGGCGAATGCAAAGCTTTGATTGCCACGCGGAATAACGATGCCAAAATGAAGAAGGCGATTGCTGAAGAATGGACAAAGGAATTTGGGCATCAAATAAAGCCTGAAGACATAAACTGCGTCGGTTGTCTGGTTCTTGATGGATCGCACATCAGTTATTGCAGCGTCTGCGAGATAAGAAACTGCGGCACAAAGAAGAAAATCCAAAACTGTGCACACTGCGTCGAATACAAATGTGAAAAACTGACAAAGTTTCATGAGAATGCCCCAAAAGCCAAAGAACAACTAGAACAGATACACAGACGAACCAACAAGAAGTAAAGGCGGGCACACAGACAATTCAGCGTCAGAGGCAAAGAAGGACAAGTAAAGAGCTGTAGCAATGAGTTACAAGAAGAAATCGTGGCAGGAGAAACTGGCAGACAAGAAAGGAATGCCTAAGATACTGAGGCTCGAAAAGAGGTTCCCATGTTTTAACGCTGTTCACAAAATGGGAGCTGAATTAGGCGATGAGGTGGTTCTTGTCAATCCCAGCGAAGTTGTTGAAATGATGAAGAAAGTGCCACAAGGCCGACTGATAACTATCGTCGAAATCTGCAGGAAAATCGCCAGAAAACATAACGTCAAGGCTTGCTGTTCTCTCACAACAGGGATCTTCATAATGACTGCCGCCAATGCGACTGAAGAAGCTACCAACCAAGGTCAGGATCTTAAGATCCCCTACTGGCGGACTCTAAAAGCAGATGGGTTCCTGAACGAGAAATATCCCGGGGGACAAGAGGCACAGAAACAGAAGTTGGAAGAAGAAGGATTCAAAGTCATACAGAAAGGGAAGAGATACGTAGTTCCGGATTATCAGTGCTTCCTCTGCAACTAGCACGTTCTCAATTAGTGCGCACACCGGCTTCGCGCCTTCGCCCACAGAGAAAATTTAATCTAGAAGTGAACAGAAATCAAACAGGAAATCAATAACACGGACGTTGACATGTGCAATATCAGAGAAACACAGCCATAATGCTTTACACCCGATAATCAGCATCGATTAAGTATTAACCGAAACCTATTTCTCAAGGCAAATCGATTTCTAAAACGCAGAATGGAGCGAAGGAAATGTCATATTGCCCTGAATGCGGCGGCGAAACGCAATACATGATATCTACAAAAGTCTATGTCTGCAAAAGCTGCGGACTCTCTTTAACCCAACAGGAACTCGCGGACCTGAGAGAAAAGAACAGACCCGCATATGTTGGGACAGAGACCGAAAAAGAAAAGAGAAGAAAAGAATACCTGAAATGGTGGCTCACCAAAAAGAAATGACACACTCACAACAGCTTTTCAGACTAAAAAACAGCAAACAGCATAAAAAAACAAGCAACACATTTTTCGCAAAGTCACCGTTGGTGTGAAGATGACTACAGAAATGGAGATTATCTGTGTAGGCAACGAGTTGTTGATTGGAAAAACGTTGAACACCAACGCCTCGTGGATGGCCAAACGATCTACTTCATTGGGAGTTATGGTTAAGCGAATAACGGTCGTTGGCGATGACATCGAGGAAATCAGCATCGCCGTGGCAGAGGCTTTGAAGCGGAAACCCCAGTTTGTCATCACAACAGGTGGACTTGGCCCAACTTTTGACGACAAGACTCTTGAGGGAATCGCGAAAGCATTGAAGAGGGAAGTTGAGGTTAACGACAAGGCTCTGGAAATGGTCAAAGAGAAATATGAAGCCTTCGCAAAAGAAGGACGGATAGAAAAAGCGGAGCTAACGCCGCCCAGAGTGAAAATGGCAAAACTGCCCAAGGGAGCTAAACCGCTAAACAACCCAACTGGAACAGCACCAGCCGTGTTAATAAAAATCCGTGGAACCATTTTGATAGCGCTACCAGGCGTCCCTTCTGAAATGGAGGCGATATTTGAAGAGTCAATTGCACCCCATTTAAGAAAGGAATCTGGAAACGCCATGTTCTTTGAAACCAGCCTTTTTGTTGACAACATTATGGAATCAACTTTGGCACCTCTCGTTGACCACACGATGCACGACAATGAATGTGTTTACATAAAATCGCATCCGAAAGGAGAAGAGAACGTTCCCCACATCGAACTGCATTTCTCATTAACGTCAAAAGATGGAAAAGACGCCAAGGCCGAGCTGGGAAAGGCGATACTGCAGTTGTCCGAGTTGATACAAAAGGAAGGCGGGAAGATCAGAGCACAAAAAAGAGCCAGTAATCCTTAGCTACAAGGTGGCATATTCTGCTGCAACTAACAAACCAAAACGAAGGCAGCTGTGAAGAACAGTTATAGCTGAACCCGCATAAGCGACAACATGGAGGCTTAGTTTTGCTTGAAGGAAGAAATGTGAACCTCAGAATAATGGAAAGAGAAGATCTATCAATCGTCAAAGAATGGGACAATGAAGTCGGCATTATGGGTGAATATGAACCGATTGTTCAAGAAACCAAAACTGACTTGGAAAAGCAGTTTGACAAACTGACCGAAGGGCAATGGTTCTTTGTAGAGAAGAAAGATGGCGCCAAAATCGGGTTCATTGCGCACTTTGTATCGAATGGCACAGTGATAGGATACGCACTTCTTCCAGACGAAAGAGGCAAAGGCTACGGCAGCGAGGCAGTCCAGATTATGGCAGACTACCTATTCCTCACAAGAAACATAGTTCGCATCCAAGCTGGAACCCATCCTGAAAACATTGCTTCTCAAACAGTTCTGAAGAAGGCAGGCTTCAAAAAGGAAGGGATCATCAGGAAATCCTTCTTCAGCAGAGGAATCTGGAGAGACGTAACGATGTTCAGCCTCCTCAGAGAGGAATGGAAAGAACCAAAAATCTTGACAGTAACCACCTGAGAAATCAGGATAGAACTTCACCCCAACCAACCTGAACGACGACCACGACCACGAACGACGACGATCACGATGACGGACGACGGTTGGCACGCCAAGATTTTCGTGCATGTATATCATTGATATGATAATTGAACGATTCCGACATGAAATCGATAGACACCCAAGCCAACACAGTTAACCAACAATTCATTTTCTTAGTTCACAATCCATATTACCCACAAGACTCAGAGGTAGTTGAGAGGCCCTAGGGTTGACCGAATCAGTATCTGAAGAGAAGATAGTCATATCAACTGGAACCACACCATCCAGTGAAGAAATAGCTGAAAGAAACACCATTGTTTACGAAACTCGCATTGAACCCAATGTGATAGAGACAATTGGGGAGAAAATCAAGGCGCAACTATTCACAAGATTTGGATTCATAAAGCCTAGACTGGAAGAGATTCAACTCGTTTCCATCGACAAGTACTACGAACCGTACATCATGGTCAGCGGCAGGTATTTTGCTGACTACTATCGCAAGTGCGCCTACACAGTCAAAGTTGACAACAGAGTGCAGGAAATTATTCTTTCGAATCAAAAATACAGGCCTATCCAGCCGACGGATTCCTCTGCGAAAGACAATAACGTGCTAAAACTTCAGGGGGAGGAGCGGCTAACGATTGAAGCCAAGGCCTCTCTCATTCTAGACAAGTTTGGACAAGAAGTCGCGCCTACAGAACTTGCACCCGCCACTCCAGAGAGAAACCCAAAAGAAATATTGGCAGCACTTGGAGCGAAGGAAATCGCTCAGGACGCAGATTTGGACATTATCCGGTCCAAAATACACAAACGCCCAAAAGACATAAACAGACTCGTCACTGAACTCTTCGAAGTCAACGAACGAGCCATAATCTACACTCCAAGGTTTAGAGTTCTGTACACAAACGTAAAGACAGGCGAGGGGAAATCTGTAGAATTTGATGGGGTTACAGCTCAGAGAATCCAACGCCCCCGCCCCCATCCTCAATTTCCCGAAAAATCGATATTGTTTTCTTTGCGATAACGCGCGAGCCAATTTGAATTTGTGGAATAATCTTCTATAACTAAATGCAGTATCGCCTGCACCGCACGTGCTAGCTAATGGGCACTAGCATCAGATTGCACTGGGAAAAATCTGGTTCTATTGCAAAAGAATTCAGAGCACGTATGTGGCCCCATGCATATGAATGGTTCGAACATCTCTACGATGAATTGGAGAAAAGAGAGCAAAAGCTTCTCTCAACAGCATAATGTGTGTTGGGGTAGAGTTTTATCCCCAAACCTTATTCCAGACTTCTCTTTCGCAAACCTGATATTTCCGTAGGGCTAATAGTTACTCACATATCTTGAAGAAGATGGTAGCTAAATGATAGACAAAAAGGCAGCTCTGGATTTTGTAATAACAAAATTCAAAGAGAACAAACTGACCAGTGAGAAAACAATCGAATTAGTTGAAATGCTCTACAATCGCAAAACGACTTTAGCAGAGTTTCAGGGGAAAATCCGAAAGGAAACAGGTAGCATAGTCTTTCCTAACGATTCAAAACCAACCAAACCAACTTCAAAGAGGTTGCAGAAGGTTATGGCTGAACCGAAAAAATTAGCCGGAATTGGAAAGACACAAAGAAGTCAGATAAGAATGGTAGGATATGTTAAGGGAAGCGAGATTGACACGTGGCATTGGTGTAAGAATTGCACACAATACCCCAGTTATATCCACCGAAGATGCTTTGATAGACCGCGTTCTAACCTTTGCAACCAATGCAAAGCTAAAGAAGACAACAAAGATTGCGCAACATGAAGATCTAACCTTCTCCCAACCGCTTAGAAGGCTAAGTTTTTCTAAAGAGTAGTCCGAATAATGCTTAACCAGAACACAGATGAACCTTCAAAGCCTACGACGGTTTGAACAACATCCTAGCGCGCGTTGGGCGAGTATGTATGAGTGAGTGCAAGAGTGGTTGGTTGAGAGAGCGTAAGCATTTGGGTTTGGGATAAAACTTTACCCAACCAACCCCACCGCGTTGTTCGAAAATGTGGTGGAAGATGAAAAAGAGGGAACATGGCTTTTGGCTTTAGTTATTTCGCTCTCAATTCCATGTAGTCAAGTAACAGCAGTATTCCTTGAATTATGAAGTACAATCCGACTATCCACGCTATCAAGTCTGGAAAAACAATCACTAGAATGCCGAAGAGTATAGCTATTATCGCTAGTATTGGCTTTGAAACTGTAACACCTATCTTCTTTAGCCCTTTGTCCATTGTGTCAGTCATATTCTGCTCTTCCCTAGAAGCCACTTACTAAGGTTTATCCATAAAGGATTTTTGGTGCACACACCCTGTGTAAAAGTGTCCAGTAGATAGAGTGTAAACGTCTAGCTTTGGGAGTAAACTTCACCCCAACCAACCAAAACTGATGACAGTGCACTGACTATGGAAAAGTGCTAGCTGCAGGTCAGTGTACACGATTCAGGACATAGTGCGCGGCAGCTGCAACGCGAGTCTTTCTGGCTCTTCAAACAGTTGCGCTTTCGATGTGTGCTTCGTATTCGTTTCTAAGCATGCCATAGTGGAGCAATCCCCATCTCAAGCCATTCTTCACGCTGCACTCCCGAAGATGCCCCTCTCTGGCAAAACCCAGTCTCTGGGCTAACCTATGACTCTTCTCGTTATTATCACGTGTTATGACTATTACTTTG
>Ga0209253_10002737_pt1 | contig 15579 bp, 16 predicted proteins | sample FrelakmetBRP12BR_FD_187145 | JGI IMG/M metagenome (GOLD analysis project Ga0209253, IMG submission 187145) | Freshwater lake sediment microbial communities from the University of Notre Dame, USA, for methane emissions studies - BRP12 BR (SPAdes)... | ecosystem: Environmental > Aquatic >...
TGACCCTCCCTCCTGGGCTGCCTTCAGGAAAGAGGATGGCTTCCAATGCAGGAGAACCCCAACCATCAAGAAAGTAAAGTTCACCACGTCGAGATTGATCCCAGCCCAACCTCTCTGCCCGAAGTACCAGAAGAGCCAGATCAGCCCGCAGATCCCCACGATCAGGTTGATAATGGGGGAATTTTCGATACGCAGAGCCGGGCTCATTTCTTCCGTCTTAGGCTTCGGTGGCGCCTCAAAGGCAGACTCCTTAATCAGGGATGGATCCGCCTCCACCACCTCCTCTTTTTTGGGATGCATCAGGGGACCTATGATAGTTAGAACAATCAGAACCACGAGGGCCAAAAGAAGGTTGAATGGATGAAAGATAGTCTGGGTGATGGGGATGATCCCGATCTCTTTTTCCAAGAAATGCTTCGGAGTGGCCACCAGAAGAGGGGCCGAAGCGGAGAGCCCCGAATGCCACATCGTCCCTAGACCCAGATATGCCGTTGCCACGAGGAGCCGGTAGTCAACAGCCTTCTGTTTGCGCACCATGAAGCGGACGAAGACCGCCGATCCCACAATGCTGAGCCCCCAGTTAATCCAGGCCAGGACCATGGAAACAATGGCCATCAAGGCGATGGACCCTTTGGGACCCTTTGGCCAGCCAGCCATAGCGTTGAGAAGCCTGCTGAAGAACGGAGTTGTGGCCAAGATGTAGCCCGTCATGATAATCAGGCACATCTGCATCGCGAAGGAGAGCAAAACCCAGAAGCCTCTCCCCCAGTATTGAACCAGTTGATAGGTATTCGACTTGGTAAAGAAAAGCCCTAAGAAATAAGCGACGATGGTGAGGATGATAGCGATAACCCACGCATCAGGGACCCAGCGGGTACTCCATCGTGTGCTAGCCGACGCAAGTTTCTGAAGCATGTTAGCCTCCTTTGCAGAGTATTAGATTTTTAATCAAATATCCGAAATGATGCTCATCCTTCAGTTCAAAGCATGTGGCCTTCGATTCGTATTCCCCCAGAGCCTATGACGATCAAAGCATTAAATTTGGTTCCTTCCCGACATCCCCCCTTTCGTTAGAATTTCTGGTAATTCTTGCACCCTACACCAAATTTGTCAAATTGAATGTCAAAAATCCCAAATGACAACGCGGAGGATGAAATCATTGGGAATTGAACAAGACCTGGGTCCAGCGACCTGTTGTAGATTTTAAATATAAGCTGAAATTAGAGAGCATCATAAAATCTCACAAATCATTTTGAAGATTTGCTCAAACATTGATTTTGTCAGTTTGCCCGTCTGGGTGTTCTGCTGGCTGGGATGGTAAGTCGTGATCAGGGTCTGGCCGTTCGGAAGAGGGTAAACCCTTCCGTGGCCAAAACCCAAAGGGAAAATTTCCAGACCTTTCTGTCTCAGAGATTTCAGGGTTTGAGTAAAGGCGATCTGCCCAAGTGGCACAATGACTTTTACGTTTTTTAAAAGCTCAAGTTCCTGCAAAAAGTAAGGTCGGCAATTCTCTATCTCCTCTGGCAAAGGTTTGTTCTTGGGTGGGGCGCAACGGATCGTCGCTGTAATATAGCAGTTACTCAGCGCAAAGTTGTCATTCCGTTGCCCAGAATTGGGTTGATTGGCAAAGTCAAACTTATGAAGGGTACCAAAAAGCCATTCTCCACTGCGGTCGCCGGTAAACATCCGGCCAGTTCGATTCCCACCATGGGCGGCCGGAGCAAGTCCGACGATGAGGAGCCGGGCGCCTAAGTCTCCAAAGCTGGGAAGTGGTTTTGACCAGTAATCCCGATCTCGGTACCTCCTTGGCTTATGCTCTGGGACGTCCTCAAGATAGGCGACAAGCCTGGGACACTTCCGACATCGGACAATCATGCTCTGCAGTCTTTTCAATTTAATTTCTACTTTCACCGAATTGGTTCATTCAGCAAAAGTAAAGGCCATCTTTAGCCTTTATTTTTCAAAACGTAAGAGGCAAAGGAATATTAAGGACATACTGCATTGGAGACACAGAATTTTTTAGGATGGACTATTCTCCACCGTTTTGCGCATCAGCAGAGCTCCGATCATGCCTATGAATGCAATGACCGCCGAGAGAATAAAGGCGGGAGTGAAAGAACCAGTAAGGTCAGCAATTTTCCCAGCAACCGGAGGGGCTAAGGCTTGCCCCATGCTGAAGATCAGGATGGTAAACCCCAGTGCCGCCGGGGCCATGCGCGAGCCGACAGAATCGCCAACAGCCGCAGCGATGATGGAAGGAACGGACCAGGCTGTTAGACCAAAGAGGATGGTGGAGATAAGGTAACCAGAGCTGGACTTCCAAAGGCCGAAGAACAGGTAGGATGTTCCTTGAGTCAGGAAGACCAGAGCCAAACCATACTTCCGGCCGATGAAATCGGACACGGTTCCCCAGAAGGGTCCGCAGAAGATGCTGAGGATGCCCAGGAGCATCAGATAGCCCCCGGCCGCCTCCACGCTTACTCCCGCTTCGTTGATTAGGTAGGCAGAGAAGAATTGGATGTAAATAATATAGGAGAAGCCAAAAGTGAAGAAGACTCCAGCCAGATGCCAGAGAGATCGGGAGGCGTAAAGACTCTTCCAGGAAAAAGAAAAGATGGGTGGGGGAGGAACAGGAGAGTCCCCAACCGGTAGCAAGTTTTTTTCCTCCGGGCGATTCCGAATCAAAAGATAATTGAGGAGGGAGATGAGCAAGGTGAGGCCTCCCAGGGTGTACCAGCATACTCGCCAACCGGACCCGGGAAAGCTCTCCAGGATATACGGGATCAAAGGGCCCAATAAAAGCAGGGCGACGCTGGACCCGCTGACCAAGATTCCGGTTGCCATGCCCCGGCGCTTGGAGGCGAACCAGGCCGAAGCCAAGGCCATAATGGGGACATTCGAGCCCGCGCTACCCACCCCGGTGAGTGTTCGCGTGGCCAAGGCGAATTCATAGGATTCGGATAAGCCTGTCAGAATAAGACTCACACCTACTATCACAAGAAAGGCAGAGATTACCTTTCTAGGGCTAATGCGGGTTGCCAAATACCCTCCCAGAAGCGAGAACGCCATATAACCAATAAAATTTCCAGTTCCGATCCAGCCCATCTGGGCATAGGTTAAAGAAAGGGCCTCTTTCATTGAGGGCAGGATGGGGGTGTAAGCAAAACGCCCGAACCCCAGCGCCCCCATGACACCGATGAAACCCGCGAAAAGAATAACCCAGCCATAATGGAAACGTTTCTGTCCCTCATTCATGAATTCTCCATAACATAGTTCGGGGTTTTTCTGAAGAAGAATTTAAATGTTGACCGTTTTTTTTTCTTTTCGTATGATCTTTCTGTTTTTCCGATTGCCCCAGCGAAAGGAGGAAAACCCTGTGGCCAAAAAAAGGACCGTTCAGGACTTCATCCAGATGAAACAACTCGGTGAAAAGATCACCTACTTGACCAGTTACGATTACCCTTCGGCCTACTTTGCCGAGAAAGCCGGGATGGACATGCTGCTTGTCGGGGATTCCTTAGGCATGGTGGTTCTGGGATACCTTACGACCGTGCCGGTCACCATGGAAGAGATGATCATCCATGCCAAGGCAGTCCGCCGCGGCGCTCCCAATACCTTCATTATTGGCGACATGCCGTTCATGTCATATCAAGAATCTGTGGAGCAGGCCGTGCACAACGCCGGAAGATTTTACAAGGAGGCGGATGTTGACGCCGTCAAGCTTGAAGGAGGGCGGAGAATGGCGGACCGGATCAAGACCATCGTGGATTCAGGCATGTCAGTCATGGGGCACATTGGCTTGACTCCCCAGAGCTCTGGCCAGTTGGGTGGCTTTAAAGCCCAGGGAAGAACTGCCGAGAGCGCCTGGGAGCTGATGCTCGACGCGAAAGCCGCAGAAGAAGCCGGGGCTTTTTCTCTTCTTCTGGAAGCAGTCCCGCCTGAAGTTGGGAAAGCAATCACGGAATCCATTGAAATTCCGACCCTGGGAATCGGTGCGGGCGTGCATTGCGACGGACAAGTCTTGATCCTCTCCGATATGCTAGGTGCTTTTGAGGCTTTCACCCCGAAGTTTGTGAAACGGTACGCCAGCATAGGAGAGATTATGGTCAAGGCATTTAGTGAATACATTGCTGACGTAAAAGCCCAAAAGTTCCCGGAGGAGAAACATACTTACAGGATGCCTCCAGAAGAGGTGGAGCGGTTTCAGGATAGGCTTCGTAAGGATCGCTCGAACCGAAATGAGGGTTGAATCATGGCATTTCTGGCCTACGCAATTTGAAGCCGTTGCTACACGCTCAAATTCTCAATGCTCCCTTCGGAGACCCGGTGCTCTTTGTAGAAATCCTCTGGGAACGCCGGGCCCTGCTCTTTGACATGGGAGAACTCGGATATATTCGCCCAGCTAAACTCCTTAAGGTATCCCACGCCTTTATCTCCCACACCCACATTGACCATTTCATTGGCTTCGATGCCCTTTTGCGACTGATGCTGAACCGTGACAAGACCTTGAAAATCTTCGGGCCACCGGGGTTTCTTTCCAACGTTCAAGGTAAGCTCACAGGCTATACATGGAACTTGACTGCGGAATATCCTTTCTCGGTGCAAGCGACGGAGGTACATCCCCATAGGATTCTTTCTAGGGTTTTTCAATGTCAGAAAAGCTTTGCAGCCGGCGAGGAGAAAGAAGAGGCTTTTAATGGAGTTTTGGAAGAAGACCCTCAAATTCGAATTTGCGCCACCCATCTCGATCACCTCATCCCCTGCTTGGCATTCTCTCTCCAGGAACGTTTTCACATCAATGTGCATAAGGAACGCCTGGATCGGATGGATCTTCCCCTTGGCCCGTGGCTCAAGGAACTGAAGAACGCGCTTTGGAGAGGAGAGGAAGGAGGCTTCCTTCTGAAGGTTCCCATGAAAGGGGAAAAGAGCCTTCGGCAGAGAGAGATTTCTTTAGCAATGTTGAAGGAGTGCATTACCATTACACCCGGCCAGAAAATCGTCTATGTTTCAGATTGCCGTTTCAGCAAGGAAAATATCCGGAAAATCATCCAGCTAGCGGAAGGGGGGGATTTGTTTTTTTGTGAGGCGGCATTTTTGGAGAAAGATCGAGAGCGAGCGGAGGAGAGAGCTCATCTCACGGCCCGCCAGGCCGGCGAATTGGCCCGGAAAGCGAAGGTAAGAAAGCTAGTTATATTCCATTTTTCTCCCAAATATGAGAAAGAAGGTCAATCACTCTACCGAGAGGCAGAAGAGGCCTTTCAGGGATAATCCTTCTTATTCGGGAAATCGCATAGCGCAAAGAGTATGGCGCAGGGTGTAAATACCCAAAAATAACTTACAAATCCTCCCCACCCCTCTTTCCTAAAGGGGGACTAGTGTAGATTTCATGGCTCGTAGGTAACGAACCCTTCATGAACGATTAGGTACTAAATTTTTCAGCTCAAGGAGGTTATTTTACCCGGGTCCAAATATTCGTCTTCCCGATCAAGGATACGCCTATAAAACCGCGGACTTTTACCCGGTCGGGGTTTTCGAGGGTCAACTTACATTTATAGGTTTTTCCATCCCGGGGATTGTAGATAAAACCACCTTCCCAGAGGTTTTCACCGGAAGGGGTAAAGCCCCAGACGATATTCATCCCTAAGATGGGGCGTTCCCTTTTGGAGGCGTCGGGATTTTCTCGATCAATCTTCGGTTTTCCACCCATTCCTTTAGGATCGTTGTCTGGAAAATTCGGCTCTTTCAGCCATATGATCTTTCCGCAGAGTTTGCCATCACAGGCATAGATTTCAATATGGGCATCCTTTTCCTCGTTCCACCATTTCCCCACCATTGCATCTGGGTTTTGGGCATGAATAGTGAAGGCCAGAAGCAAGGCTACTCCCATTGCGAAAATCATTAATGTTCTTCTCATTCCTTAACCCTCCCCTAATAGAATAGAAGGTCTTATTATTTTTTAAAATTCCTACCAATATTTCAAAAGAATATATCATAATACCAGCAGCCGAACAAGGGTTCTTGTAAAACGATTATTGACCTCCTTTCTCCCCTTTCGTTATACTATATTTATTTAGATTAATCATAAGGGTGTTCAGACGTTCTTCAGACTTTTTGATTGCCCGGAAGAAAATACAAGTGCTCCCAGACGGGTGCAATTCAAGATGATATTCCCATTTAATAGCCCGAGTAAGGTACAAAGTCAGGACCGTTGCCACACCGCCCCCCGCTTTTGGCTATGAAGAGAGATGAATGAAAGGGGGATCGCGGTTGAGAATTGGGGTATCTTAAGGGTGTCGAAAGTGAAAGATACGGATAAAACAAAAGATCAGCTTATAGACGAGCTGGAAAAATTGCGTCAAAGGTTCCATGAATTGGAGACATCCGAAAAAGAGCGCAAGTGGATCGAAGAGGCGCTGCGTGAAAGTGAGGAAAAATTCCGGCAAATGTATGACGAGGCTCCAGTCGGTTACCACGAACTCGACGGAGAAGGACGGATCATCCGAATCAATCGCACGGAGCTTGAAATGCTGGGTTACACTGCCGAGGAATTGCTGGGGCGGCACGTGTGGAAGTTTGTGGTGGAAGAGGAAATAACCCGCCAGGTGATCATGGCCAAAATCACCGGCGACGTATCCTTCCACGAAACCTTTGAACGCACCTACCGGAGAAAAAATGGAACTACCTTGCCAGTGTTGATCGAAGATCGAACCATCCGGGACAAAAAAGGTCGAATCATCGGCATCCGATCTATGATCGAGGATATCTCTGAGCGAAGGCGAGCAGAAGAAGTACTCCAGAAGAGCGAAGAGCAATTACGTCAGTGGCAGAGGGTGGAAGCCATCGGCAGGTTGGCGGGCGGGGTAGCCCATGATTTCAACAATTTATTGATGACCATCAAGGGGCGCAGCGAACTTCTTCTTGGGGAACTCGACCCCCGCGATCCGCGGCATGAGGAAGTGGAGGAAATCCGGAAGGCCGCTGAACGGGCTACCTCGTTGACGCGTCAGCTCTTGGCTTTCGGCCGCAGGCAAGTACTCCAACCGCAGGTGCTAGACCTGAATGAAGTCGTGGCCAACATGGACAGGATGCTCCAGCGCCTGATCGGGGAGGACATCCAGTTGCTTACTATTCTTGACCCGGAGCTTTGGTCGGTTAAAGTCGACCCTGGTCAGTTTGAGCAGGTCATTATGAATCTTGCCGTCAATGCCCGTGATGCTATGCCCGGAGGAGGCAAGCTGACGATTGAGACTGCAAACGTCGTTCTTGACGAGGATTATGCCCGTCGGCACGTATCCGTAAAACCCGGTCCTTGCGTAATGCTGGCGGTAACTGATAACGGCATTGGAATGGATAAAGAGGTCCAGTCCCACCTCTTTGAGCCCTTCTTCACTACCAAAGAAACGGGAGAAGGTACGGGGCTGGGTTTATCCACAGTATATGGGATTATCAAACAAAGCGGAGGAAACATCTGGGCTTACAGCGAGCCGGGACAAGGGACAACGTTTAAGGTATACCTACCCCGAGTTGAGGAAGCCGTCAAGAAATACACACCCAGAACGGCGCCTACCGTGTTGCCGGGGGGGTCAGAAACCATCCTGCTGGTGGAAGACGAAGAGGCCGTCCGGACAATCGTTAGCAAGATTTTGAAGAATAAAGGCTACACCGTGCTGGAGGCGCACCACGGCAACGCGGCACTCCGGATCTGTGAGCACTATGATGGTCCAATTCAACTGATGGTAACTGATGTTGTAATGCCCCAGATGAGCGGTCGCGAATTAGCCGAACGCTTGATCCTGTTACGCCCGGAGATAAGGGTGCTTTTCATGTCCGGATACCCAGACAATGCTCTTGTCCACCATGGGGTTTTGGGAGCGAGCACAGCATTCCTCCAAAAACCTTTCACGCTGAATGCGCTGGAGTACAAGATTCGAGAATTGCTAGACGCTCCACCTCATGGCTTACGATGATTCCTGATATTGGGATAACAATAGAACCATTGTCAAACTGGATTATCTATGTCGTCCCTTTAAATTTTTTCAGAAGCAGGGAAAAATATCCAATTCCCTGACCCTCTCCTCTTCCGCTCCTGAGCAACAATTCCCTTTGTGGTGTATTTTTTCATTATTTGATGTCCGACGAAGGGTCCTTCCTTCCATTTTATAGATTAAATGGCACAGAATTGGCATTCATTAAGAGATAGTGGGTAGTTTTCCTGAGGGAAAATAGGTTATTGGGACAACGAGGCTAAGAAAGCCTCTTCTGAGAATGCCCGTGGAGACTCAACCTTTCGAAATCATTGGTGGTCAAAAGCTCGTCGAAATGCTCCAAACCATAATTGATTCCCGACGCCTATGCACAATGGAAATCCCCCAAACGCGCTTCAGCTGGATGACAATCCTATTGGGTATCCAAAAAGATGGCCCTTCCGATTGTTTACTTGTTGACCCAGTGGCGCGGTTTGAAAGCATACTTTCCCGATTCCCCACCCGGGAAGTCTCTTTTGAGTTCCTGGAGAACGGCATCCTCTGCAGGTTTAGTAGCCGCGTGGTCCGATGTGATCCTCAGGCGATCTGGCTTGAACTTCCCAATTCCATTTACCGAAATCAGAGGAGGACTCATTTTAGGGTCGAAGCCTCCTCCACCGAGGAGATAGTTTTCCATGCCGCAGGGAAAGAAGAGAAGGCCTGGATAAAAGACTACAGCCTGGGAGGGGTCTCCTTTTTTATGGAAAGCCATTTAATGCTCAACGTGGGTGATGAGCTGACGGATTTAAGCTTGATCCTACCCCAGGGCAAGACCAGGCATTCTTATCCAATCCCTCTAGCAGTAGTTAGGCGGATCACCACGCAATCCGGGGATAAAAAGAAGGTCTGTGCCCTGCAGTTTTTGAAATCAGAAGGAATGATCCAAGAAGAGTTAGGCCGCCATATTTTCGAGGAACAGAGGTCCCTAATTCGCCGATTAAGAAAAATATAAATCTCCGCCAAAGCTAATACCTGCAAATCTAATCTTGAATCATTCCAAGGTTTTCCACCAAAAAGTGTATTTCAATTTAAGTTTCTATGAGATCGTGACGATGATAAAAAAAAGAAAAATGGACAAACCTAAATCATCTGCAAGTATTGATTAAAAAAGGGGAAAATGCCATACGGTGAAATCTTAAACATAAAAGAAGTCTCCGAGTATTTAAAGATACCGGTATCTACGATTTATAAGCTTGTGCAGGATGGGAAGGTTCCTGCGATCAAGGTTGGGAAACATTGGAGATTTATGAAAAAAGACCTCGATCACCTGTTCGACCAAAAAGCACAGACGAATCCGAATAGCTTTTCAAAAGGGCAAACCTAATGAACATGAAAGCAGAATTTATCAACCCCTTTTTAGACGCTACCATGACGGTTTTAAGGACAATGACCTCTGTGGAACCCATTCCTGGAAAACCTTGGAGGCCCTGGAAATGCCATCTGCCTGGGCCTTGAAAGTCCTGGCAACAGACAATTCCGCCAGAATTCTGAAAACCGTGAAATCGGGGATCTATGCTCAAGAAAGGGTTCAATCCATCGCCCCAGCCTTGATAAAGAAATTTTTTTTACGAGGGGATCATCTCTGGCAGGGATTTGTGAAAGTCAAAGACGAGGTCAAGCAATATACATCCTTTACCCGATTGAACCTCATGGAACCTTTTTCTTTCCAGGAGCCGTTTGACTGTATTTTTTGCCGCAATGTCATGATCTATTTTGATAAGTAAACCCAGACCTCTTTGGTCAGCCGGGTTTCTTCCAACCTGGCCAAGGCGGGGTTTTTATGATTGGGGATTCCGAAAGTTTGACTGGAATCCAGCACCCCTTTATATATGTGAGGCCGGCGATTTACAAGAAAGAAAAATGAAAATCACTGTGGGCATAGCGGATATGAAAGTTAGGCAGGGTCCAGAAGCGACTTTAATTACCTTTGCACTCGGTTCCTGTATCGGTGGCTCAGCATGCGGGTTCCAATGCTATAGGTGTAATCATGACCGCGATGGGCGCAGCCGGGGCCAGCGGAATGTTAAAGATGAAAGAGGCGGGGGCACAAACCATTGCCCAGGATGAAGCCAGTTGTGTTGTATTCGGAATGCCTAAAGAAGCGATTAAGATCGGGGCGTTGACCGCATTCCCCAGGAGATCATTCGGTTGATCAATCGTTCTGAAACTGAAAACCTTTCGCCGGGAAGATAATGAAAGAGACTAAGATCGACCTGATCCAGTTAGATTCCCCTCCATCAAAGCCAGAGGCTAAAGGAGAGGCGGCAGCCCCCCAAGAAGAAAAGGGGGCTCCCAAACCCAGGAACATAAAAATTTTAATTACCCTCGTGGTCGGGTTTGTCCTGCTCGGCGGCGGGATGGGAGCTGCCCTATACCTTGGCTGGCTTTCCATACCCGGATTTTCATTGACGAAAAAAAACACAGTGCTTTCCACCTCCGCCTCCGCAGAAATTGGGCCAATGGTCAAAATGAGCCCTCTAATCATTAATTTAAAGGAAGAAAGCGGGCACCATTACATCAAAGCTTCCATCGTCCTGGAAATTGGGCAAAAGGATTGGATTGAGGAAGTTCAGTCCAGGATTCCACTCCTGACTGACTTAGCGATCTTAACCTTAAGTGATAAACGGTTGGAAGAACTAAAAGGTTCCGGGGCGAAAGAGAATTTAAAGAAGGAACTTTTAATGAAAGTAAACCAATCTTTGGATTCACTGAAAGTTAAACAAATTTATTTTGATGAATTCTTATACCAGTAGAAAAGAGATATGGTCGACCGAGAAAGAAAGATTTATCTAAAACAGCAAGAAATTAAAGTCGGGTTTGGGGCAACTGGGAAAACCACTCGAATCGAAGACTCTTATCAGGTAATTGAGATCGACAATAATCACTTAGAAATGCAGTTGTTGAATTTCGGTGATCAGCTCATAGGGGAACCGATTGTGATCGAAAAAGAAAAATTGAAAAGTTATATCTATTGCCCCGATTATTTTAAGAATAAAAAAAGTTCAAAAGAGCTAACCGTGGAAAAGCATGTTCAATTGGGGGATAAACATTTAGAAAAAAAAGAATTCCTTCGTGCCGAGTATGAATATGACAAGGCTCTTTCCTTGAATGACAATCACTTAAAGAAAAATTTTGGAAAGGGAAAACCCTTATTCGCCATGGAAGATAAGAAAAAGGCTCGAGAAATGTTTCCCAAACTGTCCAATATGGATGCTTTGTTTGAAAAAGAAAATAAGCATATTTTTAACGAGGTAGGAATTGAGTTTCGCCGGCGAGGAATGCTGGAAGAAGCGATCACAAATTATTTGAAAGCTATTAGAATTAACCAAAATGATTGGGTTCTTTACTATATTTTAGGAAGGGCGCATTATGAAAAAGGAGATCGGCCTAATGCTTTAGAAAACCTAAAAAATAGCCCTCACCATTAAACCAGATTTTAAGGAAGCTGAGGAGTTTTTATCGTCCATCGCCTTTCCTTGACTGTACCCCCTGACAAGTCGGCAAAAATTTCCGGGCCTGTGCTGTTCATTTGTCATATTCAAGCGCAACCGCTGGTTGATTTTGTTTTAGGTCTTAAGGTGCAATTTCATCCAAAAAGATTTGATATTTTGAAAGCTTGGCAATGCATGGCCCCCGCCAAAAAATAAAAAACTTTTTATGGGCATTAAATTTGCAGGGAATCAGCATAAATCTCTGAAGGCGGTGTCTTATGGATGTTAAAAAAATTATGGAAGGAATTTCTGCGATCTCGGGAGTTAATAGTGGACGAAAGAATGAGCTGAGCCAGCTTGATTTTCAAAAACTGCTCGATGATGCTGAATCAAACATAAAAGCTGTAGACCAGTCCTCTTCCCTATCCCCCTCCATGGGGATGAGGGATGTCCCTGTAGACCCTGCTTTTTCCGTTCAAGCTTTAAATTTCTTACCTGAGCAAGAGGAAATCACCCAAATTCGCTCTCAGGGCATCAGGGCAGCTGAAAGCACCTTAAATCTCTTGGAAAAATACCAAAAAGCCGTAGGCGATCCACAAATAACCCTAAAGAAGGTTGACCCGCTGGTCCTATCTCTATCTCAAGAAGTGAATGATTTACATTTGCTTTCGGAGAAACTCCTTCCTTCAGATCCATTACAAAAGATTATGAGGGAAATCGGCATTGTTTCAACGATTGAAATCGAAAAATTCAATCGAGGAGAATATATCTAATAGAAAAGATGCATAGAAAAAATTTAGATAATTGAGGGTTAAGGGGATTTCCATAAGGGTTGAGGGTCTTGGAAAAAATCAGGGTGAATAGGCCAAAGAGACGTCAGCAACGTGCGCCCGGAAATCTTGTGGGTGGTTTTCAATGAACCACAAATTAGCCATGACCATTTTGATCTATTTTTCTTTTCTTGCCAATCCGGTATTACCCGCTATGGAGAAGATATCCTTTAGAGATTTTGGAGTAGACGATCTGATTATGCAACGCTTTGTGGAAAACCAGCAAACGGCGGAAGAGAGCGAGAAGGCATTAGGAAGCGAGAAAATTGAAAAGTCAGACGGAGGAAAAGAGATAACCTATTATTCCATCACCACGAAAGAAGAAGAAGCCGAGCTTCACAAAGAAGAGAAGGAAAAAGTCGAAAGATCTTGGGAGATGCTAAGAAATATCATCATTATTGAAAAGCAGGTAAGGTAGCCCCACCCACTCTCGAATCTCCTCCTATCACTCCCTATTGGGGAGCGAAAATCCCCCAAGAGAAGTCTTTGATCTGGAAACCCTGCCAAAACTTTTTTGCCCCTTAGCTACAACAAAAGAATTGACATAAAAAAAATATATATTACAATTGCTTCTAAAGCCTTTAGAGGGAATAACCAGTGGGCAGCGAAAAAATTCTCTTGATTGATGATTCCCCGGATATCCTTACCCATCTTGCGGAATATTTGAAAAATGAAGGTTACGATGTAGAGGCTTCGGCCGATGGAGAGAGGGGAATCTCCATGATCGAGAGAAAATTTTATGATATCATTTTAACTGACTTAATGATGCCCAACATAGATGGGATGGAAGTTTTAAAGTATGCAACAAAACACTCTCATGAATCTATTTGCATTATTCTCACCGGGTACGGGACGATCAAAAATGCTGTGGAGGCGGTTAAGCTAGGCGCTTTTGATTACCTGACCAAGCCGGTAAAGATGGATGATATTCTGATCACTTTAAAGAGAGCTTTTGAGTTTCGTGACTTGAAGCGAGAAAATCTGAACCTTAGGAACCAATTGAAGAAAAAATACAAATTTGAAAATATTATTGGTGACAGTGAAAAAATGCACCAGATCTTCGAGACCATCGAAAAAGTGGCTGATACAGACAGTACCATTTTAATTCTGGGAGAAAGTGGAACGGGGAAAGAGTTGATCGCCAAGGCCATCCATTATAACAGCTACCGGCGAGAAGGGCCCTTTGTCCCGGTAAACTGTGCAGCCATTCCAAGTGAACTTTTGGAGAGTGAGTTATTTGGCCATGAAAAAGGGGCTTTTACAAATGCGATCCGCACCCGAATTGGACGTTTCGAATTGGCCAACGGGGGCACAATCTTTTTGGATGAAATCGGGGATATGAGTCCCAATCTGCAGGGCAAATTGTTGAGAGTTTTACAGGAGCGCCAATTTGAGCGCGTTGGGGGGGTTAAAACGGTTAAGACCGATATACGGGTCATTGCTGCAACCCACCAGGATTTGAGAATGACCGTTCAACAAGGGAATTTTCGTCAAGATCTTTACTATCGATTAAATGTCATTCCCATCCAGGTCCCTCCATTACGAGAAAGGAGGTCTGACATTCCTCTTCTCATCCATCATTTCTTGGACCATTTTAACAGAAGTAAAAAAAGAAGAATCCAGGGAATCGATGATGAAGCACTGAGCTGGTTGTTAGAGTATCATTGGCCTGGAAATGTTAGAGAGCTAGAAAACATCATCGAACGGATCGTCATTTTGACCAGTAATGAAAGAATTTCCGTTCAAGATTTACCCGAAAAAATTCAAACCTTTTCCCAAGACGAACATCCAGTTCAATTTGAAATTCCGGAAGAGGGCATATCTCTGGACGACGCCATCAATGAATTTGAGAAAAGATTAATCCTCCAGGCGCTTAACAAAACCGGCTGGATCAAGAACAAAGCGGCCCAGTTGTTGAACCTAAATCGGACCACCCTAATTGAAAAAATCAAGCGGCAAAATCTCCAACGGCCCAATTCCTGAATCCTTCCTTACAGAATACCTTCCTCAGTCAAAAAAATGACAAAGATCTACAATTTTGACATTTTCGGACGCGGAATTTAATACAATTTATTGATTTTATAAATTATTTTAGAATTTTTAGGGTGGCATAATAATTGCTGATCGCCCAAAAGGATTCATAGCCGTTCGCTTCGATTATATTTCCCAGCCGGGGGAATTTGATTAGAAACAATAATCGATAAATGGAAAAAAATTCTATCTTAATCGCTGAAGATGATTCGGAGTTAAGAGGAACTCTATTTGAAGGGCTTTCCAAGGATGGCAATAGGGTTCATTTAGCCGAAACCGCTGAAGAAGCTTTACGGCTCTTCGGTCAAAAGGCTTTTGATTTAGTTATTGCCGACGTGAAATTACCAGGTCTGAATGGGCTTCAACTTCTCGAGTCTATAAAAAACAAGTCTGTTCATACCCCGGTTATCATGATGACTGGTTTTGGGACGGTACAAAATGCCGTCGAAGCGATGAAGAAGGGGGCTTTTGAATATCTCCTCAAACCTTTTTCCTTAAACCTCATGAATCAAGTGGTCGAGAAAGCCCTCGAAAAGAATCATGCTAAATTGCCAGAAGATCCCGAACCATTGAATCTTTCTAGCTCTTCTATCCCGATTATAACTCAAGATAAAAAGATTTTAGAAATCATGGAGCTGTGCAAGCGAGTAGCCCCGAGCAAAGCCACGCTGCTAATCCAAGGGGAAAGCGGTACAGGAAAAGAGCTCATTGCCCGGTATGTCCACAGCCACAGTCAACGCCGCCGAGGGCCCTATATTGCTGTCAACTGTGCCTCGTTGCCTGAAAGCCTTCTGGAAAGTGAACTCTTTGGGCATGAAAAAGGGGCCTTTACCGGGGCAATTAGCAGGAAGTTAGGCAAATTTGAACTGGCTCATCGAGGGACTATATTGTTGGATGAAATCAGTGAAATGAATACGCTCCTCCAAGCAAAAATCTTGAGGGTTTTACAGGAAAATGAAGTGGATCGAATTGGAGGCCGACAACCGATTCCGATTGATATCCGCGTCATTGCGACGACCAATCGAAATTTAGAGGCCTGTATAGAAAAAGGCGAATTTCGCGAGGATCTTTACTATCGTTTAAATGTCATCTCTTTAAAACTTCCCCCCCTCCGGGAGCGTACCGATGATGTCGAGCTTTTGGCCCGATATTTTTTAAAAAAATTCTCTGAACTCCATGGGAAACCCATGGCCCCAATCTCTGAAAATGCTTTGGCTTGGCTAAAAAAACAAGAGTGGCGGGGAAACGTTCGGGAATTGAAAA
>Ga0209253_10002739_pt1 | contig 15578 bp, 14 predicted proteins | sample FrelakmetBRP12BR_FD_187145 | JGI IMG/M metagenome (GOLD analysis project Ga0209253, IMG submission 187145) | Freshwater lake sediment microbial communities from the University of Notre Dame, USA, for methane emissions studies - BRP12 BR (SPAdes)... | ecosystem: Environmental > Aquatic >...
CACGCTCGAGACGCGCCGCGAGCGTGTCATCGTGACGCTGCTCCTGGCCCTCGCCATCCCCTGTTCCGCGCAGCTCGGCGTCGTGCTGGGGATCCTGAGTGTGTATCCGGCGGCGGTAGCGGTCTGGGCCGGAGTGCTGCTCGGCGTCTTCGTCTTTGTCGGCTACATCGCCGCGCGGCTCCTGCCGGGCGAACCGCCGAGCTTCTACCTCGAGCTGCCACCGCTGCGCGTCCCCGCGCTGCGCAACGTGCTCGTCAAGACCGGCACGCGGGTGCGCTGGTACTTCGCTGAGATCCTCCCGCTCTTCCTGCTCGCGAGCGTGCTGCTGTCGGTCGGCGATCTCACCGGCGCGCTGCGCGGCGCCACGCATCTCCTCGAGCCGGTGGTGCGGTTCATCGGCCTCCCCGACGGCGCGGCGCCCGCCTTCCTGTACGGCTTCTTCCGGCGCGACTTCGGTGCGGCGGGGCTCTACGACCTGGCGCGCGCCGGAGTGCTCGGGCCGGCCGGGCTCACCACGGCGGCGGTGACGATCACCCTCTTCGTGCCGTGCGTCGCGCAGTTCCTGGTGATGCGCAAGGAGCGCGGGCTCCGTATGGCGCTGACGGTGCTCGCGGTCGCGACGGGCGTGGCCTTCTCGGTGGGCGGGCTGGTCGGCTGGCTGCTTCGGGCCGTGGGAGGCTGGGCATGAAGTGCACGATGTGCGGTACCACCGCGGGATGTTCGGGCTGCCCCATCGCGTCGGACTTCTACCTGCCGGAGACGCTCGCCGCACTCGACGTCGGCGCGCGCGCCACGGTGCGCCGCCTGGCGTCCTCGAGCGGCGGCGACCTCCGCCGGCTGCTCGCGCTCGGCGTGCTGCCCGGGGTGGAGCTGGAAGTTGAGCGCCGCTGGCCGGCGGTGGTGGTGCGGATGGGCTACGCGACGGTGGCGCTGGACGCGGCGCTGGCGGAGGGAGTGGTGGTGAGCCGGGCGGCTTGAGCCATCGGCCGTCAGCGGCCCGGGGCCGCCCGGGCGAAGGTGCGGTTCGCGAGCGTCCCGAGCATCCGCTTCACCTCGACGAGGTCCGTGAGGAGCGGTGCCTGCTCGTCGTCCGGCAGGTAGCCGAGGTCGCGCGCGAGGAGCAGCTCTGCCTCCAACTCGCAGGCAGAGCCGAACGCGACCTGCAACAGGTGCGCCTCGTCCTGGTGCGAGCGACGGCCACAACTCTCGGCGATGTTGGCGGGGACTGACACGGCGGCTCGCCGCATCTGCGCCGCGAGGCCGAACCGCTCGGCAGACGGAAAGGCAGACGTCGCTCGATACACGGCCAGCGTGAGGGCGTGCGCCTTGTGCCAGACCCGGAGGTTGCGGAAGTCGTTCATGCGGGGAAGGTAGGTTCTCGCCAGGCCGAACTCGGTACCGCAGGGCTGCACGCTGGAGCGCTTTCTTGCTGCCGTCAGCCCATAGCAGCCGTCAGCCGTCGGCCGTCACCCGTCAGCCATCAGAAGGGCGACCAGCGGGGCGTTCCGACGCGGTCTTGGGAGGGTAGGGGCGGGCAGAAAGACAAAGGGGCGCCATTCTCGGGCGCCCCTCGTCACTCGCGACGGTCGGCTTTCAGCTTGTCGCTGACGGCCGACGGCCGACGGCTGACGGCTGACGGCTCCCTACAGCAGTATCCCCGCGATCGCCGCCGAGAGGAAGTTGGCGAGCGTGCCCGCCAGCATCGCGCGGAAGCCGAGCCGAGCCAGGTCGTGCTTGCGCTCCGGCGCCAGCGCGCCGATCCCGCCGATCTGGATCCCGACCGAGCTGATGTTGGCGAAACCGCACAGCGCGAACGACGCGATCGTGAACGACCGCGGGTCGAGCGCGGCGCGCATGGTGCCCAGGTCGGCGAAGGCGATGAACTCGTTCAGCACGGCGCGCGTGCCGAGGAGCGAGCCCACCGCGGCGCTGTCGTGCCACGGCACGCCGATCGCCCAGGCGATGGGGCGGCCGATCCAGCCGAGGACGACCTGCAGGCTCCCGGGGAACCAGCTCGCCAGGCCGTGGACCCAGCCGAAGAGGCCGTTGACCAGCGCGACCAGCGCGATGAACGAGATCAGCATCGCGATCACGTTCAGCATCAGGTGCAGCCCCTCGCCGGTGCCGCGCGAGGCCGCGTCCACCACGTTCACGTCGGTCCGCGGGATGTCGAGCTTGACGTGCCCCATCGTCTCCGGTTGTTCGGTCTCCGGCTCGAGGAGCTTGGCCATCAGGATGGTGCCGGGGGCGGTCATGATCACGGCGGTGAGCAGGTGCCGCGCCTCGATGCCGAAGGCGATGTACGCCGCCATGATCGAGCCCGACACGTGCGCCATCCCGGCGGTCATCACCGTCATCAGCTCGGAGCGCGTCATCTTGTTGAGGAACGGCCGGATGGTGAGCGGCGCCTCCGTCTGTCCCATGAAGATGGACGCCGCCACGTTGAGGCTCTCGGCGCCGCTCGCGTGCAAGAGCTTGTTCATCGCCACCGCCATCGCCTTCACCACGACCTGCATCACGCCCAGGTAGTAGAGGATGGCGAACAGCGCCGAGACGAAGATGATCGCCGGGAGTATCTGGAAGGCGAAGATGACGCCGACGCTAGAGCCCTGCTTGCCGAGCTCGCCGAAGACGAACGCGGACCCCGCGTACGAGAAGCCGAGGATGCGGGTCACGACGGCGCCCAGCCACCGGAATAGCTGCTGTCCGAGGGGCACCCGGAGCACGAAGATGGCGAAGGCCACCTGGAGGCCGAGACCCCACGCGATGGTGGACCAGCGGATCGCCTTCCGGTTCCGCGACACCGCGTAGCCGATGGCGATGATCAGCGCCATCCCGAGGATCCCCGTGAGCCGCGTCGTGAGCGGCACCGGGGCCCTGTCGCTGGGCGCGGCGGCCGCGGTGCCCGCGCCAGGGGGGGTGGCTGCGCCGGGCGCCGGCGCTCCCACCTGGGGCGCCGCCTGTGCGGTGCCGGCAGCCGGGGCCGCGGCGGCCGGCGGTTGCTGCGCCCGCGCGGCGCGAACCGTGTTCCACACGAAGCGGGGAGCGGTGAACACCGCGAGCGCGGCAAGGAACGTGACCGCGAAAGCCAGCAGGGTGCGACGCGGGCCGGTGGACCGCAACCAGGTCAGGGACATGGAGTGGAGGTCCTTTCGGGGAGACGCCGGGTCATTCCTCGGACGCGGGCCGCCGGTTGAACTTCGCCATCGCCTGTTCGGCGCCCTCGGTCAGCCAGCACTCGACCGCGTCGCCCATCGCAGGCAGGAGCGCGATCACCGCCTCGTGCTCCTCGCGCGGGAGGGGCGAGAGGACGAAGTCGGGCAGGTCGTCCTCGTCGTATAGCGGCGGCGCCGGCCCGACCCCGATGCGCAGGCGTGCGTACCAGCGCGTGCCCACGCAGGCCTCGATGCTCTTGAGCCCGTTGTGTCCGCCCGCCGAGCCCTTGGCCCGCACCCGGAAGACCCCGGAGGGCAGGGCGACGTCGTCCACCAGCACGAACAGGTCATCGAGGGGGCTGTCGGGCGCGGGTGCCCGGAGGCCGCGCAGCGCGGCCCCCGAGGCGTTCATCATCGTCTGCGGCTTGAGGAGGTAGACCTCGCCGGCCGGTGTCGGGCCGGAGGTGGCCAGGGCAGGGCCCTGGCGGCGGAACCTGGGGAGCCCCCACCGGGCCTGCAGCGCGTCGGCGAGCCAGAACCCGGCGTTGTGCCGGGTCTCGGCGTACGCGGCGCCGGGGTTGCCGAGCCCGACGATGAGCTTCAGAAGGCTCCGCTCGCTACTTCTTCTCTTCCGTTTCGTCCTCGGCCGGCTTGCGCTTCCGGATGAGCTCGGGCTCGACCGGCTCCGGCGCCACCGCACCTTCCACCGCCACCGCACCCTCGACCGGCGCGCCCTCCACCACGGCCCCAGCCACCGGCGCGACGACTTCCTCGACCCGCGGCGCCACGACGGTGCACACGGTCAGGCTGGCGTCCGTGAGGATCCTCGCGTTCGGGATGACGAGCGCGGAGACCGCCAGGGCCTTGCCGATGGTGAGCAGGGTGACGTCGAGTTCGACGCGCTCCGGGATCTCGGCCGGCAGGACCTCGATCTCGACGGTGCGCAGCACCTGGTCGAGCGTCCCGCCCTGGTTGCGCACGCCGTCGGGGATGCCGACGAGGTGGACCGGGACGTCGAGCGTGATCTTCTCGTCGGCGCGGACCTCGTAGAAATCCACGTGCACGATGCCGGGCCGCAGCGGGTGGCGCTGCACCTCGCGGATGAGCGTCTTGTGGACGCTCTCGCCGACCGTCAGGTCCACGATCGTGCTGGCCGGCACGATGGACTCCAGCAGGCGACCCAGCTCGAAGCTGCTCACCGTGAGCGCCGCGGGCTCGCGGCCGTGGCCGTAGATGACCGCGGGGGTGCGGCCGGCACGGCGGAGACGGCGCATCTCGCCCGTGCCGTGGACGGTGCGGGGTTCGGCGGTGAGCGTGGCGGGCTGGGCCATCTGCTGCTCCAACGACAGGTGTCAGGTGTCGGGTGTCAGGGGGCGCGGGGCGGTGTCGCTGACACCCGACACCCGGCACCTGGCACCTTCAGCGTTCAGTCGAACAACGACGAGACCGACTTGTCCCGGTGCGTGTTGGCGATCGCCTGCGCGAGCAGGCTGCCGACCGAGAGCACCACCAGCTTCTCGAACTTCCGGTCCTCGGGGAGGGCGATGGTGTTCGCCACCGCGATCTCCTCGATCGGCGCGTCGCGCAGCCGCTGGACAGCCGGCCCCGAGAGCAGGGCGTGAGTCGCGCAGCAGTACACGCGCCGCGCGCCGAGGCGCTTCAGGGCCGACGCGGCCTCGCTGACCGTGCCCGCCGTATCGATAAGGTCGTCGGGGATGAGGCAGTCCTTGCCCGCCACGTCGCCGACGACGTTCACGACCTCCGCGACGTTGGCCGACGTCCGCCGCTTGTCGATGATTGCGAGCGACGCGTTGAGCCGCTTCGCGAACCCGCGGGCCATCTTGGCCGAGCCGACGTCCGGCGCGACGATCACCGGGTCCACCAGGTGCTTGAGGCGGTAGTGCGCCGTCAGCACCGGCGCAGCGTAAAGGTGGTCCACCGGGACGTCGAAGAACCCCTGGAGCTGGTGCGAGTGGAAGTCCATCGCCAGCACCCGGTCCGCCCCGGCCGAGCTGATCAGGTTCGCCATCAGCTTCGCGCTGATCGCGACCCGCGGCTGGTCCTTGCGGTCCTGCCGCGCGTAGCCGAAATACGGGATCACCGTGGTGATCCGCGCCGCGCTCGCCCGCCGCGCCGCGTCGATCAGGAGCAGCAGCTCGACGAGGTGCTCGGCCGGCGGGTTGGTGGGCTGGATGATGTACACGTCCCGCCCACGCACGTTCTCGTCGATCTTCACGAACAACTCGCCGTCCGCGAATCGCCGGATGGTCACCTGGCAGAGTGGCTGCTTCAGGTGGGTCGCGATCTCCTCGGCGAGGGCGCGGTTGGCCGTCCCCGCGAGGAGCATCAGCTGGCTCTTGGACAGCGAGACGTCGGCCATAAAAAGCCTTTTAGGATAACCGCTAAGGCCGTGGGATGGTAGGGCGCGGTTCCGCTAGGGGTGTTTCCGCTCCACCGGCGCGACGCGCCCTGCGGTCAGCGGCGGAGGACCCCGCAGGCGAGCCGCGCACCGCTGGCTCCCGATGGGTCGGTCCGCTGGTCGTCGGCGGTGGCGTGCACCACGACAGCCGTGCCGTCGGCGTCGAACAGCGAACTGGCGCCCGCGCCCAAGGTGACGCGCGGATTCACGAAAACGGCGTTGCCGGAACCGTCCGCGCCCACCACGATGTTCGGCAGGTCGCCGGCGTGGGGCCCCAGCGGGTTGGCGAGGCCGTGGCCGAGGCTCTCGGGGTTGAAGTGCGGGCCGGCCGAGGCGAAGTCGGGCGGCGTGCACGTCCCCACCGCGTGCAGGTGGATGGCGTGGGGGCCCTCGGGCAGGCCGCGGACCGCGATGGTCAGGCGTACGCCCAGCGGGTCGTAGGCGGCGCGCACTGTGCCGACCACGCGATTCTGCGCGTCGCGCAGTTCGGCGGTGGCGGGCGCCGGCGTCGGTGGCGGAGGGGCCGGGCGGAAAGGCGAGCACGCGCCGGCGAGGAGGCCGGCCGCGACCGTGGGGACCAGAGTGCGGAGATGCATGGCTCACCCGTGAGGGTTACCCTTCAAGCATACCTGATGAACCCGCGCCCAGAAAGGCCGGAAGACGCGCTGTCCTACGAACTTGGCGCGTGAGCGCGGGGAAGGAGGGCTCTGGACGTGAACGCTGCCCACAGCTGGGGCGAGCTCTTCGAACGCGCGCCCGTCGGACTCGTGCACGTGGCCGCGGACGGCGTCATCCTCGCCGCCAACGCGGCGTTCGCGCGACTGGCCGGCGTGTCGGCGGCCGAGTCGGTCGTCGGCCGCGCACTCGACGGGTTCCTCACCGCGCCGGACGTCGGGCGCGGCATCGTGGAGGCGCTGGCGACGGCGGCGCCGGGCACGCTGCTCGCGGCGGACCTGCGGCGGGCGGACGGGGCGAGCGAGCGGGTCGAGATCGCCACGGAGGGCACCGCCGCAGGCGGGAGAGGGTACCTGTGCGCGGTGACCGCCGCTGCGGCACGACCGCGCGTGGCTGAGTCGGTGGGCCTCATCGCCGGCGGGGTCGCCCACCATCTGAACAACGATCTCGCGATCGTGATGACCAACGCGGCCCTGCTCGCCCCTCGGGTCGCGGCCCTGCCGCCGGACAACGGCGACTTCCTGAACGAGATCGTGGAGGCGGCGTCGCGCGCGGCCACGATGATCCGGAGGTTGCTCGCCTTCAGCCGCCAGCAGCGGCGCGCGCGCGGTCACATCGCCCTCGGCCCGCACCTAAGGGCGCTGGTGCCTTCCGTGGAGCGTCTGCTGCCGCCGTCGATCGTCGTGGCGTACGCCGACCTCACGGCCACCGACGGCGTGGTCCAGGCCGACGCGGCGGCGATCGAACAGATCCTGACGAACTTGGTATCGAACGCGCGTGACGCGATGCCGGAGGGCGGTGCGCTCGAGATCGCGTGCGAGGAAGTGGTCCGCGAGGGACTCGACAGCTCGCTGTCAGGCGAGGTGCCGACGGGGCACTACGTGGTCCTGACCGTGGCGGACACCGGCGTCGGGATGGACGCCGAGACGCGCAGCCGGCTCTTCGAGCCGTTCTTCACCACGAAGCCGCACCACGAGGGCGCCGGGCTCGGGCTGGCCACGGTGTTCGGACTCACGCGGCAGCACGACGGCCACGTAACGGTGGACAGCACCATCGGTATCGGTACCACCGTCCGGGTGTGGCTCCCCCGTGGGGAGGCGGTTGCACCTCCCGGCGCCGCCCGTGCCACACCGGGGGGCGGGTTCAAGGTGCCCGTCGCGGGGACCGAGGGCGGCACGTCGCTGCGGGTCGCCGGGAGAACCGCTGCGGCAGGTGGCGCTGGGGAGATCATCCTGCTGGTGGAGGACGAGGTGCCCCTCCGGGTCGCCGCCCAGAAGGTGCTGGAACGGCTCGGCTACCGGGTCCTGTCGGCCGGGGACGGCGAGAAGGCTCTTCGCCTGTTCCACGCTCACCAGGCTTCCATCGGGCTCGTCATCACCGACCTGATGATGCCGGGACTCGGCGGACGCGGGCTGTACGATGCGCTGCGCGCGGAGGGGCAGCTGGTCCCGGTCGTGTTCATGAGCGGCTATGTCAGCGCGGACATGCGGGAGAGCGAGCGGCTCGATCCCTCCGTCCCGTTCCTCGAGAAGCCGTGGACGGTGGAGGAGCTGGTGCGCGTCGTGCGCGAGTTCCTGGGGCCGGTGCCGAAGGGGCCGTGAGGCACGGTCGTTGCGGTCGGACCGCTCGGAAGCGTGCGAAGTCGGACGGGGTCGCCAGGGGAGGGAGCAGCGCATGGTTGCCATCGGGTCAGGCAGGCGCCTGTCCATCGAGGACGTGGTGCGTGTGGCGCGGCACGGCGAGCAGATCGAGCTCGTCCCCGCAGCCCTCGACAGGATCAGGACCTGCCGGGCCATGCTCGACAAGAAGGTCCTCGCCCACGAGACGATGTACGGCGTCAACACCGGCATCGGCGAGCTGGCCGAGGTCGCTCTGACCGACGAGCAGGTCCAGCAGTTCCAGCGGTACCTCATCTACAACCACGCCGCAGGCATCGGGAAGCCCGCGCCGGTCGAGCACGTCCGGGCCGCGATGCTCTCGCGGGTGGCGGTGCACTCGCGTGGCTTCTCAGGTTGTCGTCCGGAGATCACGCTCGCCTACAGCGCGATGCTCAACCGCGGGGTGACCCCTATCGCCTGTGAGAAGGGCAGCGTCGGGGCGTGCGGGGACCTCTCTCCGATGAGCCAGATCGCGCTCTCACTGATGGGGGAGGGCGAGTGCTTCTACCAGGGCGAGCGGATGGCGACGAAGGCCGCCCTGGAGAAGACGGGCATCCCGATCCCCGGCCTGCACGCCCGCGACGGCCTCGCGGCCATCAACGGGTCGAATCTGATCACCGGCATCGGGTGCCTGCTCCTCCACGACGTCGAGCGCTGGGTCAAGCAGTCGGAGATCGCGGCCGCGATGAGCCTCGAGGCGCTGCTCGCCAACATGCGTCCGTACCAGCCCAAGCTCCACGAGCTGCGCGGCTTCCGCGGCGCGATGACGTGCGCGGCGAATCTGCGGAAGGTGACGGAGGGGTCGGACCTCGTGACCGGCAAACTGAAGGTCAAGGTGCAGGACGCCTACTCGATGCGCTCCACGCCGCAGGTCATCGGTGCGCTGCGGGACCTCCTCGCCTACGCGCGAGCGCAGTTCGAGATCGAGCTCAACGGTGTGGCCGACAACCCGATCTTCGTCGCGGACGAGAACCTCGTGCTCACCGGCGCCAACTTCCAGGGCACGCCGGTGTCGCTGCCTCTCGACATGGTGGGTGCGGGCGTGACGATGGTCAGCGTGCTCTCCGAGCGGCGGCTGAACCGGCTGCTCAACCCGGCGCTCTCGGTCGGGCTCCCCGCATTCCTCACCAAGGGCGCGGGGATGTTCTCGGGCCATATGCTGTCGCAGTACACCGCCGACATGCTCATCGTGGAACAGCGCATCCTCTCCGCGCCCTCGTGCATCCAGTCCATCCCGGCGGCCGCCGACCAGGAGGACTTCGTCAGCATGGGGATGAACGGTGCCCTGAAGGCGAAGCAGATCCTGGAGAACGCCCACGGCGTGCTGGGGATCGAGTTCATCGCCGCGGCGCAGGCGCTGGACTTCCGGGACTTCACGACGGGCAAGGGCGTGCGCGCGGCGCACGGCGCGGTGCGGAAGGTGGTGGAGCATCTGGATGTGGACCGGCCGCTGTTCCCGGACCACAACGCGATGGCGGCGGCGGTGGAGCGCTGCGCGGTGCTCGAGGCGGTGGAGGCAGAGGTGGGGGCGCTCGGCAGCAGCTGGTAGGGCTGCTGTCGCCCTGACCGGTACGGCTCTCTCGTCCCTCTACGCGAGAGGGGAACCTGCGCGTCCGGCCAGTTCCTTCTCCATCCGGCTGCTGCGCCGCTCGACCACGGCCGCGATCTGCGGCAGGGTGGCGGACTCGCCTGCGGCCGCGGCGCACTTCGCGAGCGCTTCCGGGAGCGCGGATCGCACGGCCTCGGCGGTGCCCAGGAGCCACGAGCGGACGAGGGCCCAGGGCAGGCCGACCCCCCGCGCGCAGCGCTCCCAGTCCCGCCGCTGGACGTTCCGGATGTCGCTCGCCCCGCCGACCTTCATCGCGAGGCGGCGCTCGAGGTCCTGGTAGATCTCGGTGCACACGAGATCGTAGTGCGGCGCCAGGCGCAGCCCGTCGTCGCGGTAGAGGAGCGCCAGGTTCTTCGCGTGCGCATCCTCGTTCCCCACCAGGTAGTCGAACCCCAGCCACCGCACCAACCGCTCGAGGTCCTCGGCCGGGAGCGCGGAATGGCGCCGCAGCACCGCGGCACACGCGCTGATGCCCGGGGCCCCATCGAACTCGTACTTCCGCTCCGGCTCCACGCCGAGAATCTGGCAGAAGTCCTCCTGGTGGAGCCTGCGGCGCGCTGGGCCGTGCGGTGCGCGGGGCGCCGCCCGGTCGAAGCGCTCGACGCAGAGGACCTCCACGCCGGGGCCGGCCAGCGCCGTCGGCGCCGCGGGAAGCCCGGCGTCGCTCGCCAGGATCATCGTCAGGAGCTCGTTGGCCAGCAGGCCGGGGAACGCGCCGGAGGCCTGCTTGAGGATGTGGCTGGTGACGGCGCCGTTCACCGGCAGGGCCCAGTTCCCGTCGTCGCGCCGGAGTAGGGCCATCTTCTCCTGCACCCCAGGGAGCGAGAGGCGGCCGCGCGCGATGGCCCCTGAGAGCGCGGTGCGATCCCCCGGCGCGAACAGCGTGGCGAGGTCGCCGGCGTCGAGGCCGCGGTACTCCGGCGTGGCGGGGGGGCGGGTGCCGGCCGGCCAGATGGAGACGGCTCCCGGGCACTCGCCGCCGACGGCGCCGAGGAGGCCGAGGCTGTCCTCGGGCGCGGTACGGGTTGCGGCGGCGACGAGGCGGCGGTAGGCCTGCTCGGGGAGGAGGTTGCGGAAGAACGGCCCCGCCGCTGAGTCGGCGAACGGCCCGGCACGCTTGGGCAGGGAGAGGGAGAGCGCCGGGAGGGCATCATCGTCCAGCGCGCGCTCGGTGTACTGGAACCGGACCCCTCGGCCGCGGGCGGCGAGCGTACCGGCGTGCGCGTCCAGGAGGTAGACGTCAAACACGCGTACTGCTCCGGCTCCGGTCCCGCACGCCCGGAAGTCCGCGCGCCTCGACGGCTATGCTGAGCCCGAGCAAGTCTGCGATGGCGAACACCGCCCGGATGCCCACGTTGCGCCGCTTGCCGCGCTCGAGTTCGCTGAGGAGGCGCCGGCTCAGGCCCGCCATGGTGGCGGCTCGGGTGGTGGTGAGGCCGGTCGCCTTGCGGCGCTGGCGGAGGAGCGCGCCGAGTTCGCGGGTGTCGTGGACGATCATCGGCCCCCCGAGGGGTTGTTACACGAAGGGATCACTGGCCTGATGGGAGCCAGTATGGTCCCTATATGTAACACACTTAGTCGCTTTGTTCAACAGTAGTTAGTGCCGCAAGATGGCCTGGTGGGTGAAAAGTGTCGCGCGCTCGGCCAGGCTGCGTCGGCGCAGGCGCTGGACTTCCGCGAATTCGCTGCGGGGAAGGGAGTTGCGCGCGGCGCACGGGGTGGTGCGGAAGGTGGTCTGGCGGGACCCGCTGCGGCGCCGGCCCCCAGGCGGGACCGGGCGCGCTTCCGAGTCAATTGCCCCCGATGGATTCGAACCATCATACCCGGATCCAAAGTCCGGAGTCCTGCCATTGGACGAGGGGGCAAGGATACTGTCCAGCCCTAACTTACCTGCTTCGCCTCCTGCTCAACAGGCGACTTGTTTGCCGCCCGAGACACCCTTCCTCCGCAGATCGCGTGCGGCGGTGGGGCGCAGATCGTGGACGAGGCGTCTGTCCAGCCCCGCACGCCTGACGCCTGCTTGACGCGGTGCGATTAGGGTACACGCGCCCCTCAGGGAGGCCGCCGCCATGAACACCCTCCGCGCCCTGGTCGTTGCAGCCCTTGGCCTCTCGCTCCCAGTCGCCCCACTCGTAGCGCAACGGCCTGATCCGCGACTCCGTCCCTGGGAACGCGTCCGCGTGACTGCCCCGGCCGTCGGGCTCGACCGGAGCCGCGAGGACTTCCTTCCCGTGCGGGGGGACTCCGTGGTGTTCGCTAGCGTGGAAACGCGCGTATTCGAGAGCTATCGGAAGACCGACACCATCCCGTTGACCGTTCCCCTCGATGACGTGACGCGCCTGGAGGCGCGCCGCAGCAATCGGATGCTGCTGGGGCTGGTGAGTGCGCTCGCCGCCTTCGTCGGCTCCAGAGCCGGATACAGCCGCGGACAGGAGCGCGAGGTCTGCTCCGAGCCGCCGGCACCCGATGTGATTGGGCTGTGCTCGAGAGATCAGAGCGAGAAGGTCAGTTACGGCCTAATCTCCTTCGCGGGCGGGGCGGTGCTCGGCTCCGCTCTCGGGTATCTCGTCAGCCCGGGACAGTGGGAGCCGGTGGACCTGGAGCGCCTCCGGCCGGTCGTCGCGGCGCTCTCGGACCGGGGAGTCGGCCTCGGCGCGCCGGTCAGCTTCTGATCGGGAGGCGACGTGAGAATCCTGCACGTTGTATCCGCGTTCGCGCTCGCACTCAGCGCCGCTTGCGCAGCGGAGCGGCCGACAGACCCGGCATGGCTGACAAAGCTCATCCACGAGCTTGAGAGCCGGCCAGTGGCCAATCCTCCCGTCTTCATCGCGCGGTACGATCACAGGGGCCAAGTGGTCTACTACCGTCCGCCCCGCTGCAGCGACATCCCGAGCAACCTCTCTGACGCTGGAGGAGCCATCATCTGCCATCCCGATGGCGGGATGACTGGCGGCGGTGACGGGTCATTCCAATACTCGGGAAGTCACGCAATCCGTTATCACCTTCACAGCGCAGCCAGGCCGCCAAATCCAGAACACGAGCTTCACGTTTGTGCCATCGATTGACAAAGCCAGGACTCCGGAGTTCCAAGACTATTGTGCGTCGGACGTCTCCACCGCGTTCGGAAGCCAGATCCTGTATCGCCAGCCGTTCACAATAATCGCTGGCAGCGTCAGCGCGCTGAAGTCTGCTACTGTAACACTGACGAATTCCCAGGGAGCCTCGTCCGCAGTGACCGCCAACGTCCGAGGAAAGCCGTGACTGAAACGCCCGCCGGTGCTAGCCCTAGCGCGCACCCCGTTGCGCCGTTACCCGGGCAAGGACGTCGCGCGCCTCCGGAAAGGCGGGCTTGAGGCGCAACGCCTCCGTCAGCTCATCGCGCGCCTTTCCGAGCTCGCCGCCAATCGCCGCAATCACTCCCAGCCGGAAATGGGCTTGGCTGGCGTATTCCGTGGTCAGCCCTGCATCGAGCGCAGCTTGCAGTTCCTCCCGCGCCGGCACGTACCGGTTGAGTTGCAGCATCATCGCGCCCAGGCTGTAGTGCGCCTCGGCGTACCCGGGCGACAGCCGGACTGCCTCACCAAAGGACGAAGCAGCTTCCTCCGGCTTCCGCAGTCCGGCCAGTGCAATGCCCAGATTGTAGTATCCGCGGGCGTTGCGTGGTTCCAGGCGCAGGAATTCCCGATAGAACGGAACAGCCTCCTCCGGCCGGCCGTCCGCCGCAAGCGAGAATGCGAGGTTGTGCAGCGCTATGGAATTGTCCTTCGTCACCTCCACCGTGTGGCGGAGCAGTGTGACACTGTCCTTCCAGAACCCGATCTGGCGCGAGGCAACCAGCGCCAGGACCGGCAGCGCCACCACGGCTGCTGCGGCGGCGACCTCCCGCCCGTAGCGGCGCTGCTCCAGCAGCCGCCAGCCTCCCCACACCAGCATGATGAACAACCCGACGGAGGGGATGTAGGTGAACCGGTCCGCCATCGACTGCCCGCCGACCTGAACGAGGCCGATCATCGGTACCAGTACGCCCAAGAACCAGAACCATCCCACGAGCAGGAACGGCGCGCGCGCGCGCTGGACAATCACCAAGGCGGTGATGGCCCCCAAGAGGCCGCTCGCCCCAAGCGCCGCTGTCACGGCGATATGCGCATCGTAGGGATACGGCACAGCTAGCGGGTGCGGCCAGAAGGTCTTGCCGATGTACCCGGCATACGACAGGATGGCGTTCTCCACGCGCGTCGGGAAATCGACCTCGGCCATGATCTCCATGGCCCCCAGCCGCTTCTGCCCGAGATAGGTCACGATGCTGGAGGCGGCCGAGAGCGCCAGCAGGGGTACCTTCTCTCGCACGAGAATCGCAGGGCGGGTTCCTGAAAACCGGCCGAGCGGCCAGTAGTCGAGGAGCAACAGGGCGAACGGCAGAGTCACCATCACCGGTTTGGACATCAATCCAAGTGCAAGACCGACGGCCACCAGCGTGTACCGTTTCCACGAGGGCCGCCGTACGTAGTAGGTGTACGCGAGGATGCAGCCGAACCAGAAAAACCCCGCCAGAAGGTCCTTGCGCTCGGCGACCCACGCGACCGACTCGACGCGCAGTGGATGGATCGCGAACAATCCCGCCAGCAGGCCGCTCCTCCAGAAGGCGCCTGTCATGGAAAAGAGCGCGGCGAACACCAAGACCGCTGTCAGGGCGTGAATCGCCACGTTTGTGAAGTGGTGTCCGCCCGGCCGCAGCCCGTGTAGTTCGCTGTCCATCATGTGGCTAAGCCATGTCACCGGGTGCCAGTAGAAGTAGTCACTTGTCGTCAGCGCCCAGACGACTCCATCCATGGTCAGGCCCTTCTGCACAATTGCATTCTGCGTCACATAGTAGTCATCGTCGAGGTAGATGAACCCGTCCCGAACGGTGCGGCCGAAGATCGCAAAGACAAGAACCACCAGGACCGCCGCAATCAGGATCGCGTTCCGCCCGATCACAGGGCCGGGCGTCGGCCTCGCCTGGGTAGCTCGCGTCTTGCGTCTGGCGGACTGTTTGGACATGGCGCAACTCGCTCTTGTCAGGATTGAGGCCGCTTCCGTCGCCGATGCACGTGGAATCGCGCCGCCGCCCGCTCAGGACCAGCGCGGCAGGCTCGTCGGGCGAAGGAGGAGACAATCATGATGGATTCTCCACCTGAAGCCGGATCAAGCGGCGCGCGGCGCGTAACGGGCTGAGGCGCCCGGCGAGCACCTCCTGCTCGTAAGACGCCAGCTGCTCGTGCACACCACGGACAAGGACTTCCTTCGTCCCGGACTGAGTATCCGGGCGGGGCGTTGGCGGGTCGTCGCATGCTGCGCTGGAAGACCCGCCCCAATCAGCCTAGCCCCGCACCATATGCAGCGGCGACCCGCGGACGGCAAGAGCCGCAGCACAGGCGCGCCAGCGCCTCGCTGGACCACGATCGCCCCCACGCTTGACGCCCGCTTGACGGCGCCGTACCAGCTTGTGTTGGAGAGACTGGAGTTGGCGATGTCCCGCGCTCGCTTGTTCGCCCTCCTCTCGGCTGTCGTGGCCGTGACCGGCTGCTACTCCTACCGGGTTGCGCCGCTTGCTACCATCGAACCCAAGCGCCAGGTCCCCGTGACCGCCCGCGACGGGCGCCGCGTCGAGTTGTTCGCCGTGACGGTCGCCGCAGACACCCTTCGCGGCGTCAGCGTACGGCAGAGGTTCTTCTGGGAACGGCGCGTCAACGTCGCCATGGCCGTCGCCGATCTCACGACGGTCGAAGTGCGGCGATTCGATGCGAGGCGGTCGGCCCCGGCCTCCCGCTTGGAAGGGGGGGTCTTGGCGATGCCGCTGTGAGCGCCCCAGCTCCCGCGTGAGACACAAACGGCGCACGCTGGCACTCCGGTGGGTGTAGCCCTGCGCTGTGAGGATCGCGGACGCAGCAGGGGCGCCGACCCTCGGGAGAGAGCCAGCGCCGGAAGAAGGCAGGGGAGGCCCGTCGTGAGAACGAGAAAAGGGGGGTGTGAAGAGTCTCGCCATCGCGGTCCTGCCATCTGCGATTGACGGGGGGGGGGGG
>Ga0209253_10002740_pt1 | contig 15575 bp, 11 predicted proteins | sample FrelakmetBRP12BR_FD_187145 | JGI IMG/M metagenome (GOLD analysis project Ga0209253, IMG submission 187145) | Freshwater lake sediment microbial communities from the University of Notre Dame, USA, for methane emissions studies - BRP12 BR (SPAdes)... | ecosystem: Environmental > Aquatic >...
CTTGTTCCACGGAATCGCCGGGTTGTTCAACGCCAAAGGCCGGGGGCATACCACCGACCAGCAGCGAGAGAGCTATCGCCGCCATGGACGATAGCAATGAGAAACGCGACCCATGTCCGATAAAACGCATTTTCACTTCATGTAAATAGTCATCATCATTCGCTTCCTTGCATTGAACAGTCATTCATTGCCGACTCAGCGGTCTCAGCCTGCGTCGCGCGTATCAAGAAGATTACTGCAGGGAGGGGTGCCGTGTCAGGCGAATCAACGGCGGTTCATGACCCATTGTTTTGCAGCCTCAAGTTCCCCCGCAGAAAAATGCCTGATTTCGGCTGACACAAAGTGTGACGCCAATCGCTCCGCGACATTTCCCAGCGCGGAATCGGTTACGAGGCCGATCTTCTTGATGCGCTTGTGATGTTCCCGCACGAAGCGGAAGTGGGCGGCCATTGCGCCGAGACTTTCCCACCCAGGAAACGCGGGGGCTTCGATGATGAGGCCGGCGAGATCACCGTTTTTTTCAATGTATGGATCGACTGTATTCGCGAGTTGCTCAAAGTCGCCTTTCTCAAGCGCGGACTTTGGTCGCAGATATAATATGGAATGTTCAGTGTCGAGGTTGTGTTCGATCATGTTTTTCTCCTTGATTTCAGAAAATAATCTTGATTAGTTTCTCAAGCAATTCGTTCAGCGGGATCATCGTGAGCAGCTGCAGCGCGAGTGTGACTGTGTGGTTAGGATTTCACTGCTCGCATTTCTGGTCAGACTGACGCCGGTCTGCCATTTTGCAATTGCCACTGCGCATGGTGATCCCGGATGATGGCAATAGCCCCATCTGCGCTATCCACGCAACTCGGGATCTGCATGTCTTCCGGATTGGCCAGCTCAAAGCCGGGGCGCAGCATGTAGCGGCTTGCCCAATCTACCAACTCATGCCACATATTTCCAGTGAAGATCAGCGGGACGTTATGCAGGTGGCGCACCTGCAAGAGCTGCCAGATCATCGTGGATTCGAGCACCGTGCCGATGCCGCCGGGCGCGACGATGAACGCATCCGAGAGCAATACGAAGTGATGCAGCCGAGTGAAGAAGGTCTGGTGCTCGAAGGCCTGTTCCACGAACGGGTTGACCTGCTGTTCGAAGGGCAGCTGCACACGGATACCGACGTTCTGTACGCGTTCGGCCGCACCGCGCTCGGCAGTACCTTCATTGGCCGCCTGCATCAATCCCGGGCCGCCGCCGGTGACGATGTCACAGCCCATCGCCGCGAGTTCGCCTGACATGCGCTTGACCTCGTCGTAGACCCAGTGCCCGGGTTGCGTACGTGCCGACCCGAAGATGGTCACGCGATAGCGTTCGCGTTTGCTGGGTTGCAGTCGGCTGAGATTGTTGACCGTGTTCCAAAGACTGAACATCGTTTCCGTCAGGATGCGCTTGACGCCCTCCTCGTCGGCGAGACTCACCGTGGCGGGTGCTTGCTTGGGTGTTCTTGGTGATGTCATGGTGTCTATCGTGCCTTATGAAAATTTCTTGTGCCGATGTACTGCTTGGTCGTCACTCTGATTGTCGTATTCTACTGCTGCATACTCGTCACGAGCGCAAGGGTGTGTCTGGCGATCATCAGCTCCTCGTTGGTCGGCACCACCCATGCCGAGACAGCGGCGTCCGCTGCCGAGATACACAGTTCCCCGCGCTGGTTGGCATCGGGATCCAGCGTCATGCCCAGCCAGCCGCAGGCGTTCACGATTCGCGCGCGTATCTCTGCCGAGTTCTCGCCGATACCGGCGGTGAACACCAGTCCATCCAATCCGCCCAGCACGGCAGAGAGCGCGCCAATCTCCTTGGCGACATAATGAACGAAGTAATCGACAGCAAGGCGCGCCCGCGGGTCGCGGCTCTCCAGCAGCACGCGCATGTCATTGCTGATACCGGACAAGCCCAGTAACCCAGATTCCTTGTAAAGCAATTCTTCCAGTGCCGTGTGCGACATGGCACGCTCACGGATCAGATACAGCAGCACGCCGGGATCGATCGCACCCGTGCGGGTCCCCATCGGAATCCCGTCTAGCGGCGAGAAGCCCATCGTTGAGTCGATACTCTTCCCGCCGCGCAGGGCACAAAGACTCGCGCCGCTGCCGAGATGCGCGACGATCACGCGCGCCTTCGCGATCGCGGGCGCGATCGCGGGCGCGACCTGCGGCAGTGTCGCCGCGACATACTCGTAGGACAGGCCATGAAAGCCATAGCGCCGTACCCCGGCTTCGTAATATTCCCTAGGCAGCGCATACAGATCGGCCAGCTGCGGGTGGGTACGGTGAAAGGCTGTGTCGAAACAGGCGACCTGCGGGATCTGCGGCTGCGTATCTCGAACCGCACGGATCCCTGCCAGATTATGCGGCTGATGCAGTGGTGCGAGCGGGATCAGTTGTTCGAGCCTGGAAGAAACAGATGCATCGACCAGCACCGGTCGTGAGTATTCCGCACCGCCGTGCACCACGCGATGACCCACGGCAAGCAGCGGCTCGTCCTTGAACTGTGCACGCAACCAGGCGCCGGCGATCGCGATCGCATCCTTCACTTCGCGTGCTTCCGTGATCGCGAGATCGCGCTCGACCAGTGACGTGCCTGTGCCGTCCTTTGCCGTCAGGCGCGGTTGTGTTCCGATCCCGTCGATCTGTCCGCGCACGGCCAGTTGCAGATCGTCGGCCGTGTTCGCACGGAACAGAGAGAATTTCAGGCTCGACGAACCGGCGTTGACGACCAGAATGGAACCGTTGTTCATGCACGCGCCTCCAGCACCACCACGCTGCGCGGATTCACTCGATAATTCATTACTGTCAGGGGTACTTGTCGTTGCCGCACGATGATATCAGCGGGCGCGTCCCGGTTGGTGTCAAGCGCGAGATGCCATCGCCGGCCTTTGATCTCGGGCAGGGGTACCTCCTGCGTTAGTTCCGACATGTTGAGGATCAAGTGCATGTCCTCCTCATCATCGCCAAGACCAGCGATTGTCAACGCGAGTAAGCGCGCCTGGCTGTCTTGCCAGAGTGGCTCGTTCAGGCGTGCGCCATGCCAAGCCACACCGGGGATGTCGCGGCCGGGCACCGGGGCATCACTGTAGTAGCGGTTGACGGTAAGATTAGGATGACGGCGGCGCAGGGCGATGAGTTCGCGCGTGTAGCGCAGCATGTCGCGGTTCCGTTCAACCAGGTTCCAATCGAACCAGCCGAGTTCATTGTCCTGGCACCAGGCGTTGTTGTTGCCGCGTTGGGTACGCAATACTTCGTCGCCGGCGAGGATCATGGGCACACCGCGCGAGAGCATCAGGATCGTCATCAGGTTCTTCGCCTGACGGCGGCGCAGTGCAAGTACCTGATGATCGTTGGTATCCCCCTCCGCCCCGCAGTTCCAGCTCAGGTTGTCATTGCTGCCGTCGCGGTTGTCTTCTTCGTTGGCCTCATTGTGCTTGGCGTTGTAGCTCACCAGATCGTAGAGCGTGTAGCCGTCGTGACAGGTGATGAAGTTGATGCTGTTGGCCGGCCGCCGGCCGTCACGGGCATACAGATCCGCACTGCCGGCGATGCGCGTCGCCACCTCGCCGATAAGACCGGGATCGCCGCGCACGAAGCGGCGAATCAAGTCGCGGTAGCGGCCGTTCCACTCCGACCATGCCATGCCCGGAAAGGCGCCGACCTGGTACAAGCCGGCAGCGTCCCACGCCTCGGCGATGACCGGCACCTTGGCCAGCGTGCGCGAAGATTCGATGTTCCATGGCAGCGGCGGATTGGCCAGCAGGGCACCATTGTCACCGCGCGCAAACACACTGGCGAGATCGAAACGGAAGCCATCCACGCCCAGCGTCTCAACCCAATATTCCAGGCAATGCACGATGAATGCGCTCACCAGCGGGTGATTGCAGTTCAGCGTGTTGCCGCAGCCGGTGTAATCGAGGTAACGGCTTCGATCGGCGGGATCGAGATGGTAGAAGATATCGTTGGCAAGTCCCTTGAAGTTGATCACCGGGCCGCCATCGCCACCCTCGGCGGTGTGATTGAACACCACGTCCATAAGCACGCCGATGCCGGCATCGTGGAAGGCGTCGACAAGCTCGCGGAACTCGCGGTCGGCGCTTGCGTGATCGACGCAAAATCCGGGATGGGGTGCCCAGAAGCTGTGTGTGCTGTAGCCCCAATAATTGTTCAGGCCGTGCGCGGCCACCGTGCCCGGAACATCTCGCTCGTCGAAGGCCATGACCGGCAACAGCTCTACGTGGGTCACACCAAGTTCACGCAGATAGGGGATCTTTTCCTTGAGGCCGGCAAATGTGCCAGGCTGTGACACACCGGCGGAAGCATGGCGGGTATATCCGCCCACATGCAGTTCGTAGATCACCGCGCCTTCCAGACCACCGTGCCCCCACCGCTTTTGTGGCGGCGCGAGTGGCGCTGTCACCACTGCACGAAATGAACTGCGTGACGCATCTTGTGGATCGGCAGCACGGCGCCGGTCCCAGACCGCATCCGACACCGCGCGCGCCCAAGGATCGAGCAGTTCCTTGCGCGCGTTGAAGCGGCGGCCGCTGGCAACTGTATCCGCGGGCCCATCCATACGCCAGGTGTAATACGTGCCCGCTGCCAACCCTTGCACGAACACATGCCAGAAGAAAAAGCTGCGGTTCTGCTCGGGATCGAGTGCGACGATCTGGAAAGGCTCATGGCTGTCGGACTGTGAGTAGAGCAGAAGCTCGACACGCGTCGCATGCTGGCTGAAGACGCAGAAATTGACGCCGTCCGCTGCCGCCGTCGCGCCTGGAGGAAAACGCGAGCCCGGTTGTGTAGTGCACTGGCGGTTTGCCTTAGTCGACATTGACCGTTACCGGTCCCACGGACCAGATTTCATCACAATACTCGCGTATCGCACGATCTGAGGAGAACTTCCCGCTGCGTGCGGTGTTGAGGATGGACATCCGCGTCCAGCTTTCAGTGTCCTTCCATGCAGAGCTCACCTTCTCCTGACAAGTTACATAGTCGGCGTAATCTGCCAACACCAGGAACGGATCGGAATGGAACAGATTCTCGACCAACGAACGGAAGACCTCCGTGTCGCCGCGCGAGAATTGACCACCACCGATAAGCTCAAGCACCGCGCGCAATTCCGCGCTGGCCTCGACATAGGCCGCCGGCCGGTAGCCATCGCGCTTGACGCGTGCCACCTCGGCAGCGGTAAGACCGAACAGGAAAAAGTTGTCCGCACCGGCCTCCTCGTGGATCTCGACGTTGGCACCGTCGAGTGTCCCGATGGTCAGCGCGCCGTTGAGCATGAACTTCATGTTGCCGGTGCCCGAAGCCTCCAGGCCAGCGGTGGAAATCTGTTCGGACAGATCGGCGGCCGGGTAAATAAGGTGGGCGTTCTGGACGTTGAAATTGGGTATGAAGGCGACCCGCATGCGCGTGTTCACTGCCGGGTCGTTGTTGACCGTCTCGGCCACCCCATTGATGAGCTTGATGATGCGCTTGGCCATGAAGTAACCGGGAGCGGCCTTGCCGCCGAAGATGAACGCACGCGGTGCAACATCGAGCTTGGGATTTTCCTTCAGGCGTTTGTAGAGCGTCACGATGTGCAACACATTCAAATGCTGGCGCTTGTATTCGTGGATGCGCTTCACCTGAATGTCGAACAGCCAGGCCGGGTCGAGTTCGATGCCCGTATGCGTTTTCACATAGGCTGCGAGCCGCTCCTTGTTGGCCTGCTTCACCGAGCGCCAGTCTTTGCGGAACGCGGCGTCATCGGCTAACTTTTCGAGTTTCTTCAACTCGTTCAGCTGCGCCACCCAACCATCGCCGAGTTTGCCGTTAAGCAGTGCGCGCAACCCGGGATTGGCGAGCGCCAGAAAGCGCCGCGGCGTGACGCCATTGGTCTTGTTGCTGAAACGTTCCGGCCAAAGTTCGTGGAAATCCTTCAGCACGCTCTCCTTCAGCAAATCGGAATGCAACGCCGCCACGCCGTTGATCGCGTGGCTGCCGACGGTGGCGAGATGCGCCATGCGCACGCGCCTGTCCCCCTCCTCGCTGATCAGTGACATGCGCGCCAGGCGCGCCTCGTCGCCCGGAAAACGCGCGAGCACCTCGGCGAGAAAACGGTTGTTGATCTCGTAGATGATTTCAAGGTGCCGCGGCAACAGCTCGCGGAACATCGGCATCGGCCAGGTCTCGAGCGCCTCGGGCAACAGCGTGTGGTTGGTGTAGCCGAAGGTTTGCACGGTAATGCCCCACGCCTCGTCCCAGTCGAGCCGCCGTTCGTCCACCAGCAGGCGCATCAGTTCGGCCACGCCGATGGAGGGATGAGTATCGTTGAGTTGTACGGCAAAACGCTGGGCGAAGTTTTGCACCCTCTCGCCCGCAAGATCGAGGATGTGCAGCATGTCCTGCAGCGAGCAGGAGACGAAAAAATACTGTTGCGCGAGCCGCAGTCGCTTGCCGATCTCCGGCTCGTCGTTGGGATAGAGCACCTTGGTGACGGTTTCTGACGACAGTTTGTCCGCCACGGCCTGGTAGTAGTCACCGGTGTTAAAGGCCTGGAAGTTGAACGACTCGACCGCTTCTGCGCTCCACAGCCGCAGCGTGTTGCAGGTGTTGACGCGATAGCCCTGGATCGGGGTGTCGTACGCGATACCCTTCACCACCCGATGTGGCACCCAGCGCACACGATAGCCGCCTTTGTCATCGTGGTAGTGCTCGGTGTGACCGCCCCAGTTGACGTAATAGGCAACCGCGGGTTTGGCGATCTCCCAGGGATTGCCGCGACGCAGCCATTTGTCGGTGATCTCGGTTTGCCAGCCATCGCGGATCTCCTGGTCAAAGATACCGAACTCATAGCGGATGCCGTAGCCGATCGCCGGGCGCTCCAGCGTCGCGAGCGAATCGAGATAACACGCGGCGAGCCGCCCGAGGCCGCCGTTGCCCAGCCCCGGCTCTTCCTCGCACGACAAAATCGTGTCGAGATCCTGTCCGAGCTCCGCCATTGCCGTACGCGCCGGATCTTCGATGCCGAGGTTGACGAGGTTGTTGCCCAGATGCGGACCCATCAGGAATTCCGCCGAAAGGTAACAGGCGATCTTCCGATCCAGATCGAAATACGTTTGTGTGGTGTTCATCCAGCGGTGTTGCATGCGGTCGCGCACCGCAAGCGCAAGCGCGCGGTAATAGTCGTGTGCATCCGCAACCGCCGGTAAACGGCAGACCGAGTAGCGCAGATGATCGGACACGGCCCTCGTCAGGCCGGCAACGCTCAGACTGGTGCGGTCGTCATTGGTTGACGGCGTTGATACCACGTTTGCCTTCGTGATCGTATTCATGTTCATTCTTCCATAAAAGATATCAGCTGGGTCTTTGCCTGCTGGCGATCTACAGTCGGTAAGCGTAAGCATGCCGTGTCCAGGCACTGGATCAGGACTCTACGTTCCGGCGCGCTCGCGCAATGTTGCGCGCAGGTGCGAACGATCACCGAGCAGGGAAAGGAGCGGTCCATGGGCTTGAAATTCAACCACCGACAGGGAACTCACCGGCACGCCGACACGGTCGCGATAGCGACCGATGTCGATACCCAAAAGCTGGCAGAGCAGGATGCGAATGGTAGCCTTGTGCGACACCACGAGCACGTCGCCGTCGGCATGTTCGCGCTGTATCTCTTCCAGCACCGCAAGGCTCCTGTAGCCGACGTCGATACCGCGCTCCCCGCCGGTCGGTGAATTCCACCCTGCATCTGCAAGCCATAACATGTAGTCCTCGCTGAATTTCTGTTTCACCGCTTTCGGTGTCTTGCCTTCCCATAGACCGTAGTCGATCTCGCGCAAACCATCTCGCAGACGCATATCCAGACCTGCGGTCTGGCACCATGGTTCCGCGGTCGCACGCGCCCGGCGCAACGGACTGACGCAGGCCGCGACAAATGGATGGCCCTTGTAAACCTCTGCAAAGTCCCTGGCCATCAGATGGCCCGATTCGGTCAGATCAGCATCAAGCCGGCCGCAATAGCCGCCAGTCTGGCTGGCCTCCGTTTCGCCATGACTCAAGAAGTAAAGTTTAAGCGGCACGGGTTTTTCTCCTATGCGTGCGGCCATCCCGCGCCTGCCTCTTGACACAAAAAAATCAGCCCGTTCATAGCGGCCACACCCAATTGGTGAACTCGTCGCGGTCGGTCCCATGCTCGTGTGCATAAGCCAGGTTCAGGATGATCTCGTTCTTCATCTGTTCCTTCAGATGCGCCGCCCTCGCCGAAAGTCCCGGCACACGATCGATCACATCGATCACCAGGCTGAAGCGGTCGGTCTCGTTCAGGATCGCCAACTCCAGCGGCGTATTGATGTTGCCGCGTTCCTTGTATCCGCGCACATGCAGGTTTTCGTGATTCTTGAACCGGTAGGCAAGTTTGTGTATCAGCCAGGGATAGCCGTGGAAATTGAAGATCACCGGTTTGTTGGTGGTGAACAGGCTGTCGAACTCCCGATCGGTCGAACCGTGCGGATGTTCGCTGGCCGGCTGCATTTTGAACAGGTCCACCACGTTGACGAAGCGCACCTTCAGCTCCGGCAAGTGCTCTCGCAGAATTGCGGTAGCTGCGAGCGCCTCCTGGGTGGCGACATCACCGCACGAGGCCATCACCACGTCCGGCTCTACGCCCTCGTCGTTGCTGGCCCGGCGCCAGATGCCGATGCCTTTGGCGCAGTGCACCGCCGCCTCGTCGATGGTGGCGAACTGCAGGTGTTTCTGCTTATCGGCGACGATGACATTGATGCAGTCGGTCGAGCGCAGGCAATGGTCAGCTACGGCCAGCAACGTGTTGGCGTCCGGCGGCAAATAGATGCGCGTCACACTCGGGCTCTTGTTGGTGACCAGATCGATGAAGCCCGGGTCCTGGTGCGAAAAGCCGTTGTGGTCCTGCCGCCAGACGGTGGACGACAGCAGGATGTTCTGCGATGCCACCGAAGCGCGCCAGGGCACGTGGTTCTTGCAGATGTCCAGCCACTTGGCGTGCTGGTTGAACATCGAATCGATCACATGGGCAAAGGCTTCGTAGGTATGGAAGAAACCATGGCGGCCGGTCAGCAGATAGCCTTCGAGCCAGCCGATCAGGGTATGCTCGGAGAGCATCTCCATCACCCGACCGTCGCGCGACAGTTCACCGCCGTCGGCATCCTCGGGATACAGATCCGCCATCCAGACTTTTTTGCTCACCTCATAAACAGCCTGCAGGCGATTGGAAGCAGTTTCGTCGGGACCGAACACGCGGAAGTTGGTCATGTTGTTGCGCATCACGTCGCGCAGGAACTCGCCTAACGGCTTGGTGTTCTCGTACAACACCTTGCCGGCCTGCTTTACATCCACCGCATAGTCGCGGTAATCCGGCATCTTCAGATCTTTGCGCAGCAACCCGCCGTTGGCGTGCAAATTGGCGCTCATGCGCCGTCCGCCCCTGGGTGCAAGTTCTTGCAGTTCGGGAACCAGAACACCGTTCGCGTCGAACAACTGCTCCGGCTTATAGCTCTTCATCCAGTCTTCCAGCAGTTTCAAATGTTTGGGATTCTCACGCACATCCGAAAACGGCACCTGATGCGAACGCCATGAGCCCTCGGCCTTGTGACCGTTGATTTCCTTCGGACCGGTCCAGCCTTTGGGTGAGCGCAGCACGATCATCGGCCAGCGCGGACGTTCGGCCTTGCCGCTGCTGCGCGCGGCCTTCTGGATAGCACGGATCTCCCCGATTGCGGTATCCAGCGTTGCGGCCATGGTCTGGTGCATCGTGTCGGGATCGTCGCCTTCCACGAAGTAGGGCGTATAGCCGTAGCCGCGGAATAACGCTTCCAACTCCTCGTGGCTGATGCGCGCGAGGATGGTCGGATTGGCGATCTTGTAACCGTTGAGGTTCAGGATCGGCAACACGGCGCCGTCGCGGATCGGGTTGATGAACTTGTTCGAGTGCCAGGCGGTGGCAAGCGGTCCTGTTTCTGCCTCGCCATCTCCCACCACACAGGCGACGATGAGATCCGGATTATCCAGACAGGCGCCATAGGCGTGCGAGAGGCTGTAACCAAGTTCGCCGCCCTCATGGATCGATCCGGGTGTCTCCGGGGTGACATGCGAACCGATATGACCCGGGAAGGAGAATTGCTTGAAAAACTTCCTCAAGCCTTCCGCGTCCTGGCTCTTGTCTGGATAGACCTCGGAGTAGGTGCCTTCCAAATAAGTAGGACCAAGCACTCCCGGTGCACCATGACCGGGACCGGCCATGAAGATCATATCCAGGTCATCACGCTTGATGATGCGATTAATATGCGCCCAGGTGAAGGACAGTGCAGGGCTCGCGCCCCAATGGCCGAGCAGACGATGCTTGACATGCTCGATCTTGAGCGGCTTTTTGAGCAACGGGTTGTCACGCAGATAGATCATGCCCACGGAGAGATAATTGCAGGCCCGCCACCAGGCGTTGATCAATTTCAGTTCTGTGGAATTGAGCGGATTTTGCGAGGATGATTTCATTTGAGCAGTTTTAGCCATGTTCAGAACTCCTTTGTTGATTATTCTTTGCCGACAAGCAATTCATGCACTCGCTCTTTGGCATCAATCTACACCTAAAATATTTTGCAAGTATTGACTTGAGTCAAGGAAACTTGGCAATAATATTTCCGCGATACCTATCCTTAAAGTCCAGCATTGCCATCATTGAGTTGCGCGCAACTCATGACCTGCCGGTGCTGTTCACGCGTATTACAACAATCCCTGCGACAGAGCGATCGATTCGCGGTCTTCCCGTTCGGAACAAAATTCTGGCCGCTGTCATACAACACACCTAATTCCAGTAGCGTTCATTGTGCTGATCATTGCCAGGCCGTGGTTGTTCATGGTAATTAATCGTAACAATATTATTGTATAAATAATATCGTAGTGCTAGAGTAGTTATGGTTAAAATTGTTATCCATCCGCACGGCTGGCGAAGTGGTTTTGCAGCGCGATGCGCGTGTTGCCGAGTCCGGCCAGTTTGTGTGCTCGTAACCATGAGGCTAGTGATCATGAAAAACAAATCCGCCAAGAAATCTGCCACCAAATCCGCTGACGAAAAGGGCAGTGACAAGCCCAAGCTCAAGAACAAGGAATACGACAAGGAGTTGCGCGGTCTGCAGGCCGAGTTATGTGCACTGCAGGAATGGGTCGTGGCCACGGGACAACGCATCATCATCGTTTTCGAAGGCCGTGACGCAGCCGGAAAGGGCGGCACCATCAAGGCGATCACCGAGCGGGTGAGTCCGCGCATATTCAAGCTGGTCGCGTTGCCGGCACCCTCCGATCGCGAGAAGACCCAGATGTATATACAGCGTTACATGGCGCATTTCCCGGCGGCGGGAGAGGTGGTGATCTTCGACCGCAGCTGGTACAACCGCGCCGGGGTGGAATATGTGATGGGTTTCTGCACCAAGGAGCAGCATGACCGCTTTCTCGAATTGTGCCCGTTCATCGAGAAGCAGATCATCGATAACGGCATCATCCTGCTCAAATACTGGCTGGAGGTCGGCGATAAGGAGCAGGAACGGCGGTTCCGCGCGCGCATCGACGATCCGGTGCGGCAATGGAAACTGTCCCCCATGGATCTTCCTTCCCGCGAGCGCTGGTACGACTATTCGCGGGCACGCGACCTGATGCTGGATGCAACAGATACCAAATTTGCGCCCTGGCACGTCGTGAACTCCGATGACAAGAAGCAGGCACGCCTGAACCTGATCACCCATCTGCTGAAGCAGATTCCCTACAAGCACATGCCGCGGAAGAAGGTCCATCTGCCCGAGCGATCGATGAAGCATGTTTATGACGATGAAAAAACCATGACCAAGCGGCGCTGGATACCGGAACGTTACTGATCAACGACAAAGCATTGCCGGAAGGCACCATTACTCGGGCAAATCGACCTCACGATGAACCAGCGCGATAAAACTGGATTGATACCGAGCATCCGGTGGCTGCGTAGCTACCCGAAGGAATGGCTGCGTCCGGACATCTTCGCCGGATTGACGGCGGCGGCAGTCGTCATTCCGAAGGCGATGGCCTATGCCACGATCGCCGGTCTGCCGGTTCAGGTCGGTTTGTACACGGTATTCGTGCCAATGGTGATCTACGCGCTGCTGGGTACCTCGCGCCCGCTCAGTGTGAGCACGACTACCACCATCGCCATTCTTGCGGCTGCGGAATTGGGCCAGGTGGTGCCCAACGGCGATACCGCAGCGCTGCTGGTAGCCGGAGCGACATTGGCGATGCTGGTCGGCGCAATGCTGGTGCTGGCGTCGGTGTTGCGCTTCGGCTTCGTCGCCAACTTCATCTCCGAACCGGTATTGACCGGCTTCAAGTCCGGCATTGGCCTGGTGATCATCGTTGACCAGATCCCCAAGCTGCTGGGTGTGAACATCGATAAGGCCGGTTTTTTCAGGGATATTCTGTCCATCGTCCAGCACTTGCCTCAGACATCGATCGCCACGATTGTGTTGGCGCTGGTGTTGCTCGGATTGATGTTCGTTATGGAGCGCTTCACACCGCGCGCGCCGGTTCCGCTGGTCGCCGTTGGTATTGCGATCGCCGCCTCCGCTCTGTTGGGCTTGCATGAAGCAGGCGTTGCAACAGTAGGCAACATCCCCCGTGGCCTGCCCGCATTCGTCTGGCCGCAACTCGACCTCGTGGCAGAGATGTGGCCGGCAGCAGCCGGCATCGCCTTGATGAGCTTCACCGAGACCATTGCAGCCGCCCGGGCGTTCGGTGTGCCCGGCGAACCGCGTCCGGTGCCAAATCAGGAACTGCTCGCGGTGGGCATGGCCAATGTCGGCGGCGGATTCTTCGGTGCCATGCCGGCGGGGGGCGGTACCACGCAGACGGCAGTCAATCGTGCCGCGGGGGCGCGCACGCAGCTGGCCGAGCTGGTCACCGCCGCAGCCGCAGTGGCGACGCTGCTGCTGCTCGCACCGTTCATCGCGCTGATGCCGCAGGCAGCTTTGGCAGCGGTGGTGGTGGCCTATTCCGTGGGCCTGATCAAACCCGCCGAGTTCCGCGAGATACTCCGCGTGCGCCGGATCGAATTTTACTGGGCGGTGATCGCCCTGCTTGGCGTCATGATGCTGGGCACCCTGAAGGGGATCCTGGTCGCCGTGATCGTTTCGCTGGTGGCACTTGCGCAACAGGCGTACAGCCCGCCGGTCTACGCGCTGGGGCGCAAGCGCGGCACCAACGTGTTCCGGGCGCGTACGGACGAGCACCCGGACGACGAGACATGGCCCGGTCTGCTGATCATTCGTACCGAAGGGCGGGCTTTTTTCGCCAACGCGCAGCAGATCGGGGACAGGATGTGGCCGCTGCTCGAACAGGCAAGACCGTCAGTGGTGGTGATCGACTGCAGCGCCCTGATCGACATCGAATACACGGCGCTCAAGATGCTCACCGAGGCTGAGGAAAAGCTGCGTGCCGACGGCATTGAGTTGTGGCTGGCAGCGCTCAATCCGGCGGTGCTGGAGGTTGTGAAGCGCTCCCGGTTGGGCGAGGTCCTGGGTGGGCAACGCATGTTCTTCAACGTGCAAATGGCGGTAGAGAGATACCAGCGATCCCGATCTTCCGCAGTGAGTTGAATCAATGCGGATGGAAAGGACCCGGTCCGGTGCTGTCAGTGCGGAAAATTACGCGGTGTTTGCACATGCGCGTCACAGTCTGATGAAACGTAGTCGTACTTAACTAATGATTAAACTCTTTCAATCCATCTTCGGCGGCGGGGAGCAGCAAGGACATTATCCCGAGTCACTGATCGACGCCGCGATCGAACGTACCGTGGACGGCACCGATCCGCGGTTGCGGGCCGTGTTCGGGTATAAAAAACATTTGCGCCCATCCGTCATCCATGCCATCGACCATGTGGTCGCGCTGGTAGACGGTATTTCCGCGCCCCTGCCGGCCGGCCGCAGCGACTACAACGCCGACATGCGCCTCAAAGCGCTGTTCGCCACGGCCGATCGCATGCAGGAGGTGTTTGGCAACGATGTCGCGCTCAACGAATTTCGCCGCGGTCCGGACAAAGGTGCCGAACGCGTTTTCGCACTGCTGTTGGCAGAGCGCGTCGAGAAGAATGTCCTGGGTATGGAACTGGCCGGTGACATGTTGCGGCGCGATGTGGTACAGGTCTCGGTCAGTTTTCGCAGACACCGCCTGATTGACATCACAAGCAATGAGGCGGACACGCGCCGTCAACTCAAGCGCCGCGCCTTCGACCACCTGCTTACATTGGCGCTGACGCGCATCGCCGAAGTGCATGGCGAACGTGCGGATCTTGCCCGCCAGCGTGATCTGCTGCGCCGCAAGTTGAGCGCCCTGAAGTGTGGCGGCTGTAGCTTCGATGAAGCGGAGGGTGCGCAACTTGAACCAAAGGTATTGGACGCCGAACTGCAAGAGATCGAGACAGAGCTGAAGAATCTGGGAACAGATGCAGGTGCCCTGCAGGGACGTTTGGACATCGTTGCTGACTTGCTGGATCATGCCGAACAGCAACTCTGGGCCGAGGATTCCGTTATCCATCTGGACAACATGAACATCCGGCGCGATGTGCAAGATGCATCGGCTCAACGGATCACACTCCGGGAATTTCACAACGCGCGCGGGGCGGGACTCGTAATGCTGCTGGTCTCGCTGGCACCCGGCGAGCTGCCGCGACGCGAAAATCCCATTTCCGCAGCGCAGCGTTTTCTGGCATGAACAGGATCAGGTCTTTTTCTCGTTCTCCATAGCCTTGTCCAGGATCTCCTTGTAAAGCCGAATGGAGCTCGCCACCAGTTGCTGATATTCGGGATGCCGCTTTACAAGAGACTTGATTGTCTCGATGTCGTGAAACACACCTTCAAGAAATTGCATATCGTGCTCACCGAGCGCTTCGCCTGCATCGACCTTTTTTTTTATATCCAGTGCGCGCGGCAAACGCTGGGTATTAAAGCGTTCAACAAGTGTATGTATGACGCCCTGGTCGTGAGATGGATCAGTCATGATGGTGTCCTTGTTTGTATCCCGCCAGTTGGCCAGTTGTCAGAACCGGTCGTTGATCGTCACACCGACACTGGCACGATTGGTGTATGTATCCATTTTATCAGCCTTTCCCGATAGCCATAATAATTTTGCATATAACCTTGCAAACGCTCCGGTTCCAGCCAAACAGTAACACTGAAACGACAGAGTTGAATCACTGAAGATGAAGTTCCGTTTGCACTGGCATAGGACAAACGCCTACAACATATTGAGCGTTTATCTTATTCAAGATTTAGTCAGGCCCCGATATATTTGTTTTGCCATATTTGGGCATAATGCCAAATAGGAGCTTATTCCGAGTTGAGTTAAAGGATAGCTTTCCACGCATCACGTATGACGTGCCACATAAACTTTCGAATTCCTGAACTTTGCAGTATCAGTACGGATTGATTTGCATCAATAATGTTCACTGAAATTTGAAATACGATATTATCAATAAATGAAAATAAACTGTATCACTGCAAATCATGGCAACGCCAATTC
>Ga0209253_10002741_pt1 | contig 15573 bp, 17 predicted proteins | sample FrelakmetBRP12BR_FD_187145 | JGI IMG/M metagenome (GOLD analysis project Ga0209253, IMG submission 187145) | Freshwater lake sediment microbial communities from the University of Notre Dame, USA, for methane emissions studies - BRP12 BR (SPAdes)... | ecosystem: Environmental > Aquatic >...
CACGCGACATGGACGTCGCGTGCGAGCCCCAGGGAAGGGTTCCTGCGTCCCCGGCACCCCAGGACCCCGAACCCCGAACTCGCCGCCGGAGCCACCAGCCGGGCGGTCGTAAACGAGCAGCACAGCCGGGGAGCCCGGCTGCAACCCGCGAGCCCGAGGCCGCAACCGGCTACAATTGCGAGTCCCCGACCCTGGAGTACCGATGTTTCCCGCCAGCATGAAGATCGCCGGGTTCGACCCCGAACTTGCGGCCGCGCTCGACCACGAGCGCACCCGCCAGGAAGACCACATCGAGTTGATCGCCTCCGAGAACTACGCGAGTCCGCGCGTCCTCGAGGCCCAGGGATCGGTGCTGACGAACAAGTACGCCGAGGGCTATCCGGCCAAGCGTTACTACGGCGGTTGCGAATACGTGGACGTCGCCGAGCAGCTCGCGATCGATCGCGCCAAGCAGCTCTTCGACGCCGACTACGCCAACGTGCAGCCGCACTCGGGCTCGCAGGCCAATGCGGCGGCGTATCTCGCGCTGATCAAGCCGGGCGACACGCTGCTCGGCATGAGCCTCGACCACGGCGGGCACCTGACGCACGGCGCCAAGGTCAATTTCTCCGGGAAGATCTTCAACGCCGTGCAGTACGGGCTCGACCCGGCCACCGGCGAGATCGACTACGTGCAGGTCGAGGCGCTCGCGCTCGAGCACCGGCCGAAGCTGATCATCGCCGGCTTCTCGGCGTACTCCCGTGTCATCGACTGGGCGCGGTTCCGCAAGATTGCCGATGCGGTCGAAGCCTATTTCCTGGTGGACATGGCGCACGTCGCCGGCCTCGTCGCGGCGGGCGTGTACCCGAACCCGGTGCCGTACGCCGACGTCGTCACGACGACGACGCACAAGACACTGCGCGGTCCGCGCGGCGGACTGATCCTGGCCCGCGCCAACGACGAGCTGACCAAGAAGTTCAACTCGTTGATCTTCCCGGGCACCCAGGGCGGGCCACTGATGCACGTCATTGCCGCCAAGGCTGTGGCCTTCCTCGAGGCGTTGCAGCCGGACTTCAAGGGATACCAGCAGCAGGTCATCGCCAATGCGCGGGCAATGGCGTCCGAGCTGATGGCTCGCGGCTACAAGATCGTCTCCGGCGGCACGGACAACCACCTGTTCCTCGTCGACCTGATCGAGCGCAACGTGACCGGCAAGGATGCGGACGCTGCGCTCGGCCGGGCGCACATCACGGTCAACAAGAACACGGTGCCAAACGACCCGCGCTCGCCGTTTGTGACGAGCGGGCTGCGCATCGGCACGCCGGCGGTGACGACGCGCGGTTTCAAGGAAGCAGAGGTCGTGCAACTCGCCGGCTGGATCGCGGACGTGCTCGACGACGTCGCGAACGAGGCGGTGATCGAGCGGACCCGCCAGTCGGTGCTCGATATCTGCCGCCGCTTCCCGGTCTACGGCTGATCCACGGCGCACGGCCAGCCCCCGGCGATGCACTGCCCCTTCTGCGCGCACGAGGAGACCAAGGTCATCGACTCCCGGCTTGCGGCCGAGGGTCAGCAGGTGCGCCGGCGCCGCGAGTGCCTGCAGTGCGGAGAGCGGTTCACGACGTTCGAGTCGGCCGAACTGGTCATGCCGCGCGTCGTCAAGAGCGACGACACGCGCGAGCCATTCGACGAGGCCAAGCTGCGCTCGGGGATGCTGAAGGCACTCGAGAAGCGGCCGGTGGCCAGCGAGGCGATCGACGCCGCGGTCAACCACGTCTGCCACAAGCTGCGCACGCTCGGCGAACGCGAGGTGCCGGCGCGGCTGGTGGGCGAACTGGTCATGGACGAGCTGCACCGCCTCGACGAGGTGGCTTACGTGCGGTTTGCTTCCGTGTATCGCAGCTTCCAGGACGTCGATGCGTTCCGCGAGGAGATCGAGCGGCTGCGCCATCGCCGGCCGCGTACGGCCGAGGACGTGCAGCTCGCGCTGTGGTCACAGGCCGAGGCCGGGGAACGCAAGAAATGACGATGTTCTCCGCCGACGACCACCACCACATGGTGCGGGCGCTCGAGCTGGCGCGGCGCGGTCTGTATTCCACGCCGCCGAACCCGAGCGTCGGCTGCGTGCTGGTGCGCTGGGGCCAGGTGGTCGGGGAAGGGCATCACCAGCGAGCCGGCGAACCGCACGCCGAGGTGGTCGCGTTGCAGGAAGCGGGGGGAGCCTCGCGTGGCTCGACGGCGTACGTGACGCTCGAGCCGTGCTCGCATCACGGTCGTACGCCGCCGTGCACCGAAGCCCTGATCGCGGCCGGCGTGCGCCGCGTCGTCATCGCGATGCGCGACCCGAATCCGCGCGTGAACGGTTCCGGCCTCGAGCGCCTCGAGCAGGCCGGGGTTTCGACGGCGCACGGGCTGCTAGCGGGTGAGGCGGCCGAGGTCAACCGCGGTTTCGTGCGGCGCATGCTGACGGGCCGGCCCTGGGTCACGCTGAAACTCGGCGCCAGCCTCGACGGGCGCACCGCGCTCGCCAACGGCACCAGCAAGTGGATCACCGGTGATAAAGCGCGTGCCGACGTGCAACGCCTGCGGGCCCGCGCGTCGGCGATCATCACCGGCAGCGGCACCGTGCTCGCGGACGACCCGATGCTGACGGTGCGCGATCCCGACCTCGACCTGCGCGGCCGGCGACCGCTCCGGGTCGTGCTCGACTCGCACCTGCGAACGCCGACGACCTCGCAGGTGCTGTGTTTTGCCGGGTCGACTCTGATCCTGACCCGCGATGCGTCGTCGCCTCTGGCCGAGCCGCTGCGATCCGCCGGCGCCCGCGTCGAGGAAGTGCGCGTTTCACCCGAGGGGCTCGATCTCGAGGCGGTACTCGACCGCCTCGGCGCGCTCGAGTGCAACGAGGTGCTGGTGGAGGCGGGCCCGACGCTGGCGGGCGACTTCATGCGGCGCGGGCTGGTCGACGAGATCGTGGTCTACATGGCGCCGGTCGTGCTGGGGCACGCCGCTCGCAGCCTGTTCAACCTGCCGCAGCTCGAGCGCATGTGCGACCGCTGCGAATTCGTCTGGCGGGACGTCGAGCGCATCGGCGAGGACCTGCGCCTGACGCTGCGACCGAAGCGAGGAGAGGACTGATGTTCACGGGGATCGTGCAGGGCGTCGGGCGGGTTCGGTCGGTCGAGCCTCGGGGTGGCGACGTGACGCTCTGGTTCGACACGGGCGAGGTGTCGCTCGCCGGCATCGAGATCGGCGGCAGCATTGCCGTGAACGGCGCCTGCCTGACGGCCGTGCAACTCGAGCCGCACGCATTCGCGGCCGACGTGTCGCGCGAGACGCTGTCGTTGACGACGGCCAGGGATTGGACCCCGGCGACCCGGATCAACCTGGAAAGGGCGCTCACGGCCGGGCAGGCGCTCGGCGGCCACTACGTGACCGGCCATGTGGACGGCGTGGGGTCGGTGATCTCCCGGCACGACGACGCTCGCTCGGTGCGCGTCGAATTCGAGGTGCCGGCCGAGCTCGCCCGCTACGTGGCCCGCAAAGGCTCCATTTGCGTCGATGGCGTCAGCCTGACGGTCAACGGCGTCGACGGTCGCCGCTTCGACGTCAATCTGGTGCCGCACACGCTCGAGATGACCATCCTGGGCGACTACCGGCCGGGCACACGAGTGAATCTCGAAGTGGACATCATCGCCCGCTACCTGGAGCGGCTGGTCGCCGAGGGTCGCTCGTAGCCCGGCCGGCGGCCCGGGTCGCCTGTTACACTGCCGCCTTCGAACGCCCGCGTGGCGCAGATCCAGAATCAGATAAAATGTCGTTAAATCATATCGATAGGGCGCATTTCAAATGAGCCCGATGAACTCGATCGACGAGATTCTCGAGGATATCCGCCAGGGCCGGATGGTCGTGTTGATGGACGACGAGGATCGCGAGAACGAGGGGGACCTGATCATGGCGGCATCGAAGGTCCGTCCCGAGGACGTGAACTTCATGGCGCGCTACGGGCGAGGCCTGATCTGCCTGACCCTGACCCGGGACCGTTGCCGGCAGTTGCGGCTGCCGCTGATGGTCAGCGAAACCGACCTCGATCACGGCACCAATTTCACGGTATCGATCGAGGCCGCCGAAGGCGTCACGACCGGAATCTCCGCCTACGATCGCGCGCACACGATCCGCACGGCGGTCGCCCCGGACGCGCGGCCCGATCACCTGCGCCAGCCCGGCCACATCTTCCCGCTGATGGCGCAGCCGGGCGGCGTGCTGACCCGCGCTGGCCACACCGAGGCTGGCTGCGACCTCGTACGCATCGCCGGGCTCGAGCCGGCCGCCGTGATCGTCGAGATCCTGAACGAGGACGGCACGATGGCGCGCCGCCCGCAGCTCGAGGCGTTCGCCCGCGAGCACGACCTCAAGATCGGCACCATCGCCGACCTGATCCGCTATCGCCTCGAGAAGGAGCGATCCGTCGAGCGCATCGCCGAGCGCGACATCGAGACGGACTTCGGTCCGTTCCGGCTGTACTGCTACGAGGACCACGTCAACGGCACGGTGCACCTCGCGCTGGTGCGCGGCACGCTCGAGCGCGCCACGGCGCCGCTGGTGCGAGTGCATCTCAAGGATACGGTCCGCGACCTCGTCGGCGCGCGCGAGGACGGCCACAGCTGGTCGCTGCGCAGCGCGATGGAGCGCATCGCGCGCGAGGGCGCCGGCGTCGTCGTGCTGCTGCGGCCGCACGAGAGCCCGCTCGAGATCGCGGAAGCCGTGCGGTCGGCCGAGCCTTCGGCTGCGGCCGGGCAGGCGCGCGGCGCGCAGGTGCTGCGCACCTACGGCATCGGCGCGCAGATCCTGCGCGATCTCGAGATCACGCGCATGCGGGTGCTGAGCGCGCCCAAGCAGATGCACGGTCTCTCGGCCTTCGGGCTCGAGGTGGCCGAGTACGTCGACGAAGCGAGTTGAAGGACCCACGCATGGACAACATCCGCACCCTGAACGGCGACCTCGTCGCGCGCGACCTCCGCTTCGCGATCGTCGCGGCGCGCTTCAACGACATGATCGTCGACTCGCTGATCCGCGGCGCGGTCGACGCGCTGCTGCGCCACGGCGCCGGCGAGAAGCAGATCGAGATCGTCCGCGTACCGGGCGCGTTCGACCTGCCGTTCGTCGTCAAGCGCGTCGCTGTGAGCAAGCGCTACGATGCGGTCGTAGCCCTCGGTGCCGTGATCCGCGGCGCCACGCCGCACTTCGAGCACGTCGCCGGGCAGTGCGCCGCCGGTCTCGCGCGCGCGGCCGACGAGACCGGCGTGCCGGTGGCATTCGGCGTGCTGACGACCGACACGATCGAGCAGGCCATCGAGCGCGCGGGCACCAAGGCCGGCAACAAGGGCGCGGATGCCGCCCTCTGCGCGCTGGAACTCGCGAACCTGCTGCGCCGGCTGGACGTGTGACGATGTCGAAGCGCCCAGATCGCGCCGGACGGGCCCGCAGCCTCTCGCGCAAGCTCGCGATGCAGGCCCTTTACCAGTGGCAGATGACCGGTCAGAGCGCTGCCGAGCTGCGCAATCAGTACGCGGCGGAAGAAGGCTATGCCGACTGCGACGGCGAGTATTTCAGCGAGCTGGTGAACGTGATCACCGAGTCCGCGCCCGCGCTCGACGCCGAGCTAGGCTTGCTGATCGATCGACCCGTGGCCCAGCTCGATCCCGTCGAGCGCGCCGTGCTGCTGATCGGGCTGCACGAGCTCGAACAGCGGCTGGACGTTCCCTACCGCGTCGTGATCAACGAGGGCGTCGAACTCGCCAAGCGCTTCGGCGCCACCGAGGGACACAAGTTCGTCAATGCGGTGCTGGACCGGGCGGCCCGCAGGCTCCGCGCGGCGGAGCAGGCGCCGACCGGACGCGCTCGCGCCTGAGCGACGCCTGCCGTGCCGCTCGGCGAGTTCGATCTGATCGAGCGGTTCTTCCGCCGGGCCAGCCCGCGCGATGACGTGCTGCTCGGCGTCGGCGACGACGCGGCGCTGCTCGAGGTTCCACCTGGCCAAGCGCTCGTGGCAGCCACCGATACGCTGGTCGAGGGCCGCCATTTCCTGGCCGGCGCCCCTGCGGAGTCGGTGGGTCACCAGGCTCTGGCGGTCAACCTGAGCGACCTCGCTGCAATGGGTGCAGACCCTGCCTGGGCGCTGCTGTCGCTGTCGTTGCCGGATGCGGACGCGGACTGGTTGCAGCGATTTTCCGACGGCCTCTTCGCCGTCGCCGGGCAGCACGGCGTCGCGCTGGTCGGCGGCGACACCGTGCGTGGACCGCGTGTCGTGACGGTCACTGCGCTCGGCTTCGTGCCGGCGACGGCCGCGCTGCGGCGCGGCGGCGCGCGTCCCGGCGACCTGCTGTACGTCTCCGGGTGGCCAGGCGAGGCGGCGGCAGGGCTCGCGGCGCTGCGATCCGGCGCGCTGTCGGGCTCGAGCGATCCACTCGTGCGCCGTTACCTGTTCGCGGAGCCGCGCGTCGCGTTGGGCCGCGCGCTGCGCGGTCGCGCCACCGCGGCGATGGACGTCTCGGACGGCCTGCTTGGTGACCTCGGCAAGCTGTGTGCCGCGAGCGGTGCCGGCGTGCGACTCGACCTGGATCGGCTGCCGATCTCGGCTGAGCTTGCGCGACGACACTCGCCTCAGCAGTGCGAGCAATTCGTGCTGTGCGGCGGCGACGACTATGAGTTGCTTTTCACGCTGCCGCCCGTCGGCTCGGAGCAGGTGGAGGCCGAGCTCGCGCAGTCGTTTGCGTTGCGCCGGATCGGCGTGATCGAGGCGGGCGCGGGCGTGCGCTGCATGCGCGACGGAAGCGCTGTGACCGTGAGCGGAGGTGGCTATGACCATTTCGCCTGAGCACGAAGCAACCCCCGTGCGGCCAACGCTGAGGTCCCTCGCGGATCCGGTGCACTTCGTTGCGCTCGGGTTCGGCACGGGTCTGGCGCCATTCGCACCCGGCACGTTCGGTTCGCTGGTCGGTCTCGCGTTCGCGCTGGCCCTGGCACCGCTCGGCCTGTGGTGGAACGTGCTCGCCATCGTGGCGGCCGTCGCCGCGGGCGCGTGGATCTGCGGCGAAAGTGCGCGGCGGCTTGGCGTGCACGATCATCCGGCCATCGTCTGGGACGAGGTTGCGGGCATGATGATCACGATGCTGGCCGCACCCGAGGCCTGGTGGGGCGCGCCGCTCGCGTTCGTCCTGTTCCGGCTTTTCGACATCGCGAAGCCCTGGCCGATCCGCGAGGTCGATCACGGAATGGCCGGAGGAGCCGGCATTATGCTCGACGACGTACTGGCAGGCATTTTCGCCGCGCTGGTCCTGTTGGTCGTCGATTACGCAACGTGAACAACCAGAACGCCCTCGCACAAACGCAGACCGAACCGCTGCTCGCCGCCCCCCTGACCGCGCCGGAGCGCATCGGCAAGTACTACGTCGTGCACGAGGTGGGCCGGGGCAGTTCCGGCATCGTCTACCTGTCGCACGATCCGTTCTACGGCCGCGACGTCGCGATCAAGCTGTACCACGCGACGGGCAACGAGGACGCCGAGAGCCGCAATGCGCGCCGCATGTTCATGGGCGAAGCGCACATGATCGGCAAGCTGCATCATCCGAACATCGTGCCGATCTACGATGCGGGCGAGGAAGACGGCCGCCGCTACGTGGTCACGGAGCACATCCACGGCGCGCGCACGCTTTCTGCTTATTGCCGACCCGGCAGCCTGCTGCCGATCGACCAGGTCGTGCAGATCATCTACAAGTGCGCCAAGGCGCTCCACTACGCGCACTCTCGCGGCGTGGTCCATCGCGACATCAAGCCGTCCAACATCCTGCTCACGCAGGACGGCGACGCGCGCATCGTCGACTTCGGCATCGCGCTGGTGTCGGACTCCGACATCTCGCGCCTCGAGGGCGTCGCGGGCAGCCCGGCGTACATGTCGCCCGAGCAGGTGCAGGGGCACGAGCTCGACGCGCGTTCCGATCTCTACTCGCTCGGCGCCGTGATGTACGAGATGCTCTGCGGGCAGCGCCCCTTCCGGGCCGGCGCGCTCGGCAAGCTGCTGCGGCAGGTCGTGCAGTCGACGGCCGAGCCGCTGCGCGAGGTGCGGCCGGAGATCCCCGAGGACCTCGAGGCCGTGGTCGTCCGCGCGCTGCAGAAGGACCCCGCCAATCGCTTCCGCAATGGCGCCGAGTTCGCCGCCGATCTGACGCGAGTGCACCAGCACCTGCGCGTGGCGCAGTCCGGAATCGACGATGAAGAACGCTTCGCCGTGCTGCGCAAGCTGCGCTTCTTCCACGATTTCTCGCACGTGGAGATCCGCGAGGTGATGCGCGCCGGCTGCTGGATGGAGTGCCAGCCCGGCGAGCCGGTGCTGCGTCCGGGCGACATCGACGACCGGTTCTACGTGGTCGTCTCGGGCAAGGTGCGCGTGACTCGGAACGGCGACATCGTGAGCCGCATCGAGACGGGCGGTTGCTTCGGCGAGGCGGCGTTCGCCGAGGGCTCGCGGCGCGACGCCGTCATCGAGGCGGAAGGCAGCGTGACGCTGCTCAAGGTTGCCGCGACGCTGCTCGAGCAGGCGTCGGTGCCCTGCCAACTGCGCTTCAACAAGGTGTTCCTCAGGGAGCTGGTCGAGCGGCTGCAGCGGGGCAGGAAGAGCGGATAGCGGATAGGGGATAGCGGATAGCGGATAGCGGATAGCGGATAGGGGATGGGGGATGGGGGATGGGGGATAGCAAGAGGTTGCGACTGGCCGATCGGCGGCCACTCTATCCCCCATCCCCTATTCGCTATCCCCTTTGTTCCGCTCGATCAACGCATACGCCGAGTGATTGTGGATGGACTCGAAATTCTCGGCCTCCACGACGTAGGCGCGCACCCGTTCCTCGGCATTGAGCCGGACCGCGACGTCGCGGACGATGTCCTCGACGAACTTCGGGTTGTCGTAGGCGCGCTCGGTCACGTGTTTCTCGTCGGGCCGCTTCAGTATGCCGAAAAGCTCGCTCGACGCCTCCTGCTCGGCGACGTCGATCAACTCCTCGATCCACAGGTGCCCGAGCACCCGCGCCTTGATCGTGATGTGCGAGCGCTGGTTGTGGGCGCCGCGCTCTGAAATTCGCTTCGAGCACGGGCACAGGCTCGTCACCGGCACGACGACGCGGATCCACATTTCCTCGCGGCCGTCGCGGATCTCCCCGATCAGGCTGGCCTCGTAGTTCATCAGGCTCGCCACGCCCGAGACCGGCGCCGTCTTCATGACGAAGTACGGGAAGCTCATTTCGATGTGGCCCGTCGTCGCGTCGAGCCGCCGCGTCATCTCGGCGAGCATCTGCCGGAACGACTCGACCGAGACTTCGCGCTCGTGCTGGTGCAGCACCTCGACGAAGCGCGACATGTGGGTGCCCTTGAAGTTGTGCGGCAGGGCGACGTACATGTTGAAGTTCGCGACGGTGTGTTGCTCGCCCGCGGTGCGGTCCCGGACGCGCACCGGGTGATAGATGTCCTTGATGCCGACCTTGTTGATCGGGATCCGCCGTGAATCGGCGCGGCCCTGCACGTCGTCCATCGTCTTCAGGGTGGTCACGGGTCGGTCCATGGTCAGGCTGCGCCGGGCCGGCCACCAGCGACGGCGACTGCGAGCGGGGGTGGCTGCATCGGCCATAGGCGGGCCACGGCCCGTTCGATTCCGTGAGCGTCGAGCCCGGCCATGACCAGGCAGTCCTCGCGCGAGCCATGCTCGATGAAGCGGTCCGGGATGCCGATGTGGTGCACGGGGCGCTCGATGTCGTGCGCCGCGAGGCACTCGCTGACCGCGCTGCCGGCGCCGCCGGCGATCGCGTTCTCTTCGAGCGTCACGATGCACACGTGGCTGCGCGCGAGCCGGCAGACGAGCTCCTCGTCGAGCGGCTTGACGAAGCGCATGTTGACCAGCGTCGCGTCGAGCCGCTCCGCGATCGGCTGGCAGGGCGCCACCATCGTGCCGAATGCGAGCAGCAGCAATCCGCTGCGGCCCTCGCGCCGCAACTCGGCGCGGCCCACGGGCACCGCGGTCATCTGCGGATCGATCCGCGTCCCCGGGCCCTGGCCGCGCGGGTAACGCACGGCCGCCGGTCCTTCGAGCGCGACCGCCGTGTAGAGCATCTGCCGGCACTCGTTCTCGTCGGCCGGCGCCATCACGACGAGCTGCGGGATGCAGCGCAGGAAACTCAGGTCGAACGCGCCCTGGTGGGTCGCGCCGTCGCCGCCGACGAGTCCGCCGCGGTCGATCGCGAACGTGACCGGCAGGTTCTGCAGGCATACGTCGTGGATCAGCTGGTCGTAGGCGCGCTGCAGGAACGTCGAGTAGATCGCCACCACCGGACGCGCGCCCTCGCAGGCGAGGCCAGCCGCGAGCGTCACCGCGTGCTGCTCTGCGATCGCGACGTCGAAGTAACGATCCGGGAAGCGCTTCGAGAATTCGACGAGGCCGGAACCCTCGCGCATTGCCGGCGTGATGCCGACGACGCGGGGGTCACGCTCGGCCATGTCGCACAGCCACTGGCCGAAGACCTGCGAGTACACGGGCCCCGTGCTCTTCTCCTTGAAGATCGTGCCGCTCGTGGGGTCGAAGGGGCCCGGGCCGTGCCACTTGATCGGGTCGGCTTCGGCAGGCGCGTAACCCTTGCCCTTGCGGGTGACGACGTGCAGCAGCTGCGGACCCTGCAGCACGCGCTGGTTGCGCAGCGTGCTGACGAGCGCGCCGAGGTCGTGGCCGTCGATCGGGCCGATGTAGTTGAAGCCCATTTCCTCGAACATCGTGCCGGGCAGCACCATGCCCTTCATGTGCTCCTCGGAGCGGCGCGCGAGCTCCCAGACGGTGGGCATGCGCTTCAGGATCTTCTTGCTGCCTTCGCGCAGCGCGGCGTAGGTCTTGCCCGCCAGCACCCGTGCGAAGTAATTCGACATCGCGCCGACGTTCTCGGAGATCGACATGTCGTTGTCGTTGAGGACGACCAGCATGTCGGTGTCGAGGGCGCCTGCGTGGTTCAGCGCTTCGAAGGCCTGGCCGGCGCTCATCGCGCCATCGCCGATCACCGCAACGACCCGGCGCTGCTCGCCGGACTGTGCGGTGCCGAGCGCCATGCCGAGCGCTGCGCTGATCGAGGTGCTGGAGTGGCCGACCCCGAACGTGTCGCAATCGCTCTCGCCGCGGTTCGGGAAAGGCGCGAGACCGTCCTTGAGCTTGATGGTCCGCAGGCGGTCGCGCCGGCCGGTCAGTACCTTGTGCGGGTAGGCCTGGTGGCCGACGTCCCAGACGAGCCGGTCATTGGGCGTGTCGTAGACGTAGTGCAGCGCAATCGTGAGTTCGACGGTGCCGAGACCCGCGGCGAAGTGGCCGCCCATCTGGCTCACGGTCTGGATCAGGAAATGCCGCAACTCGGCCGCAAGCGGGACGAGTTGCGACTCCGGCAGGCGCCGCAGGTCGGCCGGGGAGTCGATCTTCGATAGCAGCGGGTAGTGTTCGTCGGTCGGCATCGGGGCGCAGTTTACCGCAGTGCGGCAGGGGGCACCGGGCTAGTGCCGGCGCGTGAGCAGCCAGTCGGCGAGGGCAGCCAGCGGACCGCCGCCCCAACCGTGCGCTTCGAGGGCCTCGGCCGCGCGCCCATGCAGTTCGCGCACCCGTGCACGAGCGGATTCGAGCCCCGCAATGGCCGGGTAGGTGGGCATGGCCCGGGCCTCGTCGCTGCCCGTCGCCTTGCCGATCAGCGCCACGTCGCCTTCGACGTCGAGCAGGTCGTCCTGGATCTGGAACGCGATCCCGACGGTCGAGCCGAAATCCGCGAGCGAACGCAGGCGGGCGGGATCCAGGGACGGTGCGCAGTGGGCCGCCATCACCACGCTGGCGCGGATCAGCGCGCCGGTCTTCAAGACGTGGATCTGCTCGATTTCGGCCAGCGTGAGTGAGCGGCCCTCCGCGGCGAGATCGAGCGCCTGGCCGCCAGCCATGCCGGAAGTGCCGCTCGCATCCGCCAGCGTATCGATCAGTCGCACGCGAGTCGCCGCGTCGGCAGGCGCGCCCGCGTGGCTGGCGAGGATCTTAAAAGCCAGCACCTGCAGCGAGTCGCCCGCCAGGATGGCCGTGGCTTCGTCGAATGCGCGGTGGCAGGTGGGTCGGCCGCGACGCAGGTCGTCGTCGTCCATGGCAGGCAGGTCGTCATGGACCAGCGAATAGGCGTGGATCAACTCGACTGCGCAGGCTGCCGCATCGACTTGCCCGGCCGGCACGCCCAGCGTTTCGGCCGTCGCATAGACCAGCGCCGGGCGAATGCGCTTGCCCGGACCGAGCACGCTGTAGCGCTGCGCCGCATGCAGCCGTTGCGGCAGCGCGGACTCCGCCGGCAGGCATCGGTCGAGCTCGTGCTCGACGCGTCGGCGCCACTGTTCGAGGCACTCAGGCAGGGAAATGCTCGTCATCGGGGCGTGGGCCGTCCGGGTGCGATTACTCGACGTCGTCGAAGGGTTCCGGCGCGGCCTCCGGGGTCTTCTTCAGCAGGATCTCGACTTTCTGCTCGGCTCGCTGCAGCGAGGCCTGGCAGGTTCGCGCGAGTTCGACGCCGCGCTCGAACTGTCGCAGCGCGTCCTCGAGCGGCAACTCGCCGTGCTCGAGTCGCTCGACGACAGCCTCGAGTTCGCCGAGCGCCTGCTCGAAATCGACGGTCTTGGCTTTTCGGACGGTCACGTGGATCTCCGCGGGGGCGCGCAAGACTTGCACAGGGGTCCCAAGAGGGTCAACGCAGTTGAAACCGCAATGCCGGACTCCACGAGTCGCCGCCCGCTGCGGCGGCTGGTAACGTTGACTCTTGATGCGATCCGATCTAGATTGCGGTGCACTTAGACTTAGTCTAACTACAGCCTCGCCGCTGCGGCGAGGCACAGACCTCCGGAGGAACCGATGAAGAACTTGAAGGGCACGAAGACCGAGCAGAACCTGAAGGACGCGTTTGCCGGCGAGTCGCAGGCCAATCGCCGCTACCTGTACTTCGCCCAGAAGGCCGACGTCGAAGGATTCAACGACGTCGCCGCCGTGTTCCGTTCGACGGCTGAGGGCGAGACAGGCCACGCTCACGGGCACCTCGAGTACCTCGAGGCAGTGGGCGACCCGGCGACGGGCCTGCCGATCGGCCCGACCCAGAGCAACCTCAAGGCTTCGATTGCGGGTGAGACGCACGAGTACACGGACATGTACCCGGGCATGGCCAAGTCGGCGCGCGACGAAGGTTTCGACGAGATCGCGGACTGGTTCGAGACGCTGGCGAAGGCCGAGCGTTCCCACGCGAACCGTTTCCAGAAGGCGCTCGACGCCCTCTGATCGACCGATACTGACCGTTGTCGAAAGAGGGCGGGCCCGGCGGGTCCGCCCTTTTTTTCAGCCCGGCCGCCGACGGCCCGGGCCGAGGAGACGAGCATGGCTGAACACACTCCGGTGCCTGGCGGACGCGAGGGCAGCCTCACGGCGCCGACGCGTCACCCGATCGCGTGGCGCGATCCCGAGTTCTTCGACGAGGAATCGCTGTTCAAGGAACTCGAGCGCGTCTATGACCTCTGCCACGGGTGTCGCCGCTGCTTCAGCCTGTGCAATTCGTTCCCGCTGCTGTTCGACGCGATCGACGAGTCGCCCACGTCGGAACTCGACGCCGTGGACAAGAAGGTCTACTGGGAGGTCGTGGACCACTGTTATCTCTGCGACATGTGCTACATGACCAAGTGCCCGTACGTGCCGCCGCACCCCTGGAACATCGACTTCCCGCACCTGATGTTGCGCGCGAAGGCGGTCAAGTTCCGCAAGGGCGAGACCCGGATGCGCGACAAGGTGCTGTCCTCGACCGACCTCGTCGGCTCGATCGCGGGCATTCCGGTCATCTCGCAGGTCGTCAACGCCGTGAACGGCTCCGCCCTCGGCCGGCGCGTGCTCGACAAGGCGCTCGGTGTCCACCCGCAGGCGCCGATCCCGCAATACCACAGCGACTCCGGCCGCAAGCGCGTGGCGCGCGGCGACAAGCCAGGTCTCTCGGTGAAGCCCACTGCGGAAACGAAGGGCAAGGTCGCGCTGTTCGCAACCTGCTATTGCAACCGCAACGAGCCGGACATCGACGACGACCTCGCTACGGTGTTCCGCCACAACGGCATCCCGGTCACCGTGATTCCTCAGGAGCGCTGCTGCGGCATGCCGAAGCTCGAACTCGGCGACCTCGAGTCGATCGAGCAGGCGAAGAACGTCAACATCCCGGCGATGGCCGCGATGGTCGACCAGGGCTACGACATCGTGGCGCCGATCCCGTCCTGCGTGCTGATGTTCAAGCAGGAGTTGCCGTTGCTGTACCCGGACGATCCCCAGGTGCAGAAGGTCAAGGCGGCGATGTTCGACCCGTTCGAGTACCTGATGCTGCGCCACAAGGAGGGACTGCTGCGGACCGACTTCGCGAAGCAACTCGGCAAGGTCAGCTACCACGTGCCATGTCACCTGCGAGTGCAGAACCTGGGCCTCAAGACGCGCGACATGCTGAAGCTCGTGCCGGGCACCGAAATCGAAGCCATCGAGCGCTGCTCGGGGCACAACGGTACCTACGGCGTGAAGCGCGAGTACCGCGATACCTCGATGAAGATCGGCAAGCCGGTGTTCAACAAGGTGGCGGCCGCGACGCCGGATTACTACGCGAGTGACTGCCCGATGGCCGGCCACCAGATCGAGTCGGGCGTCGAAGGAGCCAAGCCACCGACGCATCCGCTCAAGCTGCTGCGGATGGCTTACGGAATCTAGCCTTGGCCCGCGCGCGAAATCGCAGGCAAGGCAACCACGCATCGCCTGAAGGATTGACTCGACCATGAACCCGAACACGAGCGTCACAACCGGGGCCAAGCTCCGACCGCAGGACCTGTTCAGCCTCGAGCAGTATGCGAAGCAGCGGTCGGAGTTCCGGCCGAAAGTGATCGCCCACAAGCGCAACCGCACGCTGCAGTGCGGGCCGAACGCGACGTGGCTGTTCGAGGATCGCCTGACTGTGCAGTACCAGGTGCAGGAGATGCTGCGCATCGAACGCATCTTCGAATCGGAAGGCATCGCGGACGAGCTGGCCGCCTACAACCCGCTGATTCCCGACGGCTCGAACTGGAAAGCCACGCTGCTGATCGAGTTCCCGGCGATCGAAGAGCGCCGCGTGGCGCTCACGGGTTTGAAGGGCGTCGAGGATCGGTGCTGGGTGCGGGTGGCCGGGCACGATCGGGTATTTGCGATCGCCGACGAGGATCTCGAGCGCGAAAACGACGAGAAGACGTCCGCCGTGCATTTCCTGCGCTTCGAGCTCACGCCGGCGATGATCGCGGCGGCGAAGGCAGGTGCGGCGGTGTCGATCGGCATGGATCACGATAACTACCGCCACGCGATCGATCCGCTGCCGCAGGCTGCGCGCGACGCGCTGGTGCGCGATCTCGCTTAGTTTGTGTCGCGGCCGGATGTGTTGCGCTGGGCGGATTGCCGCCATCAGGCGGGCGACTGGCACGCATTCCGCGGGACGCCGTAGAGCCGTTCATGGCGGCTCC
>Ga0209253_10002742_pt1 | contig 15572 bp, 14 predicted proteins | sample FrelakmetBRP12BR_FD_187145 | JGI IMG/M metagenome (GOLD analysis project Ga0209253, IMG submission 187145) | Freshwater lake sediment microbial communities from the University of Notre Dame, USA, for methane emissions studies - BRP12 BR (SPAdes)... | ecosystem: Environmental > Aquatic >...
ACCGACAAGTCATACGTTTTACACGGCATACCCTACAACTAAACGGTGATAAAATTGAGATATTCTTATTGAATGCTCAAAGAAATCAGCGATGGTACAAATAAAAAAGGAGCTTGAAATCCAAGCCCCTTTTTTGTAAACAGATGGATAAAGCTACATATCAAGAATCTTATATTTACTTTAAGCAGAAGGACAGCCAGGACTACTACAGTCTATTTTATGTCCCTTTATGTTATGCCTTTCTCCTTCACAATAACCAATACCGGTGAGAATATACTGCCAATCTCCATGAAATTTGAAGTAGCCAACACAAGAAGGGTCTTCAGAGTCATATCCTAACGCTTGCTCCTTCATTGAGTCGAAAAATAAAACCATATCCGTACCGAACGGACTATCCATTGTACCTTCACAGAAATTTATATATATGCAGCCAGTATGCGTATTTGTTGGATCGTCCAGATCATTAACAGTAACTTCATAACAAGCACTATCACACGGTTGTGCAAACGATACCCCACTTAGCAAAAATAAGCTTGCAAATAAAACTGCCAGCTTCACCATCATCTTCATTCCTTCGTCCTCCTTTTACCTTTTATCCGTTTATTAAATGCTTAAAATATAAGCAATTCTAACTGTTAGCATTAAACCATACTTCCAATGAATTTTCAACTAAAAAATTTAATTTATCCACAAATATGATTTTCTATTAATTTCCGAATATAATCTGCACTTTTTTATTAGAGAGATAAATTGTTCAGTTCAGGAAGAACAAAATGGGCGTGTAAATCTCATAGGACTATTCCTTTCTATATGGACGACTCACGTTTATCGAGACTCCGAGCTGTGTAATTTACAAGAAGAAGGCAAGAATCTGTGAATAAAGTCGCTTAACCCCCTCATGGGCTTCAATTATAGCGTCAATGTGCAATGATATCACCGTATAGCTTTGAGAATTAACCAAACCGTGATAAAGTTTAAAATATGAAGATCAGAGAGATAAAGGCTAAAAGTGTTCTGTCTAAGTCTCAGGTCTATGATTATGCTTTAAACCCTTATGTTGGCTGTGAGCATGGTTGCGTCTACTGCTATGCAAAATTTATGAAAAGGTTTACAGGTCACACGGAGAGATGGGGGGAGTTTGTCGACGTAAAAATAAATGCCCCTGAGCTTTTGGCCCATGAGGTGAAGAAAAAAAAGATCGGAAGGGTATGGATAAGCGGTGTGTGCGATCCTTATCAACCTTTAGAAAAGAGATATATGCTCACGAAGAGATGTCTGGATATCCTCGTGGAAAACGGCTGGCCTTTCACAGTTCAGACCAAATCTTCTCTTGTCCTGAGGGACATCGATATACTGAAGAGATCAAAGGATGCCGAGGTCGGATTGACCATAACCACGGCGGATGAGAAGATGAGGAGGATATTTGAACCAGGGGCGCCTTCATCAAAGAAGAGGATTGAGGCCCTGGCGAAGCTTCACTCGGAAGGGATTAGAACCTTTGCCATGATAGCGCCAATTCTTCCGGGCGCCGAGGGGCTGATTATTGCGCTTAGGGGTAATGTGGGGTATGTAATCCTTGACAGGCTGAACTATCATTATGCAGACTGGGCATACAAGAGATACGGGATGCAGTGGGCCATGGAAGACAGCTTCTTCTCACAAAAGGGAGAGGAATTGAGGATGGCATTTGAAAGGGAAGGGATTTCATGTCAGGTAGTATTTTAAAATTGCTTCTCACAATGCTTTATAATAATATTTGATGCAAGTCTGATATGAGGAAAACCGAAGAAAAGGTCGATTCTAACCTATTGGAATAATAATCCGGGAGAATAAAAAAGGAGATCCACAATGGCTGAATTATTTGAACATACGTCCATAGGCAGCATGAGTCTGCCGAACCGGTTCGTGCGTTCCGCGACATGGGAGGGATTGGCGGATAAGGATGGCTCTGTCACCGGCAGGCTTATAGAGATGATGATCGAATTAGTCAAGGGAGAGGTGGGGTTGATCATCAGCAGTTATGCTTTCGTCAGCCCCGAAGGACAGTCCAGTCCGGGCCAGCTGGCTGTCTACGATGACCGCTTGCTGCCAGGGCTTCGGAACATGGCCCATGCTGTACATTCGGCTGGCGGGAAGATGGCTCTTCAATTGGTTCATGGCGGATGCAGCTCGAATCCCGAGCTGAGCGGCCTGGAGTCTGTCGGGCCTTCCGTTCTGTCAACGTGCCGTCAGGCCAGCAGGGAGGATATCTCAGCCATCATATCCGCCTTCGCCCGCGCCGCCAGTAGAGCGAAACAGGCTGGCTTCGACGCTGTGCAGATCCACGCTGCCCATGGCTTTCTGCTCAGCCAGTTCCTGTCGCCCGCGTTCAACAAGAGGAAGGACGAATATGGCGGCGAACTCGATAGCCGTGCGCGGCTCGTACTTGAGGTGGTAAGGAGTGTCCGGGAGACAGTCGGGCTGGAGTATCCGGTTCTCATCAAGCTAAACTCCGAGGATTTTCTGGAGGGCGGCATGACGCGCGAGGAGGCTGTTCGGGTTGCTGGCATGCTGGCAAATGCCTCCATCAACGCTATTGAGTTGTCAGGCGGAACAGTTGCCTCACCTGAAAAGTTCATGCCTGTACGCCCGGGCAAGCTGAAGACGCCGGAGCAAGAGGTTTATTACCGGGAAGCCGCGATGCTCTTCAAACAGAAGGTCACCATCCCGCTGATGCTGGTAGGCGGCATCCGCTCCTATGTCGTTGCAGAGGCACTGGTCCAAAATGGAATAGCCGACTATATTTCAATGAGTCGGCCACTGATTTGCGAACCATTGCTAATCAAGCGTTGGCGGAAAGGCGACCGCCGCGCAGCTGAATGCGTCTCAGACAACGCATGTTTTGCACCTGCATCCGATGGCAGGGGTATATACTGCGTAACCATGGCCAAAAAGCGGAGCAAAGCAGGTCAGTAGTTGCCACACGACGGAGCATATTGAATGTTACTTTTTCGTTATTTCTTTAATTTCCCTCCAGGTCTTGTCAGGGTTAAACTTCTTCACGGCTTTTGCTACATTCACTGTATTCTTGCCAAGATTCTTTTCATAAATAAGCCCTGCCTGATTTACTATAAAAGTCATGATACCAGAGTTACCATATTGAGCAGGATAAGCAACGAGCGCATATCCTAAGATCATCTTTCCTTTGACCACATAGTCGTATGCACCACCTGTAGCATATTTCCCTTGACCCTTTAATATTTTGTAATAATAGCCGTGAAAAGGTGAAAGGTTAGTGTATCCTTCGCTTGACGCCTGGGCAAAAAAAGGCCCAAGGGGACTCATTTCCTCACCTTCTCGTGCCCCCCAGTAAAGTCCATCCTTTTTACCTTCAGTGCTGATAATTGTTGAGGCGAACTGCTTTACCCCGTCACCATTACGATCCTTGCTTGCATATTCACACTGTGCATCAATATAGGCATGAAGAACCTCGATAACATTCAACTCGTTTCTGCCTATCCTCCTGTTCAGTATCTCTTCTTTTCCCGCCTTTGTGTCGAAAAGCCATTTCTTGCTTTTCTCCACAACCGGAATTGGCAAAGACCAGTCATCTTTCCCGATATGAAGAATCATTTTACTATCAGATACTTTCTCAAGTTTGTTCGTCTCGTCATAGGCTTTGAGGAACTTTTCACGTCCTGTCTTATCTGCTATCTCGTCGCCGGAAGATATCAATTCCTTGCCCCCGGTGCCCAAAATAGCCAGCATCTCTTTCTTATCATCTGTCTTTACTGCAGCAACAAGGGCATTCACAGCATCTTCAGGCAAGGCAAAACTCTTCTGCTTTATATCTTTGGCAAGCAAAGTCGAATAGGTTACGCTCAAGAATATGACAAAAGTTATAATGCCAATCAGTGCGGTGAGACAAAGTGAACCACTCTTTTTATAACACTTATACCATCTAAATGTATTCATTCTTTTCCTCCCTTGTGCATCTATAATCCTTTTTTCTCCTTTAATCAAACATATCGAATTCACATGAACGCGGTTACTGTAATTCTACCTCCGGAATCCACCGCTTTGCCCGCCGCTTCGGGATCCACCACTTTGTCCTCCACTCTGGGAACCTCCACTCTGCCGACTTGAGCCACCACGTTCACTTGCCTTGCGCTCAAAATTCCCATCACCGATACCGTCGAAGGCATTGTTCCTGGTAGGGGGTCTCTGCACCGTTGGAGGTCTCTGTTCCGTTGAAGGTCTCTGCACCGTTGAAGGTCTCTGCACCGTTGGAGGTCTCTGCACCGTTGGAGGTCTCTGCACCGTTGGAGGTCTCTGCACCGTTGGAGGTCTCTGTACCGTTGAAGGTCTCTGTACCGTTGAAGGTCTCTGTACCGTTGAAGGTCTCTGTACCCTTTCGTGTTCGATCTTTCCACCGGTGTAACCGCGGGCCTCTGGACTTGTCCTGAATATGCGTGAAGACGGCACCTCGAAACGCTTACTCGTTGACCTGTCTCTATAAGCGACCCCTCTTCTATGCTCCGGTTCGTGCCCCCAGACATGTCTGTCGAAATCCCATCTGCCTCTGTCGAACCTGTTAAAATGTCTTGTCTTGTGTATATCTATATAAATGTCGTGGTGATGCCAGTCAAACCAGCTCCATGAGGATATACCAAGGCCGACAAAAATACCAAAACCAAAGCCGATAAATCCGCTGGCTATAACCGTACCTGGTGGATAATACCAATAATAAGGGGGGTAGGCAGGGTACCACCACGGGCCATATACATAAAGCGGATCATATACTGGCACATAAATAACCTGCGGATCCGCTGGTTCGATCCTGATAACCTCCTCTTCAACGATGACGTTCTGTTCTTTTATTGTCTTAAGATGTCCCTGTTCCTGGGCTTTCCTGCGCAATTCCTGTATGGTATCCATAAGATCATCCTGTTGACTCAGAAAAGCATCTCCCAGCTTTGTCGTCCGCTCAAGATTATCGCTCATTGCATAGAGGACATCGGGAAAATGACAGAGTGATTTCACGCTTGAATCCCACGTCTTCTCCTGCAGTGCCCTGTCAAGTTCATCACCTTTAAGGTTTTTGTTTTGCTTTATCCACCGCTCAGACTCGACAACTTCAATCGGATATGTTGATGCCATCAGTATATCGGCTATAAGTGAATCAGGATATAAGGCGATCGGCGCAAGCATCTGTGCCAACTCTTCTTTCGCGAGCTTGGCAGGCTGAACTGTTTCTTCTGTATCCTGAGCCATTATTCCGGGTGGTATCACAAGCATGACAATAATCACCCATAACAACCCGCGTGTGAAAACTTTTGTAACCTTCATAGTACCTCCTTTTTTAAATACCTCTCGGGAGATATTAAAGATTTATCAGAACACATATAAAACCTCTTTTCAGATTTAGAAGCCTGACGTATTGCGTTGCCCCATATCTTATCCCCAAGGAGGTTAATCGCAGTGAGTCTCAATTAAGGCAACCGCCAGCCCCATTGGAAAAAATAATGGAATCTGCTTTGAAATATAACTTTTCATTTTTAAGCTCTTTTTTTATTTTAATCAATTTATATAAAATTTTGTTTGAGTCGTCTATACAGGGGTTCACGTATAAAAATTCATGTATGAAGATTTCATCAGATAATTAATGGGAGGCAACATCACAGATGTTTCTTTCAATGTGGACAGCGCATCTCTTGCGAAGTGCCGGTAGATTTAACTTTAGGAAGTTATTGTTAAGAAATAAAAAAAGCGGGACATTCATGCCCCGCTTTTTTGTTTATATACAATATATCTTAGTGACTGTGTTCCTTGGTATGCGTATCTCCGTGGCCCTCATCATCATGACCGTGTCCGTTCTCTTCATGAATTTCTTCATACCCCTTGAACATGGCAATAATATGTGCCATGGGAGTATGTCCGAGTGTTGCGAGGTAGAAATGTACTATCATGAAAGCACTGAAGAAAATCCATAGAAACACATGGATCAGGTCAACTATCTGTATTCCTCCAATGAGATTGACAGCCGGTCCGAATAGATTAGGATCCCAAAGGAAAAGTCCGGTGATCAGCTGAAGTGGTATCAGGGCGACCATGATCATGAGGTATGACACCTGCTGCATGGGGTTGAATTTGTTAAAGAACGTAGGATGATGGGGGTTGTCATCACCAACCATAATGCCATACCCGTAAAATTTGGCCTGAATTAAGGCCTTTTTTGCAAACTCTATCGGTTTATGCAAGGGGGGGATATAAATCTTTATGTTTCCTGTTACCAGGTAATAAACAACCCATATAAAGTAGTTGCCTATCAGGATGAAACCGAGCCAGCTGTGAATATTAACAGCAGTCTCGAATGAGAAAAGATTCAGCTTGTCCCCCATTTTTATCTGGGCACCTGTGATGATTAAAATGATAAATGCCGCCAGATTAACCCAGTGCCATATCCGTACCCATATTGAGTGAAGAAATATCCTTTGCATTATTTTTTACCTCCCTTCCCCATCCTTCGTAATGCCCTAAGGGGCGAAGTTATTATTCTGAATGTAATATGTCCTATCGGAACAGCAATGCCGCCAATCAGTGCAACGACAAAGAGTATATCGAAGAGCTCTACGCTCGTACTTCCGAGCGCATAGAACTTTCTTGCCGGAACAATGGTATAGATGGAATTCAGCACATCCTTGTGAGCCTTCAGGAACCTGACCGTACCGTCGGGTTTGCTGATCGCAATAAATTCATCCTTGAAAAGCTCAGCTTCGGGATGATGGCATTTTTCGCAGTTCCTTACGGCATCTGCTTTGCCGCCGATCATGTGTGCCTCTTTTGCGGTCCGGACATCCATCTTACCCATGAATACCGTTGATTTCCCTTTCTGGAAAAGAACGGCAAAGAGATCCCAGACCTCTTTTGCATCTATTATGCTATTTCCGTTTGTATCAATCTTTGCCATCAGCCCGTCTGAATCCGTTTCCAGTATCTTCAGAAGTTCCTCCTCAGATATCGGTTTCCCTGTTTTCCGGTCAAAAATGCTGAGGATGATTGCCGGTTTTGCTCCTGTTGAATGACAGGTTGCACAGGATACGACATCGAAGTGTGCTGCGGCAAAAGTAGAAAGTGATATGGGCGGGTTCCACAGCCACTTGCTATGCAGCTTTCCAGCATCCTTGTGACATTTCAGACAACCGTCCTTAATCTTTGTTGTCATTGCAGTAGATGTGATATCGTGTGCATTATGGCATGATGAGCAGACAGGGGCCTTCTCATCTCCCTTTTTCCTCGCCTTTCCATGGACGCTCGCTTCAAATGAACTGTTCATGTCAGCGTGGCAGGCGTTGCAGGATGCTAAGCCTATATTTTTATTGTTCTTGGTGCCGGCCACTGCATGATCGCCATGGCAGTCAGTACATGTTGCTGCTTTTGTATTTCCTTTTTTGAGTTGATCGAGATGAGCGCTGACCTTATACTGCTTGAGTGGTTCAGCATGGCATTTCCAGCAGAGTTCTGAGTTAACAATAGAATAATCGCGCCTGCTATTGAAAGACCTCACTGGATGAGCAGTCTTTGAGAAATTTTTATGACAGTCTATGCACTGAAGTTTTCCATGCGCTGAATTATTGATTATTGATTCGTCTACATAAACAGAGAGGGATTCACCGTTCTTCATTGCCATGCTGATTCTGTTCCTGTGGCATGTCAGGCAGTACTGATTTTCCTTTACTCCGGCTTTTGCAGCCGCCATTCCCTTAATATAATGTGACCCATGGCACTCAATACATGTGCCTTTTGCGGCTAAAGAAGTGTGAATCGGCTGTCTTTTCCGGAGTTGTTCAGCAGTATGACAGACCGAGCAGGCCCTGGATACACTTGCCGAATATTCGCTCTTGCTCTTGATCTTCTTTACCTGGGGGTGATTGTCCAGAGTGATATTCGGATGACAGCCGGAGCAGCCGACCTTGCCATGGACAGATTTGGCAAATTCATTGATCTCTATATAGAGGGGTAGGATTTCCTTATTCATCAGCTTCTTGCTGAGAGTCTTATCCGAGTGGCACGCAAGGCACATCTGCGTAACTTTTGAATACCCGCCTTTTTCCGGAACACCTTTTGCAGCGCTCACATAAACGGGGAAAATCATAAAGGCAATAAGCAAAAATATTGATATGATCTTTTTATTATCCATAGAACCCCCTATAGGTTTTTTATCATTTTTGAGAACGTTTTATGACCGTAAATTTATAGCATATCTAAATCATGGAATGCAAGCACTAAATACCTTGTTTTTTGACTCCTGCCCCCTATTACCGTATAATTCCTGATATTGCTTTTTCAGAGGTAAAAACAGGTGATTCCTTATAAAGATGACAACCCGACTCAAACTACTCCATATATTACAGCCGGGATTATCGCATTCAATGGAATCATATTCATCTTGCAGATGATTTCTCAATCAGGGATAAAGGAAGTTACCTATGCATATGGTGCAATTCCCCACTACCTCCTGACCTTTGAAAAGGTCCAGCCGATACATCCGGCACTGACAGTCTTTTCCTCCATGTTCATGCACGGCGGCCTGTTTCATCTGGGAGGCAACATGCTCTATCTGTGGATATTCGGCAATAATATAGAGGATGTGTTAGGTCATCTGCGGTTTCTTGTCTTCTATCTATCCTGCGGGATCTTTGCTGCCTATGCCCATGCCCTGACAAGTGCGGATTCTCTCATCCCTATGATCGGGGCAAGCGGCGCTGTCTCCGGTATCCTGGGCGCGTATCTGCTGCTTTTTCCAAGGGCAAATGTGCATACATTGATTTTTTTAGGGTTTTTTATAACGACTGTGAAGATTCCTGCCTTGATAGTTATCGGGTTTTGGGCTATTATACAATTCATTAATGGTTTGGTAAGTACAGGACTTCATGGGGGCGGCGGTATTGCATGGTTCGCTCACATAGGAGGGTTCCTCATAGGTCTTGTAACAATAAAACTCTGGTTGCCAAGGAGGAAGAGACAGTGGTTGTAATATGTCCTAAATGCAAAATAAAACTCAAGGTTGATGACGGGAAACTCACAGAAGCAGGTTCAAGGTTTAAATGTCCAAAATGCAGTACCGTTCTTCTTGTAAAAAAACCACCGCCGGCACAAGAAAAACCTATGGACAATATAAACGTTCTTGTTGCACATTCAAACCCTTCTATTATTAATGAAATAATTTCTCTGTTAAATCAGAATGGCTACGGGACAATTACAGCCTCTGACGGAATAGAAGCCATGGTCAAGGCGATTAAAGAACTTCCTTTCGTCGCAGTAATCGAGGTCAGTCTTCCAAAAATCTATGGCTTTGAAGTATGTAAACGGTTGAAGGCAAGACCTGAGACAAAAGGGATGAAGTTTATACTCATTAGCTCACCATACGACAAAAACAGATACAGAAGAGAACCCGAATCCCTTTATGACGCCGACGATTATATCGAGGAACACCGCGTAACCGGACTCCTTATGGATTCAATCAATGCATTCAGGAGCAAAAAACCTGATGAAAAAAAGGAAGAGAGGGTTGAGAAACCTGCAGAAGCGCCGGTACAAAAAAAACCTGAGCAAACGACAGAACCTGAAATAAAACCTGCGGAGAAAATATCAGCGCCTCCTTCATCATCAGATGAAAAAATAGAGCGGGCCAGAAGGCTTGCAAGAACCATTATTTCAGATATATACCTCTACAATACCGCAAAAGCTGATGAATCGATAAGGAATAATACTTTTTCCTCTGTCTTTGTCCCGGAAATAAAAGAAGGTCTTAAACTCTATGAAAACAGGATAGCACAGGAGGTCCGGGATAAGGGTGATTTCTTTAAAGAGGTTTTGAGGGGCTTTCTGGAGAATAAGAAAAAATCTCTTTAGTTTAAAAATTTAGAAAATAATAGATAATTATCAAAAATAGAAGATTTTATTAGATATTAGCCTTTTTCCTCCGATAAAAACCCTTGCGTTAAGTGCTCTATTCTTATTATATTAGCACTCACCGACTTAGAGTGCTAACAAAAATAAAAATCTTATATCAACGAAAGGAGAGGAGTCTATGAAGTTCAAACCATTAAGAGACAGGGTGTTCGTCAAATTTTCTTCAGAGGAGGAAAAGACAGCGGGAGGTCTTTTTATCCCTGACACTGCAAAAGAGAAACCACAGAGGGGCACGGTAATCGCGGCAGGTGCCGGCAGGGGGACAGACGACGGTAAACGTCAGCCTATGGATGTTAAGGTAGGGGATACGATACTTTTCGATAAGTACTCGGGTTCAAAGATCAAGATCGACGACGAAGAATACCTCATCATCAGGGAAGAGGACATTCTCGGAATAATTGAGTAACAAATATTTTAACCATATAAAAGGAGGATGATTTAATGGCTAAGCAGTTACTTTTTGATGATGCAGCAAGGAGCGCCATACTCAAAGGCGTAAGCATGCTGACAGATGCAGTAAAAGCTACACTGGGTCCGAAGGGAAGGAATGCGATACTTGATAAAAAATACGGTGCACCCACAATAACCAAGGACGGAGTTACTGTAGCAAAAGAAATTGAGCTGAAAGATCCCTGGGAAAACATGGGTGCCCAGCTTGTCAGAGAAGTAGCATCAAAGACCTCAGACACAGCAGGTGACGGTACAACCACAGCTACAGTTCTTGCACACGCAATTTACAGGGAAGGCATGAAGCATGTTGTTGCAGGTGCGAACACAATGGATATCAAAAAGGGAATAGAAAAGGCAGTTGAATTAGTTGTCGATGAACTCAAGAAACTCAGCAAACCGGTACAGGACAAAAAAGAGATAGCACAGGTCGGTACAATCTCTGCAAATAACGATACCTCCATTGGTGAATTGATTGCAGAGGCCATGGATAAAGTCGGCAAAGACGGTGTCATTACCGTTGAAGAGGCAAAGAGCATGGCAACAACCCTCGATGTTGTTGAGGGCATGCAGTTTGACAGAGGATATATCTCACCTTATTTCATCACAGACCCTGAAAGAATGGAATGCGTACTCGAAGACGCCTATATTCTTATCAATGAGAAAAAGATTTCGAGCATGAAGGACCTGCTCCCCATCCTCGAGCAGACAGCAAAGATGGGAAGGCCTTTATTAATCCTTTCAGAAGAGGTGGAAGGTGAAGCCCTTGCAACACTTGTAGTGAACAAGCTTCGCGGAACAATCCAGGTATGCGCTGTAAAGGCCCCGGGATTCGGTGACAGACGCAAGTCAATGCTCGAGGATATCGCAGTCCTCACAGGCGGAACAATGATATCGGAAGATCTCGGCATAAAGCTTGAAAGCATAAAGATATCTGACCTCGGAAGGGCAAAGAAGATCAATGTAGATAAAGAAAATACGACCATCGTTGAAGGCGCCGGAGACCCGGCAAAAATTCAGGGAAGGGTCAAACAGATAAAGGCCCAGGTAGAAGAGACCACATCTGACTATGACAGGGAAAAACTCCAGGAAAGGCTTGCGAAGCTCGTCGGCGGCGTTGCTGTAATCAATGTCGGTGCAGCAACCGAGACAGAGATGAAAGAGAAAAAGGCAAGGGTCGAAGACGCCCTCAATGCAACCAGGGCTGCTGTGGAAGAAGGGATCATCCCCGGCGGTGGTGTTGCATTACTGAGATGCCTTCCTGCACTTAAGGCACTTAAACTCGATAATGACCAGCAGATAGGTGTTGAAATACTAAAAAGGGCACTTGAAGAGCCGATCAGGCAGATAGTCAATAACGCCGGACTCGAAGGCTCGGTGGTTGTCGAAAAAGTAAAACACGCAAAGGACTCCAACTACGGATTTGACGCAGATAAAGAAGAGTATGTCGATATGATAAAGATCGGTATCATTGATCCTACGAAGGTCACAAGATATGCCCTGCAGAATGCCGCATCAGTTGCAGCGCTTATGTTAACAACCTCTGTCATGATCACCGATATCCCTGAGGAGAAACCAGAACCCTCGATGCCTCCAGGCGGCGGAATGGGTGGAATGTACTAAAAAACAGGCAGATAGTCAATTGCTTCTGAAAAGAGGGGATAACATTATCCCCTCTTTTTTTGCCTCTTGATTATTTGACTATAAAGAGTTGCTTCTGGCATCCTAACATCATGAAAACAAGAGTCATTTTTGCATTCTCCTTTATCACCATCTCCTGCGTGCTGTATGTTGCATTCCAACTTCTGCGCCCGCTTCCTGTCGGCAATAAAAATATCGAGGTCGGTATACCAAAGGGTGCAACCTTCAGGGAGGCGGTTGAAATCTTTTCGAAAGAAAAGCTTATCAGGAATAAAACCTTATTCCTCATCATCGGCAGGATAACCGGTATTGATAGAAAGATCAGGGCAGGATATTATTCTATCTACCGTTCGATGAGTCTGCTGGATCTACTGAAGGCACTGAGGAAGGGGCGGATTATCGAATATGAGATTACTGTCGTTGAGGGAGATTCTCTTAGAGAGATAGCAGAAAAATTATCTGAAAAGGGCATAGCAGATAAGGATGAATTCAAGGATCTCACTATTGATAAGGACTTCCTGTCATCATACACCATTGATGCGCCTTCTTTGGAAGGCTACCTTTTCCCTGACACTTACAAAATACCCAAGGGAATGGACCCGGAGGACGCAGTTGGAATAATGATAAACAAGATGAGAGAGAAATACTCCGACAAACTTAAAGAGCGCTCCTCTGAGATCGGTCTTTCGGAACGGGAGGTGCTCACGCTTGCCTCTATCATCGAAAAAGAAGCTGTAACAGATGAAGAAAGACCTTTAATCTCTGCTGTTTACCATAACAGGCTCAGGAAAAAAATAAGACTTCAGGCAGACCCAACTGCTATATACGGAATAAAGAGCTCAAAAGAAAAGATAACATCCGACGATTTAAAAAAGAAAACGCCCTATAATACATATATTATAAAAGGCCTTCCGCCCGGACCTATCGCCTCTCCCGGCGCCAAATCCATTATGGCTGCACTGTTTCCTGCAGATGTACCCTATATCTATTTTGTTTCGAACAATGATGGCACCCATCAATTTTCGGTTACTATGGATGAACATCAGGCTGCTGTCCAGGAATACAGAAAGAAAAAAGAGGCGGAGAAAGCGAATAAGGCTCAGGAAGGCACCTAAAAAATGAAAGCCCGGAAAAAGACGAAGGTAATTTATGTAGGGGAAGTACCTGTTGGAGGAAGGAATCCGGTTTCTGTGCAGTCGATGACCAAGACAGATACCGCAGATCTGAAATCAACTGTCAGGCAGATTCAGTCCCTTGAAAAATCCGGCTGCGAGATAATAAGGCTTGCAGTGCCGGATATGAATGCTGCAAAAACCCTCGGCAGGATAAAGAAGTCCATCACCATTCCAATGATAGCGGATATCCATTTTGACTGGAGGCTTGCACTTGAAGCGATACGGCAGGGGATTGATGGGCTCAGGATAAACCCCGGGAATATCGGCGCAAGGTGGAAGATAAAAGAGGTCATCTCTGCTGCTGAAGATAAAGAGATACCTATCAGGATAGGCGTAAATGCAGGGTCACTCGAAAAAGACCTGCTCCGGAAATATGGACATCCGACACCAGAGGCCCTTGTTGAAAGTGCAGGAAGGCATATACAAATACTAAAGGAAATGAATTTTTCGAATATCAAGGTATCTCTCAAGGCATCAGATGTGGTAAAAACAGTCGAGGCATACAGATTATTTTCAAAAAAATATGATCATCCCCTCCATATAGGAATTTCAGAGGCTGGCCCTCCATCAGTCGGTATCATAAAAAGTTCGGTAGGTCTTGGGATATTGCTCGCTGAGGGGATCGGAGATACGATAAGGGTTTCTCTTACTGCAGAACCGGAAGAAGAAATCAGGGTGGCCTATGCAATTCTTGGTTCACTGGGTCTCAGGAAAAAGGGCGTTAATATCATATCCTGTCCTACATGCGGCAGATGCAGGATTGATCTGAAAAGTCTCGTGAAAAAAGTTGAGCATAAAGTGAGAAACATCGATAAACCTATAACCATTGCTGTTATGGGATGTGTAGTAAACGGTCCCGGAGAAGCGAGAGAAGCTGATTTTGGCATAGCCGGGGGAAAAGGAAGAGGGATACTATTCAGAAAAGGTGAGATCGTGAGGAAGGTGAAAGAAGAGGAACTCCTTGATGCACTCCTTAAAGAGATAGATCACTGAAGGTTTTTCCCTTGGATACCATCGAAAAGCTGAAAATTCTGTCTGAAGATGCACGATACGACCTGGCCTGTGCATGCGGCACCATGAAGGACGAACACCGGAAGAGGGGGCAGGACAGCAGATGGCTATATCCAGTTGCTCTCCCGCAGGGCGGCTATACCGTCCTCCTGAAGACCCTCCTCTCAAACTCCTGTACAAATGACTGCAAATACTGCCCGCTCCGTTCTGAAACAAACGTGCAGCGCTGCACACTCCAGCCTGAAGAGGTCACCCGCGTGTTTCTGGAATATCAGAGAAGGAGAAAGGTCTTCGGACTCTTCCTGAGTTCCGCTGTCATCGGTAATGCAGACTATACTATGGATAAAATCAATACCGTTGCCCGTCTTCTCAGATACAAATATAAGTTCAGAGGTTACATTCATTTAAAGATCATACCCGGGGCATCAGATGCAGCGATTGAGGATGCCATGTCCCTTGCTACTTCGGTCTCGCTGAATATCGAAACACCGGGCAGGAAGCGCTTCGCAGCGCTTTCGTCTAAAAAGGACTTTGATAACGACATCCTCCATCCCTTGAAGTTGATGGGCAAACTCACAGAAAAAAACATGCGGTTTTCGAAAGTCAAATGTACAACCCAGTTTATTGTCGGCGCCTCCAATGAGACAGACTCAGAGATTGTAGATTCAATGTTTGGCTTATACAGACGTCTGAATTTCAAGCGCGTCTATTTTTCTGCCTATCAGAAAGGTCTTGGGGACCCCGACATCCCGGGTGAAAGGCAATTCCTCACAAACCCTGAAGAGCCTTTTATTCGTGAACACCGTTTATACCAGGTTGATTTTCTCATTCGCAGATACGGGTTTAACAATGAGGATATCCTCCTCGACAAAACAGGGAATCTGAGATTGGACAAAGACCCTAAAGAGGTCTGGGCAGATTGTCATCCGGAGTATTATCCGGTCAGGATCAATACATCAGACAGGGAAGCATTATTGAGAGTGCCCGGTCTCGGACCTGATACAGTAAGGAAGATACTGAAGGTGCGGCAAGAGAGATGGATCGCCAGTCTTGAAGATCTGGGCATGAAGGGCAAAAGACTCGAAAAGGTAAAGAACTATGTGATCTTTGAATAAAGGATATAAGGCCGCCTGATATTTCACAGCGCTCTTCTTACATCTTACGATCAGTTTTCCTATACCGCAAAACAGGTAATTATCTGATAATGAAGATACGCACAAAAACCCTTTGGTGTGAGCCTGAGGATATCGTTCTTCTCTCCGGGGGATGTTGCCAGTTCATTGCGGATTTCTGCAAGACGATGTTTGCTGACTCTGTAACGCCTGCCCAGTTCTTCTGATGTCA
>Ga0209253_10002743_pt1 | contig 15566 bp, 14 predicted proteins | sample FrelakmetBRP12BR_FD_187145 | JGI IMG/M metagenome (GOLD analysis project Ga0209253, IMG submission 187145) | Freshwater lake sediment microbial communities from the University of Notre Dame, USA, for methane emissions studies - BRP12 BR (SPAdes)... | ecosystem: Environmental > Aquatic >...
ATATCCTCAACCTCACGAGGAGGCAGACCACCGCACGGCAACGGAGGCGACATGGACATTTTCCTCGAAAAGCACCGCGATGCAATCCTGGGCGTCGTCGAAGAATTTGACCGGGTGATCTTCAAAGGGCACCTGACCTCGATGTTTCCGGAGGGCGCCTTTGGCCGCTACCTGAGCCAGCGGGGCATTCTGCTCAAGCAGGCCGGGAAGTTCTTCGAGCGCGAAACCGACACGATCAAACAACACGCCAAATCGGTGGCCGAACAAGCCGGGGCACGCCAAATTAGATCCGCCGGCTTCGGGGGCGACCCACCCTCTCCTTTGGTTGCGGCCACAGGCCGCGCTACGAGATAGTCTAGAGGGACACGTTACCTTGGCGGGGCCGTCTCCGGACGGCCCTTTTTTCATGGAGTTTGAGATTTCAAGGTTTGTCTTATCGGTTTATCGGTACGAACGATAAGGAAAACCCTCTCATTGACGGCCATTCCAGTCGTGCGTACAGTTGAACTGTACATTAAAGAAAGCCACCATGGCTGACGTCAACGTAACCACTCTGCGCCAGCACCTCCCGGAGTACCTGGCCCGAGCCGAGCGCGGCGAGCGCATCCGGGTCACGTCCCGCGGTCGCGTTATCGCCGAAATCTCTGCGCCGCTGCCGGAAGCGGGTGCCGCGGTCGCCGCGCGGGCGCGGCTACGCGGCAGCCTGGTCCGCTATGACGCCCCGCTGGAGCCGGTGCTGCCCGCCGAGGAGTGGGAGATGAATCGTTGATCGTCTTGGATACGCATGTGCTGGTGTGGTGGCTGGCACAGGCGCCCGGACTTTCGGCCCGTGGGAAGCGCGCCATCGGCAAGCATGCTGCGGCGGGGGAGATCGTGGCCTCCACCATCAGCGTGCTAGAAATCGCCACAGCCGTTCGCCGTGGGCGGCTGCACTTCAACGTACCGCTGGACCAGTGGCTGGCCGATGCCCGCAGCATTCCCGAACTGCGCCTGGAGCCTGTCTCGGCCGAGATCGCCGCGGTGGCCGGGAGCTTCCTGGAACCCATGCACGGCGACCCTGCCGACCGGATCATAGCCGCTACTGCCACCGTCCTGCGTGCTGCCCTCGTGACCGCCGACGACCGAATGCGATCGCTTCGAGCACTGCGGACGATTTGGTAATTCGGTCGCGGATCTGCAGCGTGGTGTGCGCCGGGAGCAGCGATAGTCTTGTGACTGTTCGAGCAACTGGATCTTCTTGGCGAGGAGCAGGCGGACCGGACGTGCCTGGCCGCGACCCTCTTACCGCACGGCTCTTGTGCGTCGGCGGAAAATGTTCTCCGCGGCGACCGTCTTGGACCGCAGCGAGAGTCGCTCGTCCGACAGCGCATCCAGGAAGTCCGACAAGCGCTTGGACTTCAGGATGACGTAGAAGGCGAGCAGGACTGAAGGGATGCCCACCAGCAGGAAGTAGAAGACCTTCAAACTCCAGGTCGCATCCGCTTCGGCGATGAGGTTCATGCCGAGAAACCCGCTGGTCACCGTTGCCATCATGCCGAAGATGGTGGAGACGGTCAGCCGCACCATCGAATTCGACTGGCGGCGCAACGTATCGCTGTCGAGATAGCTGCTCATGTCCTGGATCTCCTCGCGCACCTCGTTGTAAAGCGCTTCGGTGCCCAGATTGTCCGCGCACATGCGAAACAGCTCTTTCGCCTGCGCCTGGTCGGAGACGTCGTGAAACCAGTAGCGGTGGGTGAAGCGGAGAAAGATCTCGAACGTCTGCCGGATGAGGCGCTTGAACTGCCTCACGCTATCGGCATTGTGAATGTCCAGCTTGTTGAGAGCGATGACCAATCGGTCGGAGAGCATCAACAGGGCCGCGCGATGAAAGTGCGCGATCAGGAAGAGCTGGAAGTACTGGTGCCGGAACTGACCCAGCAGGCCGGTTTCGCGGTCGACGAAGACCGGTTCCCGCGCACTGCCGACGGCAACCAAGGTCGATCCGCTGCAGACGAAGCGGGTACTGAGGCCCAAGATCTCCGTTGACCAGTAACGGTCGTAACAGCAGCGCCGTTCGAAGCGCAGCAGGTAGCGCTCGGAATAGGGCAGGACGCCTGGCCCGCCGGGCCCCGCAGCCAGCCCCATGCGAATGAAATCCGCCCGCGTGAGCACGTGGGGATCATCCAGTGCGAGGTACGCCATCAGCGGCATGCGGTGGAACTCGATCTGCCGATAGCGTATGAGACCGGGGTCACCCGAGTAATGTAACGCCAAGGGCTTGAGCAAGAACTCCCAGTGCGACGCGATGTACGCAGATCGATATTGGGAGACGCACGCGAGGTACTTCTGTTCAGCTTCATAGTCGGACGATGCGAGAACCCGCCCATCCCCGGACAACCACTCCACCGTCTTGACACAGTGGCTGCCGGTGCCGTCGGCATCCCAATCCAACGGATACGCACGGCCCAGGCGATAGAGCGTGTGCTGGACGTCATCAAGGCTCAGGTCATCAGCGAAGAGCTCCACGGCGAGCAGGACGACGTCGATGTCGTAGAAGAAGTAAAGCTCCACATGCCCGACTTCGAAGGTCACGGGCGGAGTGTCCCGAAGATACGTTACCCTCGCTTTGGCGATGTCGCGCCGGCGAAACACGCGCACCGGGGATTCCGAATGCCATCCGCCTTTCCCGCGCGCGAGGCCTTCGCCGTAGAGGAAACGCTGCACGTGCGGGAGAAAGGTCACGAACTCGTTGTAGTGACGTCTCTGGAAGCTCGATTGATCTCCCGTGAATTCTGACGAAAGCTCTCGCCACGGGTTGGCGGGTCCGGCGCTCTCCAGTACTTCCCAGTGCTTCTGGATCTGTGCAGCCTCCTGGAGGGGCATGAGCTGCAGCGGCCACAGCAGGATCTGCCTGAAATGGCGCACTACCTTGGCCGAGCCAGTTACGTCGCCGTTCATTTGGACCTCCATCGCAATACGGGCGCTACCCCCACGGACTCTCGCCTCGCCGTGACCAGGATAACTGAGCACCAGGCTCCGTTGCGTGGTAAAGTTCAAGTAGGAGTATGCGAGTTCACTGCGGGAGGGTTTCAATGAGAACGATACGGCTTGCATCGGCATTGGGCACAGCACTGTTTTTGGTTCTTCCCGGGGCGGGGGGGGCAGCTGACAAGGAGGATTTGGGTCAGCGAGAGTACTACGCGAATTGCGCTGTTTGCCATGGGCCTTCAGGCAAGGGCGACGGACCGTTCGCGGCGCAATTGAAGGTGCGAGTCCCGGACCTGACGGTTCTTTCCAAGAACAACAACGGAGTCTTCCCGGCGTCCCGAGTCTACGAGGTGATCGATGGGCGCCAGCACTTGATGGCGCACGGGGCGCGCGACATGCCGATCTGGGGTGACGTCTACAAGACGGAGGGTGCGCCGAACGTCGACGATTTCCCCTTTAACGCAGAGGCGTTCGCCCGGGGGCGCATCCTGTTGTTGCTCGACTACCTCTACCGACTGCAGGCCAAGTAGCGATATAACCAAGAGCAGGGACGCCATGCGAGCCTGGATATACGACCAAACCTTTGTGGGGCTCACCGTCGGTTGGTACCGAGAGGTGCTTAAGCGCCTGCCGCGCGGGGCACGGCTGCTGGACGTGGGGATCGGTACCGGCGGCGCGCTAGTGCGCAACGCTGCGCTCGTCAAGGCGCGCGATCTTCACATCGTGGGGATTGACGTCGACCGTGTCTATCTGCGCCGCTGCCGCAAGCTGGTGGAGGACGCGGGCCTCGCGCGGCACGTCGTCCCGGTGCTCGAGTCGATCTACGATCACCACGGCGGTCCGTATGACGCTGTCTACTTCAGCGCGAGCTTCATGCTGCTGCCCGATCCGCTGCGTGCCCTGCGCCATGCGAAGGAAATGCTCTCCGCCGGCGGGCGAGTCTATTTCACTCAGACCATTCACACCAAGCGGGTGCCGGTGATGGAAAAAGTGAAGCCCATGCTGCACCGTCTGACCACCATTCACTTCGGGCGCGTAACGTATGAGCACGACTTCATCGACGTGGTCCGTCGGGCCGGGCTGCACCTTCACGAGTGGCAGCACCTCGGCGGCGGGCGCGATCTGCGCTTCTGCCTCGCCATGGCCACGTGGCCGGTGCCCGCCGTTGGCGAAGAACCGCGCGAACCTGCGGCGACGCGGGCCGCGGTTGCGTGAGGACCCGGTAACTCGCGACTCGAGTCTGCTCTCGGCCTCCTCCGCGCTCCGCCACTGCGCGGCGCTATCCCGATAGAATGTCGGGTTACGCTCGGCAGCCGCCCTTCCCATGGGTCGACTTCGCCAGCGCCCGCGATCGGCTACTTGCCTGCTCAGGAAGCGGTGAGCGGGCCGACGCACGCATAGTGAGCGCTTCACGCGCCGCGCTCGCAGAGGTCTGGCTGCCGTTGAGGAGCCGTCGAGCGTTTCCGCGAGCAAACCCCTCCGGATCGCTAATTCGCGCCCTACAAGACGACGTTGAAGCGCGACCAGTCGACCGGCACCCGCTGCCGAAGCGTCTCGCTGGCAACGACGAAGACGCGGTCGCCATGGCGAGTCAGCTTGCGCAGCAGCCGCGCTGCGTGCTTGCCGTCCCAGCACACGCGGTCGTGGATGTCGAGCGTGAGAGTCGACGGCGTGTGCTCGAGCAGGTGGGCGAGGTGACGTCCGGCGCGAACGAAGAACGTTCGATCCACGGCGGCCTTCACCGAAAGCACGATGTCCATGGGATTGGTCTGGCGGAAGGTGAGTGCCACGCGGTCTTCCCGCAAGTGTGTGGCGATCGCCTTGCGCATGGCAGCGATACGCTCCATTGCCGACACCTGGGCTTCGGCCACCGGGCGGAAATGCCGGCGTACGTAATCGCGCATGGCAAGACCCGCGATCCAGTCGACGATCACGAGGGGAATCTTGCGTGGCGCCGTAACCGGCAGCGTGCGCACAAAGTGATACAGGCGCCGTGGCCCGCCGGGCAGCACACCCCGGCAGAGCAGGCGCGCAACGATGCCCAATTGCTCGCGCCAAGTGTAGTCGCCGGCAGAAATCGGTTGCCCGAAGTAGCGGGTCTTGTTGCGGATGCGCGCGGCAATCGCCCGATCTTCCGTCAGGCGTTCGTGCAGCCGCTGGTAGGCATCGATCATGGCATCGTAGCCCATGCGCTTCGGTACGATGTTGGTCGCAGGTTTGGTGTTGTCGCTGCTCTCCTGGTCGCGACGCAGGCGGCCCTCTGCCTCGAGGCGCTGGTAGAGCGGCGTCTTTGGCAGCGCGGTAAGCAGCCCCACCATGGCAACCTGGATGCCAGCATCGAGGATGAAACGGTACTGACCGTCGAAGCTCTCCAGCGTGTCGTTGTCGAAGCCGACGATGAATCCAGCCAGGACATCGATCCCATAGGCATAGATGCGTCGCACCGACGTCAAGACGTCCTCGTGGGTGTTCTGGGTCTTGCGGGTATCCCGTAGGGTTTGCGGATCGGGTGACTCGATGCCGATGAACACCCACTCGAACCGTGCGTCGCGCATGAGTCCGAGCAGCTCAGCGTCCTGCGCTACATTGATCGACACCTCGGTGCCAAACCGAAAGGCATAGCCGTGCCGGGCCTGGTAGTCGACGAGCCCGCGCAACAGGGCCTTCGCGGTCGCACGGTTGCCGATCAGGTTGTCATCGACGAAGAACACGTCGCTTGCACCGGCGGCACGGAGCGCGTCCAGCTCCCGCTCGACCTGCGCCAGCGCCTTGCAGCGCGGTTTGCGGCCGAACATCACGATGATGTCGCAGAACTCGCAGCGGTAGGGGCAGCCGCGTGAGAACTGCAAGGTGGCGGTCGTGTACCTGTCGAGCTGCAGGAGATCAAAGCGCGGCGTGGGCGAATCGGCGAGGTCGACCGTGCCGGTCTCATGGTACAAAGGGAGCGCCCGTCCGGTCTCGATGTCGCGGCAGAATCGCGGCCACAGACGCTCGGCTTCTCCCGCAACGACGGCATCGGCAATGGTCCGGTAGCGTTCGGGACAGAGCGAGGCGTAGCTGCCGCCGGCCACCACGAAGTAGCCCAGGCTCCGGTAGTATTCCAGCAGTTGGCGCTGTCGTTTGAACTGCACGCCCATGCCGCAGACGCCGATCACATCTGCCTGTGGGTCGAGGGGCACGGGCTCGATGTTCTCGTCGACGATCGTCACCTGCCAGTGCGGCGGACAAAGCGCCGCCAGTGTGGCGAGACCGAGCGGGGGATTGACGGCGCGCTTCCCCGGAAGAACGCGGTCCACGGCCCACTTGAAGCTCCAGAAGCTTTCGGGAAATTTCGGGCTGATGAGCAGGAGTCGCACGGCACCTTCAGGAAGGCGGGGTCTGCTGACCGGGTTTCGGCCAAAGTGCAATATTATGAGATGCGGTGCTTCGGGATTCCTTGATCCGGATCAAATTCGATGCGCGTTACCGCGATTTGCTTGTCACTCGCCCGGCGGCCCGCGGCACCGGGCGCCTATGCCGCTGCAAGACCTGCGTGTGGCATGATCGTGTTTTTCCGACACCACAGGGGTGAAGCCTGCGACTGCGCCGGTCTCGCTAACGGAGCAACCGGACATAATGGAAGCTCCTGTCTTGCGGCCTCGTCATCGTTGACCCCCGCTTCGCGGGGCGGTACCGTCCGCTTTGGCGGCGATGCGTCTCGCGGGGAGCGCCTGCGCGACGGAACGCGACTGCAGGGTGGAGGCGGTCTGCAGCGACATGGAGAAGGAAGGCGGGAGGTGATGGACCTGCGACGGCGCTTCAAGGTCGCTGTTCCGGCCCCGGCGGCGGGGCGGGTGGAGGTGCACCGACTGGTTGGCGAGCGGATCGTCGTGCAAGCCGCTGAGCGTGGCGCCGACGGCGTATGGCGGCTGACCTTTGACGAGGGGGACAAGGACGACCTTTACTGGCTGAGCGTCGACGGTGCCAAGGCGGTTCTGGACCCGTCGGCTGCGCAGGTCAGGCTCACCACGGACGGTCCGCGCGGCGTCGTTCGGACATCGTGGCCACGCGTGCCCCGGCTTGACGCCCGTCGCGCTGAACCGGTCATCTACGAGCTCCATGTACGAGGGTTCGGCGGCACCTTCGACGGCGTGCGGCGCCGACTCCCTTACCTCGCGGACCTTGGCGTCGACGTGATCGAATTGATGCCTGTGCATCCGTTCGATCCGGATGACAGTTACTGGGGTTACATGCCGCTCGTATGGGGCGCAGTTCACGAACCCTATGGGCGACGGGACGCTGTTGAGGAGTTCGCCGGACTGAACCGTACGGCGCACGGTCACGGCATCGAGGTGTGGCTCGACGTCGTGTTCAACCACACGGGAGAAGGCGATCCGCGCTTGCCGACCTACTCACTCCGCGGTCTGCCCGGAGTCGCCTGGTACCGGACCGATGACAACGGAAGGCTGACCAACGACAGCGGGTGCGGGAACGACGTCAATCCCTCAGAGCCGCATGTGCGCCGGCTAATCCTGGAAGCACTCGACCGTTTTGCCGACCTCGGTGTGGACGGGTTTCGCTTCGACCTTGCCTCGCTTCTCACGCGGGACGGTGGGGGCCTCATCAACGAGATCACGGCCTGGGCGCGGGCGCGCGGCGTCCGGCTCGTGGCCGAGGCGTGGGACATGGGCGCGTACATGGTCGGAAACCCGATGTGGCCACCCGATTGGGCACAGTGGAACGACCGCTTCCGCGACGACGTGCGCGGGTTTGTCCGTGCCGAACCGGGGAAGGTCACTTCCCTCGCGCGGCGACTCGAGGGTAGCCCGGATCTCTTCGGCGATCGTGGTCCCGCCACGACGATCAACTTCGTGACGGCGCACGACGGGCTGACGATGCACGACCTTACCATTGTCACGAGCGATCATCACCACTCCTGGGACTGCGGTGATGAGTTGCGCCCGCAGATGCTGCGCAACTACCTTACCCTGCTGCTGCTCGCCACGGGTGCGGCCATGTTCGTCATGGGCGACGAGTTCGCGCGCACGCAGGGCGGACACGACAACCCGTATGACATCGACGGACCGATCAGCTGGGTTGACTGGCAGCGCCGGGACGAGTGGGAGGAACTGCACGCGTTCACCCGCGACCTGATCGAACTGCGTCGCCGCTGCTCGCGCGTTCCCCGCGATTTCATGGGCGTCGATGGCGGTCCAGCTGACTGGTCGCACGACTCGCGTGCGCTCGCTTGGCGCACCGACGATCTTCACGTTGCGGCCAACATGTGGTGGGAGCCGCTCCCGTGTACCGCGCCGCCGAGTTCGGAATGGCGCCAGGTAATCGCCACGGCACCCTGGCAGGAAGGCGTCCTGGCGCCGCGCAGCATCGTCGTGTGGGAACGCAAGGGATATGCTCCCTGGTGAGGCGTCCCTTGACGGTTGCCCGCCCGGGTCGTTTGCATACATGCTAACGGAATCGGCCGACGCGCGCACCTTTCCCGCGCACGCACGACGTGCTCGAACACGGACTTGACCGCGCGCAGCACCGCCTCTGATACACTTTGCCCGGTTTGCGGTCGCGCGGGGCGCGACCGATATCGGGGACGTCACGAGGGATTTCGATTGGGCATCGGCTTTCGAGCGTTGCTCGCCGCCTGGGTCGCGTGCTGGGCCGTGATCGCATCGCCTTCCGGCCACGCGCAGTCGCTGGAAGGCACGCTCAAGAAGATCAAGAGCAGCAAGAGCATGGTGATCGGCTATCGTGCCGATGCGTGGCCGTTTTCTTTCGCGCCCGAGCCCGGCAAACCGGAGGGCTATTCGATCGAGCTCTGCCGGCGCATCGCCTCCGGCGTGCAGGAGCAGCTCGGGCTCGACAAGCTCGACGTGAAGTACGTCGAGGTCACGACCCAGAACCGAATTCAGGCGGTGGTCGATAGCAAGGTCGACCTCGAGTGCGGGGCGACAACGATGACGCTTTCGCGCATGGAATCGGTGGACTTCTCCAACAAGATCTTCGTCGACGGCGCGAGCGTCATGGTCAGCAAGAAATCGGGCATCCATCGGGTCGCCGACTTGTCCGGAAAGAAGGTCGCCGTCATTCCCGGGACCACCACGGAGGTCGCGCTGCGCGAGGTCATCCAGAAGCGGTTCGTCAAGATCGAACTAGTGGCGGTGAACGACTATGCCGAAGGACGCGCTGCAGTCGAGAGCGGCAAGGCCGATGGCCTCGCAGCCGACCGGGTGATCCTCATCGGCCAGCTGCTGAAGGCAAAGGATCCCCTCGAGTGGACGCTCTCGGAGGACCAGTTCTCCTACGAGCCTTATGCCCTGATGTTGAAACGGGGCGACGCAAGCTTCCGTCTGGCGGCGAACCGGGTGCTCGCACACCTCTATCGAACCGGCGAGGTTGCAGAAATCTACAAGAAGTGGTTCGGGCCGCTGGGCGATCCACCCGCGGTGCTCATCCTGATGTACGTGCTGAACGCTCTGCCGGAGTGACGGCGAGCAGCGATGACGTCGGTGCCTGCAGCATCCCGGATTGACGAAGACAGCGGGTCCGCGGGCGAGCTCAGGCTCTCTTTCCTCGACGCAGGTGAGGGGAGGTTGGCCATTCTGCTGGCTGGACCCTGGACGAAGGCGCAGCGGCTTCCTGGGACAGCGGACCTCGAGACGCGCCTGTCGCGAGGATCCATCCGAAGGGTGGGTTTCGACGCGTCCGGCATCACCAGCTGGGACAGTGCGCTGATCGTCTTCGTCGGCCGAGCGCAAGCGGCAGCCGCCCGCCTCGGCGCCGACTTCGACATGTCCGGCCTCCCCGAGGGCGCGCAACGCGTGTTTCGCCTGGCGCACGCGGTCCCGCCGCGCTCCGTGACGGCCGCTGCCGGCGAACGGCTGGGACTCGTCGGCCGCATCGGCAAGGCCGCCATCGACCTCGCCGGCGCAGTGCGCGACGTGTTCACATTCGTGGGCGATGTGGCGATTGCGCTCATCCGCTTCGTCACCGGACGCGCGCGCTTTCGCCGTCCCGACTTCGTCACGAACTTCGCGGACTGCGGCCCCGGTGCGCTGCCGATCGTCTCGCTCATCAGCTTCCTGACCGGGATGATCCTCGCCTTCGTCGGCGCGATTCAGCTCACCGCGTTCGGCGCGCAGATCTTCGTCGCCAATCTCGTCGCGATCGCGATGGCGGTGGAGATGGGCGGGCTCATGACGGGCATCATCATGGCGGGGCGCGCGGGTGCGTCGTTCGCGGCGCAGATCGGCACCATGCAGGTGAACGAGGAGATCGACGCGCTGCGCACCACCGGTTTGAGCCCGGTCGAGTTCCTGGTGCTGCCGCGCATCCTGGCGCTCTTCGTCATGACGCCGCTGCTCGCGCTCTACGCGAACTTCCTCGGCATCATGGGCGGTGCGCTCGTCGGCGTCATGCTGCTCGACCTGTCCTGGGAGGGCTACATCGCCCAGACCAAGAGCGCGCTCGATCTGTCGCTCTTCGCCAGGGGGCTGATCAAGGCCGCCGTCTTCGGCGTGCTGGTCGCAATGGCCGGCTGCCTGCGCGGGATGCAATGCGGGCGCAGCGCCGAGGCGGTCGGCAAGGTGACGACTTCCGCGGTGGTGACAAGCCTGGTGCTGATCGTCGTCGCCGATGCGATCATCACCGTCGTCTACAACGCGATCGGCTGGTGATGGCTGTCGCGGGCCCCGTCGCTGCTGCTCCCGCACGCGACCACATCGTGGTGAGCGGGGTCACTGTCGGCTACGGTGAGCGCGTCATCCAGCGCGATCTGGACTTCATCATCCGCCGCGGCGACATTTTCATCATCATGGGCGGCAGCGGCTGCGGCAAGAGTACGGTGATGCGCTCCTTGATCGGTCTGGTCCCGCCGCAGCAGGGCAAGGTGATGGTCGACGGCACCAGCCTGTGGGACCTGGACGAAGACGCCCGCCAGCAGTACATCCAGCGCTTCGGTGCGCTCTACCAGAGCGGTGCGCTGTGGAGCTCGATGACGTTGGCGGAGAACGTCGCACTCGCGCTGGAGCAGTTCACGCAGCTCTCGCCCGCCGAGATCCGCGAACTCGTCCGGTTGAAGCTCGCTCTGGTCGGGCTCGCGGGCTTCGAGGACTTCTATCCATCGGAGATCAGCGGCGGCATGCGCAAGCGCGCGGGGCTCGCGCGCGCCATGGCGCTCGACCCCGAGGCGCTTTTCTTCGACGAGCCTTCCGCCGGCCTCGATCCGATCAGCTCGCGCCTTCTCGACGATCTCATTCAGGAGCTGCGCGACAGCCTCGGCGCGACCGTGGTGATGGTGACCCACGAGCTGCCGAGCATCTTCGCGATCGGCACCAACTCGGTGTTCCTCGATGCCGAGACCAAGACCATGATCGCGACCGGCGATCCCAAGGTGCTGCTGGCCGAATGCGAGGATCCGCGCGTGCGCCGTTTCCTGACCCGCGGCGAAGACAACCCGACGGAGGCTGCGAGCGCCGCGCCCCCCATGGCACAATCGCGACCGTGAAATCCAAAGCCAGTCCTACCCTCATCGGCGCCTTCATCCTGGGTGCTATCGGGCTCGTCGCGCTCGGGCTGATTTTCCTGACCCCGATCCTGCGCGCGACTCGGGCGACCCCGGTCATTTTCAACTTCGATACCGGCGTCACGGGCCTGCAGGTGGGCGCACCGATCACGTTTCGGGGTGTGAAGGTGGGCGAGGTGACGAACATCCGCGCTGCCTACGATCCTGCTGCCAAGGTGTTTCTCTTCCCCGTCCAGGGCAGGCTCACCGAACGCGTCGAGATCGTGGGCCAACAGGATCGGAGCATGAGCGAGCAGGAGCTCGAGTCTGCAAGGAGCGAAATCGTGGAGAAGTTTGGGCTCCGGGCCCGTCTCGAAGTCATCAGCTTTGTGACGGGGCAGCAGCGGGTCCAGCTCGACTTCGAGCCGGGCACACCGATCGATCGGCACGAAGGCACGCCCCGGGGATGGTGGGAGATTCCGACGCTGCCCTCGAGAACCCAGGAGCTGGAGCAATTTCTGACGGAACTCCCGATTGGCGAGATCGCGAACGACCTACGCGCAGTGCTCGAGAACCTGAATGACTTGCTGGGGCCGGCCAACGCGCAAGGCCGCCGCAACGTGCGCGACATGCTCGCCGCTGCGACCGGCGCCCTGGTGCAGGTCGAGAAAAGCCTGCCGCGCGCCACTGCCGCGCTGGACAGCACTGCTACCGCGGCGAAGCGGACGCTGGCAGAAGGTACGTTGACGCTCGAGCAGGTGCGCGTCATGGCGGCGTCGGCCGAGAAGCGGGTGAACACCATCGCCGAGGCGATTAGCCGCATTGCCGAGAGCGGGGATAAGACGCTCGAAAGCACGCAGCAGACCCTGCGCAACATCGATAACCTGACGAGCGAGAACGCGCCCTTGATCTACGAGCTCAATACCGCATTGAAGGAGGTGGCTGCAGCCGCGCGATCGATACGACTGCTGGCGACCGAGCTGGAAAAGCGGCCGGATGCGCTGCTGCGGGGCCGGATGGGCGAGGAGGTGAAACCGTGAACGGGTGCTCGCCGCTCCCCGGTAGGGTCCCGCGCTGGGCCCCGCTTCTCTTCGTGGCGCTCGCGCTATCTGCCTGCGTCAACATCGGCCCCGGCACGCCGCCGCGGGCGCCGACCTACGTCCTGGAGCCGACGGTGCCGGCAACGCGGGTCGAGCACGGGGGTGTTTCGGTCGGCCTCGGTCCGGTGACCATCCCTGCCTACCTCGATCGCAGCGAGCTGGTCTCGCGCGAGGCGGCGAACCAGTTGCGCATCGACCCGCGCCACAGCTGGGGCGCACCGCTCGATCAGGAGGTGCAGCGCGTGCTGGGCGAGAACCTCTCGCGCCTGCTCGCGAGCGATCGGGTGATCGTCTGGCCGTGGTCGCGCCACCGCGAGATCGTCGTGCGCATCCCGGTTCGGGTGCTACAGTTTGAGCCCGTGGCGGGGCAGGGCGTTGTGCTCGTCGCCCGCTGGGAACTGCTGTCGCCAGATGCGACCCGCGTGCTCCTCAGCCGCCAGTCGGAGATCATCGAACCGCTCACCGGGTTCGGACCGGGCCCCTACGCTGCTGGCATGAGTCGCGCGCTCGCCACGCTCGCGAGGCAGATCGCCGATGCAGTCCAGATACAGGTGCCGCTCGACAGCGAGCAGCGGGCGGGATGAGCGCCTCGGGGAGCAACCCGATAGCGGTGGCAGGAGGTGCCGCGCGCGGTACAATGCCGTCATGAGCTGGCGGGCTGAAAGCGTTCGCCGAACGACAATGTAGATGACCACTGGAGATACCATGCCGCAGATCCATTCGATGATTCGCCGTATCGCCGCGGGTTTGTTCGCGCTGGCGCTTGTTGGTGGGTGCGTGTCGTCCACGAGGCTCACCCATGTCTACCAGGATCCGGCCTACGGAGGCGGACCGTTCAAGAAAATCATGGTTCTGGGGCTCGGTTCGGAAGGTGCCATGAGCAAGTCCTTCGAGGATATCTTCGTCGCCGAGTTGAGATCGCGGGGCGTCGACGCCGTTCCTGGTTACCTGGCGGTTCCAGAAGGTCAAGAGGGGAGCCGGGAGGCGATCGAGCAGGCGGCAAGAGCTGCCGGCGCCGATGCTTTTCTCGTAGCGCGCCTGGTGAAGTCGGAGAAGGAGACTCAATACTCACCCGGTTACTCATCGACGATTCCTGCAGTCGGCTACTACAACAACTTCTACGGCTTCTATAGTGCAGCGGTCACTTATGCTCCAGCCCAGACCTTTCAGTATGAGGTGGTCACGGTGGAGACCAATCTTTGGGATGTGGCAACGAACAAGCTCGTCTGGTCCGGAACGAGCCAGACATTTGCGCCGGGGAGCGTAAGCCAGGAAGCGCCTGGGTTCGCGAAGCTCATCATCAACGAGCTAAGCGAGCGTAAACTGCTTTCGGCGAAGCCCTAAGTCCAGCGCTGAAGCGGGGTTTGCTCCGGTGCTGGAGCGTCGAGCCTTGCGGCGACTCCCTGCCCTGGTGGTGCGATGAAGAGGAAGCTTCTTCTCGCCGGAGTGGGAGTCGTTGTCGCTCTCGCCTTGTTCGCGGCGGTCGGTTACCTTGCCGCACCGCCACTGCTGAAGCACCAGCTCGAGAAGTACGCGCGTGAGTCGCTGCAGCGCGAGCTCGCAATTGGCGAGATCAAGCTCAATCCCTTCAATCTGCGACTCGAAATCCGAGATCTCGCGTTGAAGGACCAGGACGGTTCGGACCTCGCATCGGTCGGACGCTTGGTGGTCGATTACGAGATCTTCCCCGCTTTGTTTCGGCGTGCCTTCGGTTTCCGCGAGATTTCCTTCGTCCGGCCGGTTGCCAACGTCGTGATCGATAAGGAAGGGAGTCTCAACTTCGCCCGCTTGATCGCAGATGCGACCCAGGATCAGCCGCCGAAGGCGTCGGCCGAGAAGCAGCCCTTACCCCGCATCATCATCGACAAGCTCGAGGTCGACGATGCTGCCGCGGACTTCACCGATCGTTTCCGGACGAAGCCCTTCAAAACGCGGGTCGATCCGATCGACGTCCTGCTCGTCGACTTTAACACGCTACCGGATGAGGAAGGCAAGCAAACCATCGTTGCAAGCACGCCGGACGGCGAGCACTTGAAGTGGGTCGGTGAGTTCAAACTGTCTCCGATTCAATCGCACGGCACGATCGAGCTCACCGGTCTTGCGGGGCGAAAGATCTGGCGGTTCGGGGAAGAAATGCTTAACTTCGAGATCCCGAGCGGCAGGGCGGATGTCAGCATGACCTACGAGATTGACCTGAACGAGCCCCAGATGCGGTTGCATCTTCGCCAGATGAAGGCGCATCTGAAGGAGTGGGCACTGGAGTCGCGCATCAAAGGTGATCGTGCGCTGCTGCTCCAGGATTTGCAGGTCGGGCCGGGTGACTTCGATTACGGACGCCGGGAGCTCGTGCTGGAGAAGTTCGTTCTCCAGGGAGGCGGGCTCTGGGCGCAGCGGGGCTCGGACAACCTCATCAACTGGGTGGAGCTCCTCAAGCTCAGAGGCGCTGCGGCGGCGCGGGAGGCCGCTGCAGCCACCACGGGGCCGCCGGGCGAGGAAGGCGGATCCTGGAAGATCGGGATCAAGGAATTTCGCGTTGCCGACTTCGGCATAACGTTCTCGGATGACGCCGCCCAGACACCGTATGACGCTGCGGTGAAGAGCACAGCAGTCACCTGCGAGGCAGAGATCGACTACTCGCCGAAGGGATCCCAGGTGAAGCTCGATGGTGTCGTGGTCGGGCTGTCAGACATCGGTCTGAAGCCGCGCACGGAGACGGCACCGATCTTTACCCTTGCGAGTATTGAGCTCGGAAAGGGCACGGCGGACTACAAGGACAAATCGGTACGGTTCGACGCGCTCAGAATTTCAAAGCCCCGGGGGGTCGTCTGGATAGACCCGGACGGCAATCTCAACTGGGCGGGCCTTGCCCCGAAGCCCACCGAATCCCGCTCTCAGCCCACAAAGACAGCGGAGGATGCAGGGCAGGCGCCGACGGCCCGCGAACAGCCGTGGCGTGTCACGCTTAATACCTTGGAGGCTGTGGAGGGGGCCGTTGCGTTCACCGA
>Ga0209253_10002744_pt1 | contig 15563 bp, 19 predicted proteins | sample FrelakmetBRP12BR_FD_187145 | JGI IMG/M metagenome (GOLD analysis project Ga0209253, IMG submission 187145) | Freshwater lake sediment microbial communities from the University of Notre Dame, USA, for methane emissions studies - BRP12 BR (SPAdes)... | ecosystem: Environmental > Aquatic >...
ATCGCGGAAGATGAGTGTGAGCACGGGCGCCTTCATCTCGCCATGATCGACATCAGCATCGCGGGCGCGAAGCAGTGGCTTCTCCACTGCATTCCAGTCGGCCACTGCAGCCTTGTAGCGCTCAACAGCCTCACTGAACCCCTTCCAGGTTAAAGTTTGATACTCGGCCTCGCGGCTGAGTCCGGGCGGAGTAATGTAGATTGGTGCGAGAAAGATGTGAATTTCATGGGTTGCTTTCAACTGGCCAGTGCCAGTCATGCGGGGGACTTGATCAGCCATTGTGATTTTTCGACTGAAGCTGTCTGTGAAAATATCGCAGACTTCTCACGAGGCCCTCGAAAATATCGCAGACTTTGCAGCGATCTTCAGTCAAAAATATGCAGTCAATCTACGACATTGTGGTGGTTGGAGCCGGACCGGCGGGACTTGCGTTTTGTGCTGCCACACATGGCAAATCCATCTTGTTGGTGGAATCGGGAAAGCCGCTGGAAGAGCGCTCATCGAGTGTGCCCTCAGAGGTGGGCACTGGTGTTGCTGGTGCTGGCATCTACATCGATGGCAAGTTGTCACCCTTTCCAGCTGGCACTGCGCTTTGGCGTGGAGCTTATGGATTGTTGAAGGATGGTTATGCTGAATTGTTGAAGCTGCTGCGAGAATATACTGCAGAGATTTCCGAGATGCCGAGTGAGCAAGAGATACTCGAGTACTTCTTCAAACCCGACGCCACGTGGAAACTCAAAGAGTACAAATCGTTCTACATGGACACGGAGAAACGCTTTGCCTTTCTTCACAAGTTGATTGGCTTGGCCAAGAAGAATGCACGACTTGAGTGCGAAACGCGAGTCGTTGACATTGGACAAAGTCAAGCCGGGTTTGTTGTTGTGATGAAAGAAGCCTGCGGTGACCTGCAAACAGTCAAAGCCTACCAGGTCGTGTTGGCCGGTGGCCGCTTCATGCCACTGCAGTCGCTGCTTAAGCACATTGATGTGCCGAGCAAGGAGATCTTCCGCCGGCACGAATTCGGCATCCGGGTGCAGGTACCGCGGAACAACGCGGCTGTGTTGCGAATGGCGCAAACACACTGTCTCGATCCGAAGTTTGTACTTGAGCCAATGCCTTCGGTGCAGTACCGCACGTTTTGTTTTTGCAAGCGCGGCATGGTTTGTGAAAGCAACATCGATGGTTTGGTGACTTATTCTGGCCGCGCCGATGTGGAGCCCACTGAATTCACCAACTTTGGCTTGATGGCACGCACGCAGAATCACGCCGCTTTTAGTCAGGAGGATATCAAACAATTTCTAGCCTCGCCCTTTGAAATCGCGGAACTGAAGACCACTATACTGACTGGCATTCGCTGGCAGCTCGAAGCTTCATTGACGCGCATATGCGGCCCGCGTATTGGTGCCTTCTTGTGGAGCGCATTGAAGGAACTGTTCAATCTCTTCCCGGAGCTCTGCTGCCCTGAACTGCGTCTTTTTGGCCCCTGTCTTGAAGGCGTTGGAGTTTACCCTAACACCAATGCGATGCTGCAAGTTGAAGGCGTACCGGAGTTGTATGCGATTGGCGACACGAGCGGGACATTCCGCGGCCTGGTGCCGAGTCTGCTGAGCGGCTATTACTTGGCCCACGCGCTGCGACTGCGTGCACGGGCACCGGTGCTTGTGACCAGCAACAAGGAGAAGGTGCGCGAAATCTGTGCAGCGATTGGCCCGCTTGCAACTCGCAACCTGGCTGATGCACCAGTCGAAACTCTTGATGCAGTGCAACACGCGCAAAACAAGGCCAAACTGGCATGGATGGCGCTGAAGGACAATATGAAGATGCGACGCCAGCCCTATCTACTTGTGGAAGTCTCATCGTTGGAGATTGATGTACTCAAGGGCTATCCTGGTGTGCATGTGCGCTCCTTCTTTGAGCATTTGGGTGTTGAGCGCATTCAACAGCTAACCCTGGGCTCTGGAGCAACATTCAAGTCCGTACTGGCTGTTGTTGAGCCAAACACTGGCACTGTCAAGACGTTTGTGGGGAGCTGCCGTGGTACGATAGTCGAGGCGTCGGGAAAGAATGGCTTTGACTGGGACTGCCTCTTCCGCCCCGATGGCTACGATGTGACCTACGGCGACATGGATCGCGTGGTGAAGACCAAGATCAGTGCCCGCTTCCACGCCGCACAGCTACTTCGTGAATACTTGAACTAAACCCATCATTTACTCTCTGTAATGACCAAAGTCCAGATAATTGCAATCACTGGTTGTCTCGGCTCCATGTAAAGCTCAATCGTTGGGTAGCCCCATTCGTGTAAATGGGTTTGGAATTTGTCAACTTCTGACTGGTTAAAGCACCTTTGGAAAGATCTCTCTTTCTTCACAAGATCAAGTGCGCACCACATATATCGGTTTGCGATAGGCACTCCATTGTTGTCTTTCTCAAAAGAGTCAAGAATCTGTTGCCAGGACAACGCCACTGCTCGTAGTTCCGTCATTTAACTTTCTGATGTGCGTTCCATTTTAAATGAAATTTTAACATTTCCCTTGTTCTCCAGTCCAAAGAAAACACCGAGATGGCGACAGAGACGTTATCAAAGGTCTACATTGGGTTGGCTGGTTCAATCGGAGCTGGCAAAACAACAGTCGGTGCAGTTCTTGTGAACCTGCTCAATGGTAACGGTCAAGATGCGATATTTCTTGAAGAAGAAATACCAGAGTGGACTACGGCCATCCTGCGCAACAGCAATGCCGATCCGGTTCGTCACATGGAAGTGTTCCAAACACTGATGGTGATGCGGGCTGTGGTGCGTCGCACGCGTTCGTGGAAGCACAAGGGCACATCCATTGTGATCAATGAAAGACCACTGGAAGAAAGCTGGGTCTTTGGAAAGGCCAATCTGGCACTGGGTCGGATTTCGCAGCAGTTCTACGATGAAGTCTACAGCAAGATCTTTGAAGAATACACGTTTGATCTTGAAGATCTCATTGTGTTTCTCTATGTGAACGAGGAAACGGCTGCTACGCGACGCGAGAAACGCGCTCGGCCCGGTGAGGCTATCTATGGCGAGCAGTATCTAACTGCCATTGCCGATGAGTACTTCAAGTGGGTGACTTCGTGCTGTGCTTCAGGCCGCATGCTTGTCGTGGATTGGAACACCCCACTTCCGCCAGAAGAGCTGCTCACGCGCATTACTGATGCGATGAAGAACAGAGAGAAACTGCTCACTTCCTCTGCTCCGCATCGTGAGATTGCCGATCCGCTTGAACGCCGCCAATACCAGGAGAACAGACTGGCAGAGATTGCTCGCCAACACGCCGAGTAAACCAAATACCAAAATCTTTTAAAGTTAGATACAATTAGGGCACAACGCGATTGGCTGTTGTTCCCTGCTGCCGTCGCGATAGACGGTGATGCCTTTTGCACCCATTTTACGGGCGTGTCGATAGGCATCGATGACAGTTTGTACAGTGGCAGAAGCCGGCAGATTAATTGTCTTGCTCACTGCGTTGTGCATTCCGCTCTGCCAAGCGGCTTGCATGTTGATATGCGTATGATAGTCATACTGTACAGCTTCTTCAAAGAAGGGCTCAATTCCGTAGCCTTTGTTCGCAGTGAGGCCAGTTATGCCCCCAGTTGGCGCAATGCAGGTCAGTGAGAGATTGCGATACTCCCGACTAAATGCACAGGGGCCATATTTGATAGCCAATTCGCGACTTCTCTCTTCAGCGTAACGGGTGATAGAAGAAGACAGAGTCCGGGCCATTATCAAAGCCGCCAAGCTGTCATAGCGAATGTGCTGGCGTTGTAGATAATCAGCCCAGCCCATCACACCAAGACCAATGCGCCGTGCGGCCAGCGACACTTGCTTAATGTGGTCATCGGGGAATTCGAGCAAATCAACCACTCGATCCATCATGGTGACAGCCGTGCGCACCGCGTCACGCAATCGGCCATAGTCGAGGGCGGTCTTCTCTTTGTTCAGCAGTAGATCGGAATTTAAATTAATCGAGCCCAGATTACACGTCTCGTAGGCATGCATGAATTGCTCACCGCAGGGCACACATGTTACAATGGGCTCTAGGCCATCGGCTTTCACCGGGCCATAGCACTCAGCGCGGTCCAGGAAGACCAAACCGGGATCGCCAGTTTGCCAGGCATGTGCGGCAATAAAACTGAGTAAGTCGTCGCTGATTTCTTCCCTTATTGCGACGGAAATGTTAAAATTATACAAATGACTAAAGCGGCTCTTGCACTGGATAAACTGTCGAATCTGCGGATGACTCGCTTCCAGTACTGCCATGTTGCCCCGTTTAGGACGGTGGCCCAGATCTATCGCGTCGTTAGCCGCCGAGAGTTCCATTAAAGCACTGATTGGATCCTTGAGACCACTTAAATCGTATCCGATGCCAGTTCGCTGCTGCCAGAGTTTTCGACTCAACTCTAGCATTACTTCGAAGTTTTCATCCGTAAGTCGGCCCAAAACACAACAGTTGGGTGTTACTTCGCAAGCACCGGCCAGCAGAGTGTTGCCAGCGGGAATGAAAGTCTTGCTTAAGATTAATTCCTCATAGATAGTTTGTTCCTCTTCGCTGAGAGCACAGGCTTTGCTTACGCGCTGGGCCAGTTCAGCGTAGTCTGTACAGAGATAGCGTTGTTTGAGATGGTTTTCCATTTAATTGGTAATTCTATTGAAAATTTGTTCTGCCACCTGCTCTTGACTTTGAAGAGTCACATCGATCTCTTGTATATTCTCAAAGTGTCGATAGCTCCAATCAATTTCCTCTCGCATTGCCGCGGAGCTGGCCAGCAACTTCTCTTCTGCCGTGTAGCCTGGCCTCTGAGCCAAACGGGCCAGTCGCGTAGTTTCATCACACGTCAAGTAGAAGTAGTGAGTCGGTTGAAGCGCAGCGGGCCAACGCAGCATGGGCGGTCGATCTAGATGATGCTGCAGGTGTGCAGCCATTGTACCGCGCTGGTAGGCGACAGTACTTGCGAAAGAGCGATCGAATACACAGTACTCCGCATCAACTTGAGCCATCGCAGCAAGATTGCCAATGAAGTAGAATTGCCGCTTCTCCACCTCGGACATCGCGTCAAACAGCATGCGACTCTGTCGCATCTCTTCGGGCAGCGGGTAGTACAGCTTGGCACTGGGACCGAGCAAATTGACTAGCAGCTGGGCCACTGTGCTCTTGCCCACACCATCCATACCCTCGAGCACGATGATATTGCTCCTAGGAGCACATTGGAGCCATGTCCGCGCCAGGGCAAACTGGGTGGGAAATGCTTGCGCTGCACAGGACTCTCTTAGTAGGGATAACATATTCTAAAAAATGCAGCAATGTCCCTATCGCCACTGGGACTTTGGACTGAATATTGAAGTATGCAAGAATTGTGGCGCGCCGGCGACTTATCAATGTGCTGGTGGTTGTATTTTAACAGGAGCTGTGCGTAAATGCAAGAGATGCGGTGTTGATGCCTGTACGGCTTGTGGGACGACGCAGGTCACAATCGCCTATCCCTCTGCATCAGCTGACATCAATGGCGTTGTAGTGAGTGCCTACTGCACAACGTGTCAGCCGGATGCAAGTAAATAAAGAGTGTCGAATGGAATGATAATCATATCAACGGAACATCCTATTGAACAAGGAGTGGACAGTTTTTCTATTGTTTGAACATGCCACGCCCCAAATCAATTTACCATTTTCCTTTACTTGGATGGATTAGCTTGACGGGAGTTCTCACTCTGTCAGTTAGTACTGCCATTTTGGAAGCCGATATCAACGTCGCAACGGTCTGTATTTCGGCAATCCTCAATTTGCTATTCTTTTTGTTAACTGTATTTGTCATTGTCTGGATTGGTTATCTGGTCTTTGGAACGCATGGAATTGGACATTATCAATTGCGTGTTTGGCACACTTTTGACATCCTGTTGGGCGAGTTCATCGCACATACGGGACTGTCAATGGTGCTGTGGATGACTGCCGCACAACGGGGCAACTTTGCAATGTTCAGTCACACCGGCGATGTTGATCCCTTTTACGCATTGTATGACCAGTTTCTGTACATAGTTTATATGTTAAATGGCGGAGGCATCGTGGATTCCCAGCCATTGGGCGAGGCTGCTCGGTTGTTTCTTTCACTACAGTTGATTATGCACAGTTTTACTGTTCTAATAGTTCTTTCTGCACTTGTGGCCACATTGACAGTGCATAGCGATGAACGAACAAAGAATCAGCCGACTTTAACATCACAGCCTCTTCTTGAACCTTATGGGATACCACAAAGACAATCACACTTACGTAAATAAAAGACTATTTTCACATTGTTATTGTGTAATATAATTCAGGATACTCTTCAGTTGACTTTGACCTGCGTTGATCTCAGTGCGGCTCACGTGCACGGACTCCGTGTGTGGCTGCATGAGAAGTGGCAGAACCAAGTCGGAGAAGATCTTGTTGCTTAAGTCTAGATCCACTGTGACAATGCAGTCTGCATCGAATCCGCGGCCATGTGTTTTGACTGAAAAGAAGCGAATTCTCCAGATGTTGCCGACTAGGGCATACTTCTTCGTATGGTCAATCGAAATGCCATTGGCTTCTAGGTCAGCGATGATGGTGCCCTTGATATCTGCGCATTGTGCGAGTGTCTTGGCGATAACGACAATCTCCAATGGCTTGGTGGCTGCTTCAATGAGTTTGACAAAGTGGTCTGCTAATTGATGGCGAACATGAAACCACTCCATGCTTTTATTCTTTAATCCATATTGAGCTGAATGCCTCGGTGTAGCTGCCGGTGTGCATCACCTCACTGACCAACCGGCTGCCACCGACCATTCGTAGTAATACTACGGCTTCGATGCCCTGCGCTTTCGCGCGCGTGCAGAGTTCATGATCTAGCGCGTCCTCAAAGGCGTAGAGCTCTGGCATGTAGACAGCATTTGCCGGGGTCTGCGCATACAGCGTCCCTATTATACTGAAGAACAACTGATATCCATACATACTTCCCTTAGTCAACTCAACAAACGTTTTTGTCCAATTGCCGAATAATTTGCCCGTGAACAATCCCAATTTGCGTACCAACTCCGTAAATCTGTCGGGATCGTTTGTGAGATCATCCCACATCCCAGCCACTGTGTAAATTTTCGTGACCTTGTTTTGGCTAAGTCCCAAGGCGCCCAGTGCGCTGGTTTTGTTGGTGGCGATGAGGATGTTCGATGCGAGCAAATTCGCTGCCGAGGCGGGGTCGTAATAGAAGAAAGTACCGCATTTTTCTGGCGGTGGTACAAGATGTCCGTAAAATAGGGAGTGACCCATGCCTTCGGTATAGCGCAATACAGGAATGCTGAACAGGCGATCGCGCACAATGCCCATCCTCTCGGCCTCAAAAAGAAACCCAGTTGTTATGTCGTGGTTCGGTGTAGTCCAGCCCGCCTCGGCATCCGATAGAATGCGCCGGACTTCTTGTGGCACCTCATACAAGTGCCAAAACTGCGGCATATCGGTGACAGGGCGAAGTGAGTTCGGGTAGAGCAGTAGCAAGGTGAAATCCAGCGGCAGGCCAAGGAAGGCATGTGCCTCTCGCAGACCGCGAGAGTCGTGATTGCTCCAAAGCCAAGGTTTTAGCAGTTCAACTCGCTGCTGTGTATTCACTGGAACAGAGTTCAGCACATCGACAATCGTGCTGTTTCGAATGAACTCGAGAAGTTCTTCCATGTGGCGTTTGTGGAACTGGAAACGGCGCACTGACTCATGGTACGTATCGGGCTCAATAAACTCCAACTGAAAAGAGCCGTCTGAGCGTAAGAAGTCGATCTTTCGTGTAAAAACCACAATGCGCTCATTGTGTTCAGCTACCAGTCGCTGGTACTCACGGAGAATCAACTGCTGTTGGCTTGAAAAGACATGCAGCATCAATCGATGGCGACTGTAGTCCACAATTTGGCACTGCGAGTTGCAGTAATTTACATGTCCACAGGCACATTTGAACTTGGGGTCTGTGCGCTGACAACTGGCGCACTGCATTGATACAATCCCTATAGATGATGGTATTTTGAACTGACGCTAATAAACACAAGATGACATATTGTGTTGGCTGTCTAACGCCGCATTGTGTCTGTCTCCGGGCACCCTCCTACGCCTTCCACTTCCACCTGGCTGAGCCGCGTCTCAACCACTATGAAAGCCCGTCAAAACAATTGGCAGAGACCCTGGCTGCGACCAAACTCAAGCAGGCTACATTCTATGCCGGTCGATTGACTGGCCAACCAACTTTGCGTATTGGCAGCACTATGCATGAGATTGGCGAAATCATTGGGTGGGGTGCGCATGGAATGGTGCTAGTCAATCGCCAGCGCACTCGAGTCTACAAAATCATGCGGGGTGATGCTCTCAAAAAGAGTCACATTGGATCGGAAATTGTGCATTCCGAACTCGCCTCCCGTCTCCAGTCCGGGCCAAAGTTCTACGGATGGGCGCCTCTCAAATTTACCACACAAGCTTCGTTTGTTAAGTTCACACAGCTGCCCACATCGCCTGCCTTTGCTGAAACACTTTCTCAGCTAGATGCAAGTGCGCTGCGCCTCCCAACCTGGATGCTTGAAGGCTTGGTAAAAAAACCCGAAAAGCTCACAGTACTTGTGATTGAGGGCTGGGACGCATCTCTGCTCACCTATCTCATCGAGAACGGAAAGCAGTGGACCGACCTGATCGATCCCGATGTGGTGAATCCCAATGTGCTGGAAGGATTCATAACACGCCTGCTCGAGCTGCATGATCACGATGTCTTCCATGGCGATCTCTTACCGAAGAACATTCTAGTGCGCTATGATCGATTGAGCAAGCGCATCAGCGCCATGACACTTGGTGACTTTGGAATGTCAAGTTCTATGAATGACTGGTTTTTCGAAACCATGCCAGACCATCGCGATCATGTAGTTCGATACTTCAGCGAAGCTAGCGGGAAGTGGCCACAGCAGTGGCGTGTCGGAAGCTATCACGCCGACATGATTGAAACGTTCCGGAGCTTGGACAACTGGAAGTACTGGCTGATGAATGATCCCTTCAACATGGATCTTGGATTGCTCTTCTATCTTGCGCGCACGAAGCCCTCACTTTGGTCACTATTCCCGAACAAAACGCCAGAAAGCGCTTACAAATTACCCAACTATTTCAACTGGAGGTACGAGCCAAAGCGTTCGGATGGAGAACAAGTGACCAACATTGTGGTTGAACAGAAGTGGGTATTTCAGTTGATTTTGAACTGGCTCGACACTGCCAAACAGGTGCAAGAGAAGATCGAAGGTGTCACCAAGGGCACTCTACAAGACCTTCAATTTGCCACGCCACGCGGCATACCATCGGACGATGAAGTGCAGAGCATTCAATACAGCGAGTTGGTGGAGTTTGAAATGAGCAGTGGACCCTTGCACATTCAGCTGACTGCCCGCGTGCGCAGTGGCTTCCTGCAAAACGTTGAGTGGGAAGAGTACGTCCCGCCGCCCATTTTGTATTCAGATGAATCGTCTATTTTCAGTGACGAGTAAACAGCAAACATGGACCCCTTTGTTGTCGGCTGGGTGGCTGGCATCTCGTGGATTGCCGGTGCGGCGTTGCTTGCTGGTGAGAATGTAACCGGCCCAAAAGACGCACGCCATGCGGTGGCTGGTTCTGCATTGGTTGCAATCCCCACCGTGGCCGCTTTCTACTTGCCGCTTCCTGATTATCTAACTGGCGCTTACATGCCCGGAGCAGCGGGACTCTGTGGAATGCTAATGATCGGGGCGCTAACAAGCATGGGCTGGAAGACGCCAATGTCTCTGAAAGACAGCGCAAAGCAGATGGGCGCTGCACTTGCCGTCTCGTGCATTCCGATTGTTTGCATTGGCGCGCCCGCCTATTGCTATCAAATTATTCATTAAATTATCACACAAATGTCTCTGTTTGCCGGGCGTGAGGAGCTGGCACTGGCTTGGTGTTTGCGCGAACTTGCGCTGTTGAAGCAAGTTCCACCAGAGGCTGTACATGCAGAGCTCAATCGAGCTCTACTTCCAACACTGACAATGGAAGAGCTGATTGCACGCAATTACACTTACTGCACTTATTACGACGACAAAATTGATGAGAAATTTCTCGTACCAATTGTGAATAAGAAGGCCGCCCGCGCCATGGCTGCAGAATACCTGAAAGCTCACGGTGTCACCGTGTTCAAGCCAACCAAGTTGCATCTGTATGCCCGAAATTATATCACTCAGGCAAAGCAGCTCTTCGAAGAGGGCAAATTCTATCAGCAATAAAGCGAACTGCAGCCCCTTTCTCCTATATTTTCGAAGTCCTTCATATTTTCAATCAGTCTTTGGAAAACATGAGTTTCATGAATGAGGCCTTTATGCGAGCACTGCTCTTTGCAGTCAAGAAACATGCGAATCAAACACGCAAACTGAATGGAGAACCCTACGTATGTCATCCCATACGAGTGGCCATGCTTTTGTCCAGCAAAATTGATCCTAGCTTCTCGCCCCCTTATCAGGCCGCCGTGCTGCACGACGTACTCGAAGACACTGATACGACTTTTGAAGAGCTGGAGGCCATCTTCGGCCGGGAGGTCGCCATGCTGGTGCGTGAGTTGACCAATGATAAGCTGGAGATTGCCCGACTTGGCAAGACGGAGTATCTTCGCACAAAAATGATTCAGCTCAGTGAGAATGCCCTGAGCATCAAACTGTGTGATCGCTATGACAATATTAACGATCTTCCCCCAGCTCACACTCAAAACGAGTGGGCCAACAACTATGCCCGTCAAACCTACGCCATCCTGCAGATTCCGCTCTTCAGGGAGGCGCACAGTTTTCTGGTCGAGGAGATCAAAGCGCGCCTCCGCGAGTTGGGCTACATTCAAAATTGAAAAGTGCCCCTTTCAGTTATAAATAAACAGCATTTGCTGCATCACCAGTGTGTGTTGAAATTATGGCACTCCGCAGCGATGCCGAGATCCACAAGATCATGGGCAAGCTCAATGATCTGTGGATTAAGCATCCCATGTCGGGCGGTGCGAACAATGCCACTTCCAGGGCAGGAATCAAACAGATCTTTGAAGAACTCAATGCTGAGGAGCCCTTCCGCAAAGACTCCGCCTTTGTTGATCTCGGCTGCAGTGTGGGGTTACCCGTGATCTATGCGGCGCTCAAGTACGGCATTCAAGCCTACGGAATCGAGTACGATCCTGCGCTTTTGGAGTTGGCACAAGAGTTTGCCCAATTGGCCGAGGTGGAAGATCTGGTCGAGTTCACGCGCATGGATCTTCGCGATTTGACAACAAAGTGGCTGCGGAAACGAAACATCACGCATGTCTTCTCGTACGATGCCGTCTTCAGTGTGGAGGTTGTGGATGCGATGTGGCCCGCTCTCGAGTCCTTGGAGCTGGTTGGTCTGTCTTCGGATGTGATGCGGGGCAATCTACCCGCTTCGTTTCAGCAGTTGCGACTAACAAAATCAATCAAACTTGCCGGCTCTGGCGCCAGCCAATTCAAGATGGTAGTGTGGCGCACTGCAAGTCCCTCACGCAGTCCAAGTCCTGTGCGAAGACGCCGGCCCAAAGGCCTCATTACTCCCTCGCAGAGCAGCAGTTTTGATATCGATCATCCAGAAGTCATGCTACACGATCCCGGCTCGCCGCCTCTAGAGTGCAGTGTTTGCAATGCACCGGCAAAACATGTATGTGCTCGCTGTGAAACTGTGTTTTACTGTTCCCCGGCATGCCAGCGAGAACAATGGCCAAGTCATCGCTTCGATTGCACACTCTAGTAAAATATGAAATTTCTGTTTCTTCAGTATCAAAAAGCACAAATGAAACGCAGAGGTGACCCGTGTGGCTCCATACCAAAACGCATAGCTCTGTTTCCAGAGCCACAGCGTGAACTGATCGAAAAACAAGGCTGGGTATTGTGGCCCCACGAGGAGTATTTCAAGCCCCGGGGCAGTGGTCTTTTTCACCTGAAATGTCGCATGTATGCTGACCTTGTGCGCTTTGAACATCCAAAACCCCACTGGCCTCCTCTTGAAGTAATCGAACTGACAGTGCGGCGTTATACTGGTCCACTGTGGTTACTGCTAAATATCAAACTTGACAGTGCTGATTTGTTGATTCGAGCCGAAGACGCCATTCAAGACAATCATTGGCCTGATTTCAAGAATGTCAAAATCAAGTTTCGCTTGCAGTTTCTGCCCCGTATTATCTCCTCTGAACCATGGCGGTGGGTCTACTATCCGCGTTTTGGCTTTGGTCGCTACTGTGAGGCCACTCGCTTCTTAGAGTTGGCACCAGGTGGAATGGGCCGAAAACTCAAACTGGGGTGGACTGCAAGCATGATTGCACTTGATGATGTGAAGAATTTGCATGTTCCCCGGATTCACTATTGTCTCCGCTACTTGGCGATCGTTGGTCGGTGCAACAGTGTAATACTTGAGGCGTTCTTCTTCACATGGGCTCATTCACATACCAGTTGGGAAGATGCCTTTGGAACGTATGCTCAACTACCACGTCACTATGCACGCCTCCCTGACGGCACAATCGCAGTGTCGCACAAGCGAGTTAAGTAAAGCAAAAAATCCAGACTCTTTAGTCTTTAGGCGCGTTCGCCGCGAATGCGTCGAGCCAATTTGATGTCCTGGCTCATAATGGTCTTGATATTAGATAAAATGTGTTTACCACACGCTTGGCGTGGACAGCGCAGAGGTTGGTGTCCTCGAAGAGGCCGACTAGGTAGGCTTCAGAGGCCTCCTGCAGAGCGGCGATGGCGGATGACTGGAAGCGCAGGTCGGTCTTGAAGTCGGAAGCAATCTCGCGCACAAGGCGTTGGAAGGGTAGCTTGCGGATGAGCAGCTCGCTGCTCTTCTGATACTTGCGGATCTCACGCAGAGCAACAGTGCCAGGGCGGAAGCGATGCGGCTTCTTGATGCCGCCCTCAGTGGGTTTGGTCTTCTTGCTGGTCTTCTTGGCAGCAAGGAGGGCCTTATCGCCAGCGACGCGGCGCGCAGTCTGCTTGGTGCGAGCCATTCGATAATTTTGAGAACTGAGAGTGGCCACGTCTATATTGCAGTGTAATGGCAATTCTTCTTTTTCATTGTATGCGAGCCCCTGCTGTGATGATGCGAAACTCTCTTTACTCTTTGCTTTCCAGCTTCTTCAGCATTGCTTTGGCAAGCGCTACTTCAACACGGGCATTCAGCAGTTCGAGTGAGCCGTCGTTGTTGATCACTTCATCCCAATCTTCAAAGCTGTCCATCTCGGTCTCGCTGATGTGAGCACCCGCGGCCGCATCGGTCAGTGGCCGTTTGATGTGCCACAACAGACCGCCCTTTGTTTTGATCGACTCGGCTTCGTTGCGAAAGCGCACATCAGTGATCACCACAAGTTTGCACTTCTGTTTGCGCATTGCCAACTCCAGCCGCTTGACCCAAAAGTCATCACCAAATGCCTTTCGCACACAGTCCGTGCCCAGGGTCTGCAACGCCTGTCGTGGGGTAATGCCCCAGTTCTCATCAATCGTCTTTTTGAAGTCTTGATCTTCCAGGTCGTCTCTGTCCCAGTCGAACAGTGGCGCCACGGTGTCTTTCAGTGCATCAGCCAAGGCAAACTCGGAAAATCTGTGACGCTCACGCAGTTGCTGCGCCACTGTGCTCTTTCCCACACCGGCCTTGTAACCAAGTCCAATGATCAATTCTGGCTTGCGAGACATTTGTTTTGTTTCTTTTAAAAAATTAAAATATAACAATGTCAAGTGAGAGTGACTCGGAATTCGAAGAGCACGAGTGTCCGCAATGTAAAGTCAAATGGCTTGGCAAAAACATGTGGCCCTGTGGCGAGTGCAACACACTCATCTGCGAAGCCTGTGATATGGTTTCACTTGGCTGCGAGTATGATGACGTGGGCAAAGTGTGCCAGCAGTGTTTTCATACTGTCTTCCATGGCCATCGCCGCTTCTGCTATGATGCCGATTGCGGCTGTGATAACAAGTCACCGCGTTTCATGGCCGCTCGCCAGCGAGAGACTGTGCAGTTTGAACAATTCAAGCGCATAGTGGATGTGGCTGCATGGAAGCAGAAACACCAGCCCATCGACTACCCGAGCATTCACAAGGGCAAGCATCTGATCGATCTGTTTCTCAGCAACGACAGCTTTGAGCACGGTTACATAGCTTGGTTAGTCAAGGCCGGAAACCCCGCAGAAACTGCCAAGTACAATGGCAATTCGAGTCCGTCATTCATCAACTATGTTCAAGAAGCGCGCTCCTTGCTGGCCCAAGTGAAGAAGACCAGGCTTGGTACTCATGATTTGCGCCACTAAAGTGTTTACTGACTGCTTTTGCGTACTGGACTTGCATCCCGTGAAGACTTGAAGCGCCAATTGCGAATGGTTTCCTCGAGTTCTGGTGCCAATTTCCCCGGATTGGCTTTGAGTGTTTTCTTCAAGTAGTCGATGTATTGTGTGAAGATCTCCTCTAGCATGTCGTCTTCAATGTACCCATGCGTAATGATGTGATCAAAGCGCTTGAGCTGTGCGTGCAAGATGGCTTCAATGGATTTCGCTGCCTCTGGGAATGGACAAGCTTCAATGAAATCCTCCCACTCAGTCGGATCGCCCTTGAGCCATTCTTTTGGTGGGTACTTTCCAACAAAGTAGCTCAGCAGAGCATAGTCGGCATTGGCTCCGCGGTCTTCGTATGGTGCCCATATGGGATCAGTCTCTCGAATGCGGAGCAGGTTCCTGTCGTTTTGCTCGATCTTGCCCTGGAACACACCGTGTTGAGTTTCGTCATTTCCCTCTGAACGTGTGTGAATGTAGAGAAGGCATATCCGCTCCGAGACCGCAAGTCTGGCCTCAGCAATCGCCTGTGCGAGAGAGCTTTCACCAAGCAGCTCTTTGACATTTGTCCAAAACTCCAGCGGACTGAGTGTTCCAGCGGTAACTGCATCCAACGCCTCATTGCTCTTACGGCGTTGCTCATCAGTTACACTGCTAAGGATTGAAAGTGCGTTTTTGAAATCACTGATAGTGGGCACTTTGCTCATTTTTTGATTGTTCGTTGTGGAATAGACTTCTAAAATTTCGAAGACCTTCCCTCTCTTTGCTCACTTCAAAAAATGACAAAGTCGCAAATCACCGCCTACAACCTGTATGTCAAGGCACAACGAGCCAAGTGGATGGCAGGCCAGGACTTCAAAGCAAAGTACGAGAAACTCTCAAAAAAGAAGCAAGAAAAGTACGCCCAGCTCGCTTCCGACTTCAATGCATTGACTGCCACCAAAGTACCCAAGGCGACCGCAGTTGAGACACCAAAGGAAAAGAAACAGCGCAAAATCACCGGCTTTGGTGTTTTCAGCAAGCATCTTCGAGAGCGCTGGACTAAGGCGTGGCGAGAGAACAACGAGCCAATGCCCGCCGACACCACACCTAAGGCAATGCGGGAGCGCTATGCGGCCATTTCACCGGAAAAGCGCAAGCGCTGCGAAGACCGCGCAGCTGAGTTGAATGCGCAGTAAAATTACATTCTATTAGACACATTAGTGCAACTGAGT
>Ga0209253_10002745_pt1 | contig 15563 bp, 16 predicted proteins | sample FrelakmetBRP12BR_FD_187145 | JGI IMG/M metagenome (GOLD analysis project Ga0209253, IMG submission 187145) | Freshwater lake sediment microbial communities from the University of Notre Dame, USA, for methane emissions studies - BRP12 BR (SPAdes)... | ecosystem: Environmental > Aquatic >...
AACATGAAAACCTCAGCTTGGATACTAAGGGAGATAGACTGAGGTCCTACGAGGGGCTGTTGCGGATGACAACTGTCAAGATGTGGTTAGAACCTGGAATGACGAAGATTTGCGAATCACTTCTGCGCCAGTTTACGTGTTAGGAGAATACCACCAACCAGCATCATGACACCGGGTATTCCCAAACCGACAAAAAGGTCCCACCACCCCGTCGTGGCCTCGAGCTCAGCGGGCCCCCCAACGATGAGGGCCAACAGCAAGAGAATGTCAATGATGACAAGCATAGCGCCAATTGACAGGAGTGGGAAGGTCAGGAGGTCAGCCAACCACCTCATACACTCGATTGTAGCATGTCGCTCACCTGGCGTCCCGAGACACTTGCCCCTGCTTCGAAGGTCAGTCTTGGTCGGGATACAGAGCGGCTGAATACAAGAGCGATACTGTGCAGAACTGGGCATGTGTGGTATCCCGCCAGCTTCAGCATCAGCCCTGGCGCATCTGGTCACGTCATGGGAGGAGAAGGGGTAGAATGTCGGTAAGGAAGGAGGTAGTGATTATGGAATACAGTGTTATCAAGACAAATCTCTTGAAGAGCCTGATCAAGAAGGTGAACGAAGCAATCAAACAAGGATGGAAGCCTCTTGGTGGTGTATGCGTTGACGTTGGCTACGGTTTTGCACAGGCTATGATCAGGGAGACCAAGTGAACCGCTACTCATAATTGCACCCATTGGTTTCCTCTTGGGGCGGGAGCGGGGGTGGAGTGTCACAGAAGCCCCCCGTGACCATCTGGGGCTAGGGGGGAGAGGGCATCGCAGGGCGAACTCCCTCAATGGGCCCGGCCGCTACTTGCCGAACATCGTCCTTTCCTGGGCAGCCAGCATCACAACTGGGGCTGTCCTCACACCGGAGCTGACTGCCTGATGCGTGCCGAGATACCCGGCACCACCCGCGTCGTGACCAACATAGAACAGACCGCTAATGGGCGCCTTGACCGACGGCTTGCTCGTGCCGCAGTATCCCACGCTTACAGCCAGACCGACGGCTTCCCCTCCCAGCCCTGGTAGAACGGAGTCCCGGCTGAGATGCGCCACTTGTGCCGGACCAACGTAGCCTTCCCTGGCCTCGATATACTTGGCCTCTTTGGTGAACATCTCTATGAATTGCTCGTCGACCTTCTTCTGCAAGGTTCCGATCTCTCTGGCCTTGGGGTCAGGCCGGCACCAGGTGCCGATGAGGAGCATCTGCTTGCCTTTCGGGGCCATCTCCGGGTCGAAGAGGGCCGGATTTATGGCGTAGACTGACACCACCGGAGGTATCTTGCCACCTCTCATCTCCTCATGGCGCTGCACATCTATGTAGCTGTCTTGGGATGTGCCGATGTATACGCCGTGCTCCATCACCGGCTCCTTGAAGATGTACCGCTGGCAGCAGAATCCCAGGCTGGGGACTATGCTCTTCACGTAGTTAACATAGCTGCTATCGAAGTACTTCTCCCCGACCAGCTTGAGCACTGTCGGCTGGATGCCGGCGTTGCTTACCACGATAGGCGCCTTGAAGACCCCGTCCTTAGTGGCGACTCCCGTAACTCGGCCTGCCTCGACTAGGATCTTCTCCGCCCTGGACCTCAACCTTAGCTCGCCATCGCAGGCCTTCAGGACGTCCACGACATCGTTGACCAGCTTGGCGTATCCACCCCTGGGGTAGCCGGTGGTGCTGCCCGCAAATATCTGCATGATCTTGGCCAGTTCCCAGATGGCGACCAACTCATACAGGCCGGTGGCCATCAAGTTGGCTTGAACGGCAAGGAAGCTGAAAAGGGGCTTCGGCAGATCTCCGTGCTGGGCTACCCATTGCTGCACGGTGACGTCGTTCAAGGCATCGAGTTGCTCTGGGCTCATCAAGGCCATCTCGGTCAGGATCTTGACTGCTATCTCGGTCTCCTTGTCGCTCAACTGCCAGGCCTTGAACATGTTGAGCGTGGCATCAAGATCCTGTTTCCCCCCTGGGCTGACCATGGTCGCCCATTTCGCCTTGGCTTGGCGATACATCAGTGCTTGGGATTTGGGGATGATATCGAGCTTGGAGGCAATGCCCAACTGATTGAAGGCATCCACAAACGGGCCGGATTCCTTGGGGATCCCAAAAGTGGGCCACATCTCGCTCTTGAATCCCTTCCCTGAGATGCCCATCTGCTTGCCGCCGGGGCGGCTGTTCTTGTCAAGAACGACGACTTTCAAGCCCCACTTCGCCAGCAGAGCGCCGCAGACTAGGCCTCCGAGGCCTGCTCCTACCACAATGACGTCGTACTCTCTCTTCGCCATGGTTTCCCCCCTTCTGTAATGACCCTGACGCACGGCTGAGGAAGAATGTCGATCCGGCGGCATCAGGGATTGAACTTCAGAAGGATAAAACTAAGAGGGCTGTCTGTCTGTCAGGGAATGCCTGACGTGTGGCTGGCCTTGCAGGCAGGCCTTGAGTGCGACCCGGCGTGCTTCACTGGGGACTCCGTATTCAACGTGAAGTAGGACGCTATCAGGATGGCAGGCCCGCAATAGACCCACACCCACATCAATACCATTTGAGATCAGAATCTAGGCACGTCCAGCCGTGTCGGACTCTCAAGGCTGAGCTGGGCTATACCGGACGACAGACAGAACTGCAGCCTTCTGTCAAAACGGCGGGGTTCGAATCCCGCCTAGTGATCCGTTGTGACGCATGTCTGTTTAGGCCTGCTAGCCCAGCTTCATGGCGGTGAAGAACTGGGATATCTTGTCCTTGATCTGGTCCACGCTGGTGTAGCGCTTGTCACAGATATCCATGCCGATGTTCAGAAAGGCGACACCGAGTTCGCGGCACGTCTCGCGGGCGATGCTGGTGGTGGCCGCCAGGTCCTTGTGGCCCATGTGCCCGGGGAAGATGACGCAGTCGATCTTGTAGTCGGTGACAATGCGCCTGATGTCAGTCAATACGTTGTCCACCAGGCCGCGCGCCTGATGAATCATGGGGGGATGCTGCAGGGCTCTCTTGGCCAGACCACGGAACATCGCGTCTTCAGTTGAGGTATCCACCAGTTCATAGGGGCAGTAGCTCACCATGTCCATGACGATAGCGGCTCCCCACTCCCGTTCCATCCACGGGGCGAGCTCACTGAAGAACATGGGTTGGATGTCATACCAGAGCACCCTGATCTTCTGATTGGGCATCTCTGGTCGGTTCTCCCTTACTCGCTTCTCGGCGTCGGCCACCAGGTCCCGGTACCACTGGGTCTTGACGGGATCTCCGGCACCGGCAAAGTTAAGGGTGTAGAAGGCGGACAGCGGCATGATGTAGCTGTGAGGGGTCGGCACCGCCCGCCGCAGGTTGGCGTATTCGAACCACAGCTCGTACCCTCTGTTGGTCTCGTTCACGACCTCCTTCAGCCGGTCCGTGCTCAGGGTCTTGCCGGTGTGCGTGGTGATGAATTCAATCATCCTCTTCAGTTCCCCGGCGTAGTAGTCGTAGGCTCGCTGCTCGTCGTGATAGGGAACCTCGGGCTCAAACACCGGGACGTCCCTCCAATCCGGGTGGTTCATGAACGCCGCGTGCAGGCCAGCCACTCCGTCACACGGCTCGGTCAACGCCAGGTAGGCTGTGGGAATCGGCAACAGGCCAGCCGTCTGGTAGTAGAGCAGGATCCGCAGAAGCGTGCAGCAGTCTGTTGGGACATCCAGCTTGTCCATGTTCTCCAGGTCTTCCAGTAAGTGCGGGGTTCCGCCGGTGCCCCCGGCGACAAACTGCTGTTGAACATGGAAGTACCACGGGATATCCATGGCCGTCAGTATCTCGACGGGATGTGTAAACTGCGCGGACAGGAAGGGCTTGCCCTGCTCAACGCACTGGATGATCTCCCTGTCATTGTTGACGATGTTCTCCACAATGAAGGCCTGCAGCTTCTCCATCTCGCCCGGGGTGGCCTTGAGAATATCCAGAATCGGTTCGAAGTAGGCCACCTCTTCTCTCATTCTCGAGATGCTTCTCTCTTTCTTCTCATCCATGTTTGGCCTCCAGTGTCTCCAGGAATGCCTGGACTCTCGTCCTCAGTTGGCCGATGCTGGTCTGAGCATAGTCGCGGTCCATGAAGAGAACCGGCACACCCCATCCTTGGGAGTCATGGGAGGCGGTGTACTGCTCGAAGCCCCACAGCTCACACATCGTCAGGCGCACGAAGACAACGCCGTCCACCTTGAAATCCTGGATCATCTTCCGGGCGTAATCCATTCTCGCCCCGAACCTGGTGTATACGCGGGGACATGATGGGCGATCGGCGACATAGTACTGAGCCAGGGCGGTCAACGGGTCCTTGGCGCCTTCATCCACATCCTTCCATATGAGCCTGGACCCGAAGCAGAGGGAATCGGTCACCACCAGACCGCCTTGGCCTTCGATAACCTCAATGTAGTCTGGATTGTCCATCTCGCCGCCTATAAGCATCAGCCTGGCTCGATGGCCGGAATGGCCGGCTCTCTTCCCCAGGTCCTCCAGTAATTCGCCCAGCAACCGGCCATACCGCACTGGCGGCATGGCCGTGCCGGCAACCGTTACCGTCAGCATTTCGGCGCCGGTAATCGGCGGGTTATCCTGCTTGCGCAGCATGTAGAGCTCTCTCTGGCGGCGCCGCAACGTATTGTGGAGAGCTATGGCCTCTCTCAGCCCATCGTCCGTTATCTCCACCTGGAAATGCTCCTGCATCCCCTGTCTGAGAATGGCCAGCTCTTCACGGAACCACTTGACCTGTGCCGGCTGATCCTGCCTGGGAAGGCCGAGGATCTTCACGAAGGGAGTCTTGACGCGTCGTATCCAGTGGTCATAGACGCGCCGTATGTGGTCGCAGCTGTTGAAGAACACCAGGCCATCCAGGAAGTCGTATTCGCCCTTGAGCGCCATGTTGAAGGCGTGGCGCGGAAAGGAGCAATTGATGTTGGCCAGGTAAGCATCTGAGAGCTCGGTACTGGTGCTGCCGGTGGCCCTTACCCGGAACGGAAGGAGCCCGGCGGCCGTGATCATCTCAATGGGCATCGCCGCGCAGAAGTACCCCATGATCTTGCCGCCCTGGTCCTTCCACTTCTGCACCTCAGGATTGACAATTGTCTGAGCTGCTTCGGAGAATGTTCGGAGGGCCTTGGATCTGACATTCGTCTGCAATGGCTTCACCTCCTCTTGCACAGTTGTCTGCTGTCTTGGCTGACCCGAGCCTTATCCCCCAAGAAGGCTCGAGAAGAGACTCCTGCATATTGCGGGCGTTCGGTGTGGAACCCGACTGAGATGGGTAGGACACAGGCGCATCTCGTGACTCGCCGCCGATAGTTATATCAGTATCCGGGCCGCAACTGCAAGCTGCGAGGCCACGGCGGAGGCAGCAGAGGTTGGACTTCGCATGAGGTTGAATCCCAGATCACAGGCGCAGCATGGCCCAAGGAAGTCCCTGCTAGACCTTCTGTATGCAGCACAGTGAGTCTGCTGACCAAGCGTAACTGCCAATCCTGCGCTCTATTCTGAGACGGAATTCCGGGACGGCCCATCCAATAACCCGAAGGGCAGGGTTCCACGGGCTTGCTTGTGGGGGAATGAGAATTCGCCCGTAGGGCGTCAAGCAAATCTTGTCATCCGGAAGTGCCACGGGCTGTACCCGTGCGTATCTACACAGACGGCCCACGGGCGGAGTGCAAAGACGGTGAGTCAGCTCTTCAGGATGTACTCGCTGGTATAGGTGGTCCGTATACGGGTCAGATCCAGGAAGCTAGTCACGCTCCTCAACATCACCACCACGTTCCACAGCAGCTTCAGAGGATTCCTGCCGGCGCCGTAGAACAGGAAGGGGGTGGTGGCATGCTTGACTGAGGGCCAGGCCTCCTCCACTATGCCTTCGTATGGCGGCGCATCCGGGGTGACTGCTTTGACCACCACGTTCCGTATGTAGCGGGAGCGCGGCTGCATGGCCTCAGAGACCGGCGATTGTCTCCCGTGCCAGCGCTTGATCCATTCTTCGCGGGTCAGTCTCCTAGGGCGTTCCATCAGGGTGACGGAGACCAAACCTGGAGAACGCTGACCATCAGGCCAGTTCCTGGAACCGGAGTGGCGATTGCCTCCGTATTCCGTGTATACCACCTCGTCCACCAGGAAGCCCGCCAACCGAAACCCGGCGGCCTTGATGATCTCCTCGCAGGGTGCGCGCTGTTCGAGACTGTCGAGCCACAGCGACACGTCAGCACACATGCGCTCCCCGGGATGGAAAGGCGCAGCGGACTTGAAATCTGAGTCTTGGTCGACGATGTACATGGTCAACTTGCTGGCGCCGGCTTGAAGCAGCTTGGGCGCCACTTCCTTGAGCAAAACCTGCTGCCTCTGCTTTCTGTCCTGGCCCCTTGAGTCCCAAAGAACGTAGATCAGCTTGTCCATCTTTCCCCCTAGTCGACTAACCCTCGGACAGCACCAAGAGTACTGGCTTCTGTCGGACTCTATCAGGTCCGCCTGCCACAATCAAGTCCTGCAAGCGTGACCTTTCCGTTTCTGACCTTCTGAGGTGACGTTGTCTGACCCCAGCCAGCCTGAGGGCAATGACCAAGTGACAGGGAGGCAAGAGGTCCTGTCTTCGTCTCTCCGGTCTGTCAGGGTTCTCCTGATTGACAAACGCCGGTGGCCGAGAATATTCTTGGCACTGGCCGTGGAGAGGAACGACCACCTGAGCCCTGGGGGTGGCTCATGTGGAATCGCAGCCTGGCATCTCATTTGAACTGGCGTGCCGGCCGCGGATGGAGACAGGCCATTTAGCCGCCGTCTTGCGTCCGCATGATCTGACCCCTCATTTCACATTCCGCGCGTGGAAATGCTGCGAAGCATGAATTGAAAAGGAGGTTTGCCCGGTCATGGATCTCAAGGAACTTGAAGCCAGAATCAGAGTGCTCGAGGACATCGAAGCCATCAAGAAGCTCAAGGCTACCTACTGCTATCTGTGCGATGCCGGATTGACCATAGACAAGAACCGGGAGGAACTGGTCTCGCACTTCACCAAGGACGCCAGGGTCGATTTCGGCCTGGGCCCGGCCTCACAGTTCAAGGGAACGGAGGGGCTTCATACTTTCTTCGGCACCGTTGTGGCCATGGGCGTGACGTTCTGCATGCACATGGTCCACAATCCCATCATTGAGGTCAAAGGAAACAAGGCGACCGGCCGGTGGTACTACGAAGCGCCCACCACTGATGCCTCGACGGGCAAGGCTCAATGGATGGCCGGCACATACTTCGAGGAATACGTCAGGGAGAATGGCGAGTGGAAGTTCTCCTACATCGGGACCAAGTGGAAGTACGTTACCCCCTATGACGAGGGCTGGGCCAAGAACCCCGGCGAGCTGCTGAAGATGGTGCCCCCGGAATAGGGAAGCGCAGACTGCTGAAGCAGTCTCTTTGGAGGAGCATGAGAACGTACGGATATGCGGGCAGGATCTTGCGGGCGGACCTCTCGTCGCGCCGCGCGTCAGCCGCGTCGACTCTGGACTACTCAGGTAGGTTCCTGGGTGGGCGGGGGATAGCGGCGAAGATCTACTGGGATGAGGTGCCGCCGGAGGCAAGCCCCTTAGACGCCGCGAACCAGCTGGTGTTTATCACGGGGCCGCTCTGCGGAGTCCCGGCCATCGGAGGCTCACGATGGGAGGTCTGCGGCAAGGGGCCTTCCAGCCCACCGCGCTTCTCGTACGGGAATCTGGGTGGCCGCTGGGGGGCCGCTCTCAAGTTCACCGGATATGACGGCATCATTGTTCAGGGCAAGTCGGAGCAGCCGGTGTACCTCTTCATTAATGAGGACGCGGTCGAATTCAGGGACGCCTCCGGCCTCTGGGGCAAGGGCGCTATCGAGGCCAGAAAGGCCCTGAAGGCCGAGCTGGGGAACTCAGCCAGGGTGGTAGCCATTGGCCCGGCAGCCGAGAACATGGCAGTGATGGCTACCCTGCTGGCCGACAACGATGCCAGCGGCTCGGGAGGGCTGGGGTCGGTGATGGGCTCTAAGATGCTGAAGGCCATTGTAGTGAAGGAGGGTAGCCGGGGAGTAGAGATCGCACAGCCCGAGAAGCTGCGCGATCTCACCGAGCACTACCGCGGTCTGAAGCGGTGCTTTCCCACCGACGGCTGGGAGCATCTCAGCCGGTGGTCCAGGGACCCCACGATGGAGCCGAGACTGATGCCCGGCCCCGAGATGAAGAAGGAGCCCTGCTACGGATGCCTGGGCCGGTGCGCCAGGAAGGTCTACGTTTCGGCAGACGGCAAGAAGGGGAAGTTCATATGACACTCCGCCTTCTTCTATCAACCGTGGGTTGATAAGTACTACGGCGAATGGAACGACGTGGCCTTTGAGGCCACCAAGCTCTGCGACAGCTATGGCCTGGATGCGGTCGCCATCGACCTGATGATCAGTTGGCTTCACCTTTGCTACCAGGCTGGCATACTGACCGACGAGAGCACCGGCATTCCCATATCGAAACTGGGAAGCGCCGAGTTCATAGAGACGCTGACGAGGAAGATCGCCCGGCGCGAGGGCTTTGGCGACCTATTGGCACAGGGGATACACAAGGCCGCCGAGGCCCTCGGGCCGGCGGCGAAGGATCAGGTGAGGTTGGCCGGGCATCTGGCCGAGCCGGGCTATCATCCCTACGGGCCTAGACTCTACAATACGAACGCCCTGCTCTATGCTATGGAACCCAGGATGCCGATCCAGCAACTCCACGAGATCGGCCTGGTAATGGCCAAGTGGTCGGCCGGCACCAGGGGGCTGACGCTCATCAATTCGGACGTTATCAGGACCGTGGCCAGAAAGTTCTGGGGCGGGGAACTGGCTGCCGACTTCACCACGTGGGAGGGAAAGGCGCTGGCCACCAAGATGATACAGGACCGGGAGTTCGTAGAGGCCAGCCTGATCCTCTGCAATTTCCTCTGGCCCATCACGGACTGTGACCCCTCCCCTGACAAGGTCGGTGATCCAGGGCTGGAGAGCCGGATACTGGCTGCTGTTCTCGGAAACGGCATCGGGGAAGAGGAGTTGTACAGGACAGGCGAGAGGATATTCAACTTGCAGAGAGCCATCCTGGTCAGAGAAGGGCATCGTGGCCGGCAGTTCGATACTCTTCCCGATCACTTCTTCAACCTGCCCGTGCAATACGATCAGGCCAACGCAGATTGCGTGGTGCCTGGCAAGGGTGGGGAGGTCGTCTCGCGCAAGGGCGCAGTGGTCGACCGAGACGAGTTCGAGCGGATGAAGGACGAGTATTACCAGCTGAGGGGATGGGACGTGGCCACGGGACTGCAGACTAAGGAGACTCTGGAGAAGGTCGGCCTCCCTGATGTGGCAGATGACCTGCACCGGAGGGGGCTCCTGGCATAACCAATACCTGAATGGGAGGTGACTGGTGATTACCGGATATGATGAGATGTTCTGCCACCAGGTAGTATCCACCTTTGACCAGCCCGGCACGAGCGCGCGGGAGTGGACGGAGCGGGCCTGGATGCAGGTCCACGACATTGCCGGAACTGCGCACCTGGCAACGGGTTTTGGATACTATCCCAACCGCAACGTTATGGACTCCTTTGTGGCCTTTGCCATCCAGGGTGAGACTGAGTATGTTGTTCGGGCCTCCCGCGAGTTGCGTCCGGAGATAGATGTCTTCAAGGTGGGGCCTTTCTCTTATGAAGTTGTCGAACCTCTGAAGGCCGTGCGGTACCAACTGCGTGAGAACGAACATGGCCTGAGCTATGACATTACGGTGGAGGGCTACAGTCCACTTGTTGAAGAAGACCCGGCCCAGTTCCAGGTCAGCCGGGGCAGGGTGAAGGAGCACATCAAGCGCATGGTACAGGCAGTACGGCCGACCGGCTGGATCAAGGCTGAAGGCAGGACGTTCCAGCTGGACAAGAAGGGCTGGGTGGGCGAGAGGGATCGCTCGTGGGGCATCAGGTTGGCCGGTGCTGACTTCATTGAGACCGGTGTGCAGGCTCCGGAATTGCCGGCTGGGATGTTGTTCAACTTTGCCCTGATGCAGTTCGAGAAATGGGGTGCTACGTACCACATCCGTGAGATTTGGGATGACCAGCGCGGTTTCGTCAACCGTTGGCACTTCGGCGGCGGCCTCTTCTACCCCTACGGGGCGAACAAAGAGCCGCTCAAGCTGGTAAGCGTGGAGCACAACTACAAGTTCCGGGACGATATCCCTGAACAAGCACGACGGTTCGCGGGCGGTAGCGTGAGTCTCACTGCCATCGATGGCACGAGGAAAGAGGTGTCGATACGCCCGGTTACCATCTGCTATCAGGCGCCCGCCGGATACGGCGGCAACTACAAGAATTTCATCCATGGCAAGTGGATGGGCGAGAAGTGGATGGATGGCCACAGATTTGATCTAAACGATCCGCAGTCTATGCGCGAGATCTGGGGGTACTGCGACTACGGGTCTGAATTCAAGTGCGGCAACGAGGTCGGCCACGGAACCGTTGAGTTGATGGTAGTGGGCAAGTATCCGAAATACGGCTACCAGGGCTACTAGGTAGGAGGTACCACATGCTGTCACGTCAGGTGGAGCTCAGCGAACTGCAGCCCAAGCTACTGGCTTGGTTGCAGGGAAAGATGCCGAAGGCCAAGGACTTGACTATCTTGAACATGGAGAGGTCAGGTGCCGGCATCTCCAACGAGACCTTCCTCTTCAATCTGGCTTGGCAGGAGCATGGGAAGCCAGGATCAGAGGGGATGGTGCTGCGCTGCGCGCCCCGGTCTTCTCCGGTCTACCCCGACTATGACCTGAGCCTCCAATTCCGCGTCATGAAGGCGCTGCATGCCGCGAAGTTCCCCGTGGCCAGAGTCCACTGGCTGGAGCAGGGTGAGAAGGTCCTGGGCACCCCTTTCTACGTGATGGGCAGGATCGAAGGTGTGGTGCCGCCGGAATTCCCGCCGTACCATTCGTTCGGGGTCTTCTTCGAGGCGGCTCCGCAGAAGCGGGCCAGAATGTGGTGGTCCGCGGTTGAAGCCATGAGCCGCGTGCATCAGGCGGACTGGAAGAAACTGGGCCTGTCCTTTCTCGGCGTTCCCAAGGATGGCACCGATCCCCTTGACCGACAGCTCGACTACTTCGAGAGGTATCTCAACTGGGCGAAGGACTCTCCCGAGGAGAAGCAGCCAATCCTGGAATCAGCCTTGAAGTGGCTCAGAGAGAATCGCTACGTCCCGGCCCGCGTGACCCTGTGCTGGGGAGATGCCCGCATGCCCAACACCATGTTCAGTCCGGATGGAGATGCAGTGGCGCTTTTCGATTGGGAAATGGCCTTCCTGGGGGACCCGCAGGCTGACCTGGCCTTCTTCCTGTTGCTCGACTGGGTGGACAGCGAAGGATATGGCATTCCGCGGCTGGAGGGCGCGCCGGGCACGGAAGAGACAGTGCGACGCTACCAGGAGTTGACGGGGTGGAAGGTAGATCAGCTTCACTACAACGAAGTGTTCGCGGTCTTCCGTGCCGGCATAGTAATTATGAAGGTACTGAAGAACTTCAAGAAGCTCGGCGTGGCCATGGACCAGGCGGATGCCGAGTCCAACAACCCCTGTACGCAGCGATTGGCCAGTCTGCTCGGTTTGCCTGCGCCTGGCGCCCCGGTCAGGCAAACCACCAGGGTGGAAGACATCACCGTCACCGTTCAGTTTCACCTGACGGGTGAGGGCGGCTGCGACTGGTACGCAGTCTGCGAGAAGGGGATAGCCACGCGTCACGAGGGAATCGTGGAGAATCCCAACTGCACTCTCACGGCCTCGGCACCCGACTGGGCCGCTATACAGCGAGGCGAGCTGGACCGCTTCAACGCCTGGACGGGCGGCAAGCTCAAGATAGACGGCGATATGACGCTGATGCTTCAGCTTGAAGAAACCATCTCGAAGCTGACACGGTAGCGCCCTCCTAAGCAGACGTAGAATCCTCTGGTGCGATGGGACTCGAGTCTCCTCGGTCTCTCCGTCCGGCCACCTCCTCCAATTGCCCATCCGCTCGCACCAGATCGCCCCTGCATAACGCCTAGGTTGCCGTCGTGTTCCAGTGGGCGGGACCTGGAAGTCAATCGGGTTGGGCTTTCTGACTATGTTTCGGACAGTCGGTCTGCGGCACTGGATTTGAACCAATGACCTTCTGTATCCATGACAGAGTCTCTGCTGGCCAAGCATGAAGCTCGGTTCCCCCAAGCGTGAGTGACCCGGATTAGACCCTCTGAGTTGGTCGGTGTTCTGACCTGGCAAACACGGGGCAAGCTAACCCGGTGACCGAAGTGTAGACCGTTGATTGATCGGGGCAAGTACCCCAGGGCAACAGACTCTGGGCAGAACAGTGACGCAGTGACCAGTAGGCAAGCGGTCGGTCTTTCACGCTTGCAGGGTCCTCATGGTTGTCATATGGGCCCGCCAAGGGTTCGACGGCGGATTTGGGACTACACTGCCCAGCAAGAAGACAGACCTGACCCCATTGCCCGTGCTTGACAGGATGAAGCTATTGAGGTATTTTATACCTATAGGGTGTAAGGGTGGAAATCGAATTCTCGTCAAAGCGCCTAGCCAATGCAAGCATGAGTCTTTCGGAGGCTGGCCGGCTTTTCGGCGTTCCAATCGGGCGCAAGTATATTCAACGGCTGGCGGTTTTGAGAGCTACGGAGAAATTCACTCAGCTGTACGGGCACCGGGCATTGCGGTTGCACCCACTGAAAGGTAATCGTGCCGGACAGTTTTCGATGACTCTCACCGGGAACTATCGGCTTGTTATCGAGAAGGTTCAAGAAGACAAAGTGCGCATTACGGATGTGGAGGATTACCATGGTGACTAAGACTGATGCTTATCCTGATATTGCGATCCCTCCTGGCGAGTACCTAGCAGAAGAAATAAAGGCGCGAGGCATCTCTCAGAAGGAGTTGGCGAGATGCATGGGACGGCCACCAAACGCGATAAATGAGATCATCCACGGGAAGAAGGCCATCACCGCCGAGACCGCCCTGCAACTTGAAGAGGTCATGACAGAGATACCCGCGCGGTTCTGGTTGAATCTGGAGATCGACTACCAACTCACCACGGCGTTAATAGACAAGCGTACCAAGGTCGCCTAGTACCCCCTTCCAGTGCTTCAGCCCCAGACACCACGCATGACGCACCAAGCGGTAGTCAGGGGGTCGGTGTTTCATGCTCGTGGGGTCATCAGGACCACCATTTCGACCCACTAACTGGTCGCCGGTGGATTGGAGCTGACACTGCCGTTCTTTCTCCAGAAGAGGAGTTCCTCTGTCACCAATTCAATAGCTTTCCTACGATAGACTCTACTCACGTGCTTCCGTTCGGCCATTAGAAGATACAAAGGGCAAACAGAATCAGAGCTCGACGTTGCACATTCGCCTGTAATGTTTAGGGATGTGCCGACGACAAATAGGGTGGTTTGCGTATTAGGTTTCTTCTCAGTCCGTAGTCTTTGCGCATTCACCATGAGCTTGCCGAGAATAGAAGTGGTCGTACGGCATCCAGGGGATGATAGAACTTGCCGTCTGGAGTCAAAGAAGGGGGTCGGCAAGAGCACTGTGACAAGCACTTCTTGGTATGTCATCGCGTGATATCGGCAAGAAGCTGGGGCTCCTGCATGTAGATCTCTCCGGCAGCTCTTGACTCAAGGCGCCGGGTCTTCAGAGCCTACCGCGACTCAGAACTTCAACAGCCGGGCGCAAGCTGATTCCACCCCAGGTTATGGGGATGCGCCTGTTCTCCATTTGCGCTCATTTCGGCGAAGGGAATGCGGTCATGTGGAAGGCTGAGACCGGGATAGTTGAGATCCCTGATGAGGTGAGGAAAGGGCTCAGGAAACAGACCTACGTTTCTAACCGGGCAGAGGTAATCCGTCAGATTTTGTCCACTCAGGTGGAATGGCCTGATGACACCGAGATGTTGCTGGCTGATATGCCACCATCCACGGCCATTAAGGTTTTTTTCGTTCTTTGACAACATGTCGGCCCTACTAGGTTGCTTTTCTGTCACCAAACCGTCAGTAATATCGGCCCTCGGCATGAGGAACCCGGTCTGTTCTCTGAGGCTGCAGGAGGTTCCCACAATTGAAACCATGAGGCGGGGCTACAGCCCTTTCATAGTCGCCGGCGGCCACCGATTGTGCTGGCCGATATGCCACCATCCACGGCCAGTGAGGTTTCTTCCTTCTTTGACAACATGTCTGCCCTACTAGGCTGTATTATTGTCACCCAGCCCTCCGAGATTTCAGCCCCTGGAATGACCCGCACCATTGACTTTCTCCGCCATAAGGAAATCCCTATCACGGGGCTCGTAACGATGATGGACGGGTACCTGTGCCCTCATTGCGGGAAGGTGAGCCACCAGTTGCTCTCCCCCAAGCTAGCTATGGAGAAGGTAGCCAGGAATTGCGGTGTGCCGTTCTTGATATCCATTCCGCAAACTCCGGCCGTGGGGCTATTGAAACCTTACTTCGATAGACTGCCGAAAATGGTCTTGAAATGCCGCCCCATTACACTCCGAAAACAAACCCTGTTGCGGAGGGTTCAGGGAAAGGGTGGCGAATTGGGAGTAAGAACTGCTGCCAAGTTCATGTGAGGAGAAAAGTTGGAATCCACTTCTACTTGACCGACCACCAAGACGAGCGACATCTATAGCATCCTGCTTAGAGCGGAGCTGAGACTTAGGCCTATTGCTATGGTAAAGTAGCTTCAAGAGCCCCTGTGTTTAGCTTCGCGGCCTTACCCATGATAGGGGCTCTCCTCATTGGTCACTCCCAGCACTTGGGCCAAAGTCAGGTTCGACGCCTTGAGCCTTTTGTGTACATAGGCCGGAGAGCAGCCGAGTGCCCTGGCTGCTGCCACAACCTGCCGGTGTTGGCGTACGGCCTCCACAATGTTCTCTGACGGGATGTTGAGGGCTGGCCTACCGCCTAGAATCGTTCTCATGGGTCTCACAAACTCTCACAAAGTGTGCGAACTGCCCGACGTGGCCATTCCCTTGTCGGAGGGGTGGATTCAGTCATCTTCCTCTCAACCAGGCAGCTAGCTTCTGAGGTACTCCGCCATGGTGATTCCGCTGGTTCGGCAGTGCTCTTCGATCTCCCAACAGAAACCCGCATCGGGACCGTGCGTTGGCCTTTCCAGGCCCGCCTTTGGCGATGTCGACGGGAACCTCATCACGGCCTTCGTCTTCTGGTTCTGGCCAGGCGACTTCACGCGTGGGCCTCTCTTCCCCTGTGAGAGCAGGTTGGTGATAGGGCTAAAGGATTTGTGGGCAGTGGCCAGGTCATCATCGCAAACAGACAGATAACCCTGGGTCGTGGAGATCTGGCGGTGGCCAAGCTCCCTTCTCTGGTACTCCACATTGCTACCGTATTTCAAGCTCAAGACCGCGTGGGTATGGCGCAGTTTGTGAGCCGATAGCCTTTGTCTGAGCCCGGCCTTCTTGCCGATCCCTTCCAGTATCTTTTGTACCCTTCCCCCAATCATAGTGCTACCGTCCTCATTTAGAAACA
>Ga0209253_10002746_pt1 | contig 15562 bp, 11 predicted proteins | sample FrelakmetBRP12BR_FD_187145 | JGI IMG/M metagenome (GOLD analysis project Ga0209253, IMG submission 187145) | Freshwater lake sediment microbial communities from the University of Notre Dame, USA, for methane emissions studies - BRP12 BR (SPAdes)... | ecosystem: Environmental > Aquatic >...
ATCGCCAAGGCATTGGAAATACCAAGGTAACATCGATGCCAAAAATGCTAGGATTTAAATTACTGCAAATCTTCGTATTGCTCTCATGGGAGATCTTAAATTTCCAAGATCAAAATCCAATGAACAATTCTCACTCTCCGGAGTTCTGACGTGACGGACTCAAGCAAGCTGGAAACCGCCCGGGAATTGATGCCCGACGGTGCTTCGCTTGACCCGGAATCCGCTCAACAAACTGTCTTCATCGTCGATGACGACCCGGCGGTGCGCAGCGCCTTGAGCTTTTTGTTTCAGTCTGTCGACCTGCATGCCGAAACCTATGATTCCGCCCACTCCTTTCTTGAGGCTTACAATCCCACGCAGAGCGGTTGCCTGGTGCTCGACGTGCATATGCCGGTAATGAACGGCATCGAACTGCAGGAACAACTCGCGGCGCGCCAGGCCAATATCCCTATTATCCTGCTTACCGGCTATGCCGATGTGCCTACCGCCATTCGCGCCTTCAAAGGCGGAGCCATAGACCTTATCGAAAAACCGTTTGACAACGAGGTACTGCTGAAACGTGTCAGGGAGGCGTTGGCGCTGAGTGCCAGCAACCGCCAGGAACCAGAACTGGCCTCGCTCACGCTGGCGTCCATGGGTGATGGGGTTATCACTACCGACGGCTCTGGCACCATCACCTATCTCAACCCCACCGCCGAATATCTGACCGGCTGGCGCGATGCCGATGCCCGCAACAAGTCTTTGCTGGAGGTATTCAATGTTGTTGATGAAAGCAGCCGGGAACCGCTGAAAAATTTGCTGGCTCCCTGCCTCAACGGGGAACCGGATACCTCAGACGAAGATAATCGCACGGTGTTAATACAGCGTGACGGGCATGAAACCGCCATCGAGAAATCCCTGGCGCCAATCCGCGACCAGACAGGCAACATCAGGGGGGCTGTCATTCTGTTTCATGATGTTACCCAGGCGCGCGCCGTCACCCGCCAACTCTCTTACCAGGCGACCCACGATCCGCTGACCGGGTTAATCAATCGCCGCGAATTTGAACAGCGGCTGGAGCGGGTATTGAAGAACAGTCAGCAGCGCAAGCTGGAGCATACGCTGTGTTACCTGGATCTGGACCGTTTCAAGCTGGTCAATGACGCAGCCGGCCATGCGGCGGGGGATCAGCTGCTGCATAAGATTAGCCTGTTATGGACCAAGAAGCTGCGGCAAAGGGATACCCTGGCCCGGTTGGGGGGTGATGAATTCGCGCTGCTCCTGGAATATTGCCCATTAGACCGGGGCATAGAAATCGCCCAGGAGTTGCTTAAAGCCACCCAGGATTTTCATCTGCTGTGGGAAGAGCAGATCTTTCACATCGGCGTCAGCATCGGCGTAACCGGCATTACGGCCACCAGCAGGACTGTACACCAAATCCTGCAGGTGGCTGATGCCGCTTGTTATGCCGCCAAGCGCGCGGGGCGCAACCGCCTGCATGTCCATCATCCTGGCACGGACGGAGAACAACGCAGGGACTGGGTCGCGCACCTGGATAAAGCCCTGCGGGAAGACCGCTTACAGCTTTTTCATCAGTTGCTCACGCCCATGCTCACGCATCAGAGAGGCCACTATCAGATCTTGCTGCGCATGCAGGGGAACGCCGAGGAAGCGGTTACCACGGGAACCTTTTTGCCCGCTTACGAACGTGCCAATTTGGCGCCAGTCCTCGATCGCTGGATGATCCGCCAGATCTTGAAATGGCTGAACAGCGATCCGAAGTGGCTGCCGCAATTGCGCCTTTGCCTCGTCAACATGTCTCGTTACACCTTGGAAGATAAAGACTTCCCTGATTTTTGGGCACAGCAGTTGGAACAGTCCGGCATTCCGGCTTCCAAGCTGTGCCTGGCGTTCAGTGAAACCACTATTCTCAGCGATCTTGACGGCGCCTTGCGCTTGCTACGCGCCCTCAAAACCACTGGCTGTCGCGTTGCCGTGGATGATTTCGCCAGCACTCCCTCGGGTTTTTACTACCTGAGACATCTACCGGTGGATTTTATCAAGATCGACGGCCGCTTGATCAGAGCCATGGTTGATGACCCTGTCGCTTTCGCCATGGTGAAATCCAGCAATGAAATCGCCCATATCATGGGCATACAAACGATTGCAAAAAATGTCGATGACGCGGCTATTATGGACAAGCTGCGGCCACTTCAGGTGGATTACCTGCAAGGCTACCATGTCGCCAACCCGGTTCGACTGGAAAGTTAACAGTGCGTGGTACGCTTTGAACTCAAAACCAAGTTGACTATCAGAGGTGTTTAATGCCTGAGCCTCTTAGGGTGCGAGGACCATTGAAACAGGCAATGTATCCTATCGCCCTCGCCGCGATTTATACCCTGCTGGGCTTGCTATGGATATTCATTAGCGACCGATGGTTGCTGGCCACCGACAGCGATACGGACACCTTCACCCAGATTAATCTCATCAAGGATGGACTGTTCGTTCTTATCACGGCGGCGCTACTTTACTGGCTGATGACGAGTAAAGCCCGCCTCGTGCAAAACACCCGCAGCGAGTTGGAAACCAGCGTGCAAGAACGCACTGCCGAACTGTCGGCAGCCAACGCGCAACTCCAGTCGGAGGCTGCGCAACGCCAGCGGACCGAGGCCGCCCTGCGCGAGAGCGAAGCCCGTTACCGCTCGGTGGTGGAAACTCAAAGCGAACTAATTTGCCGCTTCCTGGCGGATGGCACCCTGACGTTCATTAATTCCACCTATTGCCGCTATTTTGGAAGGACTGCCGAAGAACTGCTCGGCTGCAAGTTTACGCCTTTGATTCCCCCAGATGACCTTGCTATCGTAGAACAGGCGTTAGCTTCTCTGGGTCCAGGCAATCCGACAGTGACGATGGAACATAGAGTCATCAAGCCTAGTGGCGAGGTAGCCTGGCAACAGTGGATTGACAGTATCATTACCAATGGCGATGGCCAGGTGCTGGAACTGCAGGGGGTTGGCCGTGACATCACCGAGCGTAAGCGCGCCGAGGATAAGCTGCGCCGACTGCAGGCGGAACTGGCGCAGGCGGCGCGCCTCAGCACCCTGGGCGAGATGGCCAAGAGCCTGGCCCATGAACTCAACCAGCCGCTGACGGCGATCGTAACCTATGCGCAAGCCTGCCTGAACCTTCTAAAAGCTGGCGGAGAGCAGACCAAGCAACTGACTGGCGCCCTGGAACAGGTCGTCGCCGAGGGTCTGCGCGCCGGAGAGGTCATCCGCCGGACGCGGACACTGGCGCAAACCAGGTCTTCCCGCTGGGAAACTCTGGACCTGAACGTAATGATTCGCGACATCGTCGCCTTCGTGGCCTGGAAAGCTCGCCAGTATGCGGTAAGTATCCGCCTGGAATTGGCTGACAATCTGCCGCCGCTCACGCTTGACATCACCCAGATCCAGCAAATCCTGCTCAACGTGCTCAATAACTCCATCGAGATGTTGAGCGCGCATTGCAAGGAGCGACGGATCACCCTCAGCACCTCCGCCACGGACGCAACTGTTGAGATTGCGGTCGCTGACAGTGGGCCGGGACTGTCCAGCGCCGACCTGGAGGATTTGTTCAACTCCTTCTTCACTGCCAAACCCGATAAAGTGGGAGTAGGTCTAGCGCTCAGCCGCTCCCTCGCCGAGGCGCAGGGAGGTCGGCTGCGGGCGGCGCCGAATCCTGAGCATGGCAATACCTTCTACTTGACACTGCCCCTTCATCAGAAAATACCTTCTGATGAAACCTGAGCCTGCTCGCGCGACCAAAGACTTGAGAGCATTTTGCACAACGTGCTCAATTATATTCGCTCACAAAACCGTGTGACCCAATTCGCCAAATTTGCGATATTCTTGCTAGTAAAGTGATCGGCTTCCAGCTTTTGACGGTTTCCTTGGCAGGCAAAAGTCTTAAGCCGCCCGCGTTTTCTACCATGTTTTGAGGGATTGCAAGATGAGATCCAGCAACCTGTCTCTGGGTAGCGGTGATGCCCTCGTCATCGTCGATGTGCAAAATGACTTTCTGCCCGGTGGCAGCCTGGCGGTTCCCGAAGCTAATGCAGTGGCGGAGACACTCAACAGGTATATCGATGTCTTTGTGAAACATGATTTGCCCATCTACGCCACCCGTGACTGGCATACCAGCGATCACTGCTCCTTCCAGTCCCAGGGCGGAGCTTGGCCGCCGCACTGCGTAGCCGGGAGTTCAGGCGCTGATTTTGCGCCGCAGCTGCACTTGCCGGTAAATGCCATCATCATTTCCAAGGGTACCGGCAGCCACCAAGATGCTTATTCCGGATTCGAAGGCACCGACCTCGCCGAGCACCTGCGCGCGATGGATGTTCGACGGCTATTCATAGGTGGCTTGGCTACCGATTATTGTGTGCTCAATACCGTGCGCGATGCCCTGAGCCACCGTTTTGAAGTGCTGCTGCTGGAGGATGCTGTCCGCGCCGTGAATGTACAACCGGATGACGGCAACAAGGCTATCGCCGAGATGCGGCAACGAGGCGCCGTTCCCATAACCCTAACCCAGGTGGCTTAATGGACCCTTGCAACAGCGCGCTGCTGACCGACCTTTACCAGTTGACCATGCTCCATGCCTATCGCGACCAGGACATGGAAGAAACCGCGGTGTTCGAAATGTTCGTGCGCCGCCTGCCAGCCGGGCGCAACTTTCTGGTAGCCGCTGGTCTTGAGCAGTGCCTGGATTATCTGGAAAATTTCCATTTTACCCCCGAGGAACTGGATTGGCTGGCAGGTTGCGGGCGCTTTGATAGGGATTTCGTTGATTACTTGGCTAACTTGCGTTTCACCGGCGCAGTCCACGCCCTGCCGGAAGGCACGGTGTTTTTTGCCAATGAACCGATCCTGCGCGTCACCGCGCCACTGCCTCAGGCGCAGTTCGTGGAAAGCCGCCTGATCAATCTCATTCACTTCCAGACCCTGATTGCCTCCAAAGCCGCCCGCTGCGTTCTGGCCGCTCCCGCCAAGATCCTCGTGGATTTCGGCCTGCGCCGCGCGCATGGTGCTGAAGCCGGTTTGCTGGCGGCCCGGGCCGCCTATCTGGCCGGCTTCACGGGTACGGCCACGGTGCTGGCCGGGGCACGCTTCGGCATCCCTCTATTCGGCACCATGGCCCATTCCCTGATCATGGCGCATGAGCGCGAGGAAGCCGCCTTCGAGCACTTCGCCCACGTCCAACCGGATAACGTAGTGCTGCTCATCGACACGTATGATACCGAGGCGGCGGCCCGCAAAGCCGTCCAGATTGCGCCTCGCCTACGGGAACGGGGCATTACTATTAAAGGGGTACGACTTGACAGCGGCGACCTGGCCGAGCACGCCCGCCAAGTGCGCCGGATACTGGATGAGGGCGGACTGAAAGAAACGATCATTTTCTGCAGCGGCGATTTGGATGAACATTCCACCAAGGAACTGCTGGCAGCAGGAGCGCCCATCGATGGTTTCGGCATTGGCACGCGACTGGATATCTCCGTGGATGCCCCTGCCCTGGATTGCGTTTACAAACTACAGGAATATGCTGGTAACCCTAAACGCAAACGCTCCGAAGGCAAGGCCACTTGGCCGGGCCGTAAACAGATATACCGGGGGGCGTTGGCCGATGGCACACTGGCGGGCGATTGCCTGGGCTTGGAGGATCATCCGCACCCTGGCGAGGTCCTGCTGCAACCCGTCATGACCGGTGGGCGGCGGCTTGCTCCGGCGGAATCCCTGGCCGTTCTGCGGGAGCGGGTTAACCAACAATTAGCCGCCCTACCTCCGGAGCTGCGAACGCTTACAGCCGCGCCGCCCTATGCCGTGGAAATCGCCCCGGAACTGCGGGAACTAGCGGCGCACCTGGATCAGACCAACCGCTGAGCGCATACCCAATCCCTGGGTATCAAGAGGCCCTGGCCTTGGAATCAACCGTCAAACCACGTTTGGATTTCCGGCGAGCGATGGCGAAGCGCTAATAAGCTGTTTCTTGGGTTAGCGAACCTTCACTAACAGCGGAACTGCTGGGCTGCGAACATCGCCAGAGACAAGCTGCTGGCCATCGCCGGGAACCCTTGCGATCTTCCCACCCTTTAACAATACTTCCTCATCCTTCTTCAACACAGCCATATAGGCTGGGCTGGACAGCATGGCAGCGGGCTTCGCTACCGGAGCCACCGGGGGATGCATACGGGTGCCATAAAGTTGGATGATTTTCTCAACGTAGGCCCTGGTTTCCGGATAAGGAGGAACCCCCCGGTACTTGACGACGGTGTTTTCACCGGCGTTATAACCGGCCAACGCTAATTGCACATCTCCTTGAAAGAACGCCAGCAACCAACGCAGATAAGCCATACCTCCCTGCAGATTCTGAAGCGGGTCCATGCTATCCTGTACCCCAAAGCGATCGGCGGTTTCGGGAATCAGTTGCATCAGTCCCTGGGCATTTTTCGCTGAAACAGCCTGCGCCTGAAAAGCGGACTCAACCTGGACGACCGCTAGAACCAGCAACGGGTCCAGGCCGTAGTTGGGGGCAAGTCTCTGGACTATCTTCTCGACCTGCCGGCGCTCTTCAGAGGAGATGCTGCTTATCATGATCGGTCGCGTTAGGCCGGGCTCTGGCCCGCGGCGAGGCAAAACGCACAGCGGTTTTGTATTCTGACTCTCGCCGCCAACGAGGGCCAACATATTTTTCGCCTGAACAATGCCCTGGGCCGCCGCTAACCGAAACCAGGCTGCCGCCTGGCTATCGTCCTGCTCCACGCCGCGGCCATGCGTATACATCCAGCCCAACTGGTACTGGGCGGGAGCATAACCCTTGCTGGCTGCTGCGCAATACAGATACAGGGCGCGAGTATAATCCTGGTCAACACCTTCACCATGCTCGTACCTAGCGCCCCACTCTGCCTGCGTTTCGGGCTTGGATCTAGTTAATAAATCAGACCAGTTCGCGGCCACATCCGCCGCCTGCACTCCCAGGGGAAAAGCGCACAAAGTCAGTGTAAACGCAAGCTCTTTGAATACCACCATGAGTTTATTTACCCTGATTTGCCGATAGCCTGATATTTAAAGCCAATAATATGCCATTTATACCAGTGACTCCACTCCAGGTGGGCGCATTTGTCATATAGTTGACATAAAGTGACGGATTTTTTTCCCCATTCTTTTATAATCTCGCGATTCCCGCAATACACGAATCGATAAGCCACTCATAACATTCATAAGAAGGAGGCCAACATGATTAACTACTCAACCGAATCCATCCGCAATATCGCTCTGGTCGGTCACGGCGCGGCAGGCAAAACCACGCTGGTCGAGGCGCTCCTGGCGCGTAGCGGCAGGATTGCAGCGGCAGGCAACGTCGAACAGGGCAACACGGTCTGCGACTTCGACCCCCAGGAAAAGGCTCACCAGCATTCTCTGGACGCCGCGCTGGTGAACCTCGAACACCAAAACGCGCACATCAATCTCATTGACACGCCGGGCTTCCCGGATTTTATTGGCCAAGCTATCGCCGGGCTGCCAGCCGTGGAGACTGCCGCCGTGGTGATCAATGCCCAAACTGGCATCGAGACAGTGACGCAAAGAATGCTGCAGTGGGCAGCCGAGCGACGCCTGTGCCGGCTGATCATCGTCAACAAGATCGACGCTGAGGACCTTAACTTGGCGGAGCTGCTGGAGCAAATTCAGGAAACCTTCGGCCGCGAATGCCTGCCCATCAACCTGCCCACGAACGGCGGCAGGGGCGTGGTGGATTGCTTTTACAACCCGGCTGGCGAGAGCGATTTTTCCAGTGTCGCCGAGGCCCATACGGCCATCATCGACCAGGTTGTCGAGATGGATGAGGAACTCATGAGCCTGTATCTGGAGCAAGGCGAGGAACTGCGCCCCGAACAACTTCATGACCCTTTCGAGAAGGCGCTGCGCGAAGGCCATCTGGTGCCCGTGTGTTTCGTGTCGGCCCGCACCGGGGCCGGGGTCGCGGAACTGCTGGACCTGTTCGTTCGCCTGCTGCCCAATCCCACCGAGGGCAACCCTGAGCCCTTTTTGAGAGGCGAGGGTGCCGATGCCGAGGAATTCTACGCCGTTCCCGATTCCAATCAGCATGTCATAGCCCACGTTTTCAAAGTCATCATCGACCCTTTCGTAGGCAAACTGGCTCTGTTTCGGATTCACCAAGGCACCATCACCAAGGACAGCCAGTTGTTCATCGGCGATGCCCGCAAGCCCTTCAAGGTGGGGCATGTGTTCCAGGTCCATGGCAAAGAGCATCCTGAGGTGACCGCTGGCATTCCCGGCGATATTTGCGCTGTGGCCAAGGTCGATGAAATCCACAGGGACGCGGTACTGCACGATTCCCATGACGAAGATCATATTCACCTGCGTCCCTTGAGTTTTCCTGCCCCGCTGTTCGGTCTGGCCATTCGGGCCACCAACCGGGGCGACGAACAGAAGCTTTCCGATACTTTGCATAAGCTGGTGGAAGAAGACCCCTGCCTGCTCATCGAGCAAAACCAAACTACCCGAGAGACGGTGCTGCGAGGTTTGAGCGAGTTGCATTTGCGGGTAACCTTGGAAAAGATGCGCGATCGTTACCGGCTGGAAGTGGACGCCAAACCGCCCAAGATCGCCTACAAGGAAACCATCAGCGCGGTCGCCGAGGGACATCACCGGCATAAAAAACAAACCGGTGGCGCCGGTCAGTTCGGCGAAGTGTTCCTGCGCGTCGAACCGCTGGAGCGCGGTGCTGGCTTTGAGTTTGTCAGCGAGGTGGTCGGTGGCACTATTCCGGGCCAGTTTCTACCCGCCGTGGAAAAGGGCATCCGCGACGTCCTGGAAAGCGGTGCCATTGCCGGCTGCCCCCTGGAGGACATTCGGGCCGTGGCCACCGACGGCAAGCACCATCCGGTGGATTCCAAAGAGATAGCCTTCGTCACGGCGGGGCGTGAAGCTTTTCTGGAGGCCGTGCGCAAGGCCAAACCGCTGGTGTTGGAACCCATCGTTAATATGGAGATTACCGTACCAGCGGATAGCGTGGGCGCCATCACCGGCGATTTGTCCAGCCGCCGCGGCCGCATCAACGGCACCGACGCGCGTACACGGGGCATGGTCGTCATCAATGGTCAAGTGCCACTGGCGGAACTGGAGGGCTATGAATCCCAGCTCAAGTCCATGACCGGCGGCCAGGGTTCCTACCGCATCGAGTTCAGCCACCACGAAGCAGTACCACCGGCCATTCAGCAACAGCTCAGCGCTGCCTATAACAAACAACGGCAACCCGAGGATTGAACCCCTCTGCTGGCCAAACCCGCGCCGGGGCAGGACGCCTCGGTGTTGGGTTTGCCAGCCCGGTGACAAGATCACCCGCCTGTGGCGCTGATGGCTAACTACCAAGCCAACTGATTTGCCACACGGTCCGTACAAGCAGGTAGATGGCTACACTGACCATTGCGCCGGCGAACAGTTTTTGCAACTGGAGTCCGGCGAGATGGCGGCTCCGTCCATCCCCGGCAGCAGGGAAGCCCCCTTGCAACAGGAGCAGCACCGCCTGGGGCGGTAAATTCTTTTGCAACAGCGCACTGCTACTTGAACCTTGAAGGCTCAAATTCTGAAACAAGCGGTTCATATCGGTAATGCACGGCCCAAGGGGGATTGGCTAATTCTCTCAGCACAAATCCCCTGCCGTGGGCAAGAGGCAGGTCAATCAGACGAGGGGAAAGATGTTATGAAGATTGCGGTAGCAAGCCAAAATCGCCGAACGATAACAGAGCATGCGGGAAGATGCCGAAAGTTCTGGATCTATGCGGTGGAAGACAACCAGATAACGCGCAAAACACTCCTGGAGTTGCCCAAGGAGCAATCGTTTCATGATAGTTCTCCACATGACCCGCATCCACTCGATGACGCTCAGGTATTAATTGCGGGCGGCATGGGACATGGCCTGTTCCGACGGCTCGAAAGAAAAGGGATAACAGGCATCGTCACGCTGGAGACGGACCCCGAAAAAGCAGTGATCGCATACCTTGCCGGAACGCTGGCAGTCGGGTCACCGCACGCTCATACCAATAGCAGTCATTACGATTGAACATCATGACCTCAACAGCCTTTCAGGATTACTACCCGGATCACCTCAGCCATTGTTATGGTTGCGGGCGCTTGAATGAATACGGCCTTCACATCAAGAGTTATTGGGATGGCGAAGAAACCGTCTGTCATTTCCATCCCAAGCCTTACCATACCGCTATTCCCGGTTATATCTACGGTGGACTGATCGCCTCTATTATCGATTGCCACAGCACCGGCACCGCGGCGGCGGCGGCCTATCGTGCCGAAGGAAGAGCGATGGATACGCAACCTCCCTTGCGCTTCGTGACCGGCTCGCTGCATGTGGATTACCTGAAACCGACACCTCTGGGCAATGATTCTTTGGATCTGCGCTCGCAAATCAAGGAAATCAAGGGCCGCAAAGTGGTCGTCACCACCACCTTGTCGGTGCGGGGGGAAATCTGTGCGCGTGGCGAAGTCGTGGCCGTCAGGATGCCTGAGCAGTTGATACCACAGACACCGCGAGCCTGACGAAAATAACGGTGAACAATCGCTAACACGAGGGGATCAAATGCACCTCGAAGTAATCTCCCGACAACCGTGCTTGAATGGTCGCCCTACCCCGCTGTTATTCGTTCATGGGGCATGGCATGCAGCGTGGTGCTGGGGGAGCAGCATTTCTTAGACTATTTCGCTGAACGCGGCTACGCTGCCCATGCCCTCAGCCTGCGTGGACAGGGTGGCAGTGAGGGACGCGAACGCTTGCGATGGACCCGCCTATCGGCATATATCGCCGATGTGGCTCAGGTTGCGAGGCAATTGCCTTCGTTTCTCTTGATTTTCCCCTATGGGTAACGGATGTTTTCAGATGTTTTGCCGGGCTTCCCCCTTGGTTGGCGACCATCGCGCCGCGAACCGATCCAGATAGAGATATACCACCGGGGTGAGATAGAGTGTCAGCAGTTGTGACAGCAGCAGCCCGCCGACCACCGCCAACCCCAGCGGACGGCGTACCTCGGCGCCCGCGCCCCAGCCCATGGCGATGGGCAAGGTTCCCATCAGCGCCGCCATCGTGGTCATCATGATCGGCCGGAAGCGGATCAGGCAGGCCTGAAAAATGGCCTCGGCGGGCGCCACGCCTTCGTTGCGCTGCCGGTCGAGAGCGAAGTCGATCATCATGATCGCATTCTTCTTGACGATACCCACCAGCATGATGATGCCGACGAAGGCGTAGAGGCTGAGGTCCACCTTGAACAGCAGCAGGGTCAACAGCGCTCCCAGGCCCGCCGAGGGCAGTCCCGACAGGATGGTGAGCGGATGGATGAAGCTCTCGTACAGAATCCCTAGCACGATGTAAACCACTAGCACCGCGACCAGCAGCAGCATCCCCAGTCCCTGCAACGAGGTCTGGAAGGCCTGGGCGGTGCCTTGCAGGCTGGTGGTCAGCGACACCGGCGGGCGCAGCTCGGTCTCGACGGCCTTGATCCGGTCCACCGCCTCGCCGAGCGCCACGCCCGGCAGCAGGTTGAAGGAAATCGTGACCGAGGGCAATTGCCCCTGATGGTTCACGGTCAGCGCCTGGCTCTGGCGGGTGACCGTAGTCACAGTGTCCAGCGACACCAGCTTCCCGGTGGCGGAGCGCACGTAGACCCGCGCCAGCGTCGCCGGGTCGGCCTGAAACTCGGGGGCGAGCTCCAGGATCACCCGATACTGGTTGGTGGCGCCGTAGATGGTGGAGATTTGCCGGGCGCTGAAGGCGCTCTGTAAAGCATCCTCCACCTGGCCGAAGGTGAGTCCGAGAGCGGCCAGCTTGTTCCGGTTCACGTCTAGCGCCACCGCCGGACTCTGGTTGTTGAGATTGCTGGTGACATCCACGAAGCCTGGAATCTGGCGGATGCGGGCAAGGAGAGTGCCGGTCCACTGGTAGAGTTCGTCCAGATCGGTGTCCTGCAGGGTGTACTGATACTGGGCGGCGGTGGTCTGGCCGCCAATGCGGATCGGCGGCGGGTTCTGCAAATAGACATTGATGCCTGGCACCACCGCCAGTTTTGGGCGCAGCGCCTGGATCACTCCATCGGCGGACAGGCTCCGTTCCTGCCGGGATTTGAGACGGATGAAGAAGGTGCCGGTGTTGGCGGTGGGTCGCGGGCCACCGGCGCCCACCGACGACATGAACGCTTCGACATTCGGATCCTGGGCGAGAATCGCCGCCACCGCCCACTGGCGTTGGCCCATGGCCGCGAAGGAAGCGTCCTGGGCGCCTTCAGTGAAGGCGGTGATCTGGCCGGTGTCGCCGCTGGGCAGGAAATCCTTGGGCACCGCACTGAACAGCGTCACGGTGGCCGCCACCGTCAACGCGAACACTGCCATGACGCTTCGCGGTCGCGCCATCGCCCCCCGCAGTGTGCGTTCGTAGCCCGCCAGCAGGGCGGTGAAGAAGCGCTCCAAGGTCTGATAAAGCCGGTTGTGCGCCTGCAGGTCGCTGTGTCTCAGATAGCGGCTGCACAGCATTGGGGTCAGGGTGAGCGAAACCAGACCGGATACCAGGATCGCGGCGCAAATGGTGACCGCGAACTCATGCAGCAGTCGTCCCACGATCCCCCCCATGAACAGCACCGGGATGAACACCGCGATCAGTGACAGGGTCATGGAAACGATGGTAAAGCCGATCTCGCGTGACCCGGTAATTGCCGCCTGGAATGGCGGTTCGCCCCGCTCGATGTGGCGGACGATGTTTTCCAGCATCACGATGGCGTCATCCACCACGAACCCCACCGAGAGCGTCAGCGCGAGCAGCGACAGGTTGTCGAGGCTGTAGCCGAGAACCTGCATCGCCGCGAAGGTGCCGATCACCGAGATCGGCAGCGCCAGAGCGGGAATAAGAGTCGCCGACAGGTTACGCAGGAATAGCAGGATCACCAGGATCACCAGACCACCCGCCAGCACCAGGGTGAACTGCACATCATGAATGGACTCGCGGATGGATTCACTGCGGTCGTACAGCACGTTGAGTTCCATGGAAGCCGGCAGTTTGGCCTGGAACGCCGGCAGGATATGCTTGATCGCGTCCACGGTGGCGACGGTGTTGGCTCCGGGTTGCCGTTGGACCGCCAGCACGATCGCCCGCCGGTCCACATACCAACTGGCAACCTTGCTGTTCTCGACGCTATCGAGCGACGCCGCCACCTCGTTCAGGCGCACCGGCGCACCGTTGCGATACGCGACGATCAGCGAACCGTAGGCGGCGGCGTTCTCCAGTTGCCCGTTATCCTGAATTGCCACGCTCTGGCGCGGCCCGTCGAAAGTGCCGATGGGCTGGTTGACGTTGCCTTGCTCAATCGCTTTTTGCAACTCGTCCAGGCCGATGCCGCGCGCCGCCAGTTGATCGGGGTCGGCCTGCACCCGCACCGCGAACTTCTGCGAACCGAAGACCCGCACCTGCGCCACCCCGGCGATGGTGGAGAGGCGTTGGGCCAGCATGGTTTCCGCGTATTCGTTCACCACCGACAGGGGCAGGGTCGGCGACAGCATGGCGATGTAGAAGATCGGCGAGTCCGCCGGGTTCACTTTGCGGAACGAGGGCGGCGCCGGCATATCGGCCGGCAACTGGCGCAAGGCAGCGGAGATGGCGGACTGCACATCCTGGGCGGCGGCGTCAATGTTGCGGTCGAGAGAGAATTGCAGGGTGATCGAGGTCGATCCCTGGGCGCTGGTCGAGGTCATCGAATCCAGGCCGGCGATGGTCGAAAACTGGCTTTCCAGCGGGGTCGCCACCGCCGCGGCCATGGTCTCCGGCGCAGCACCCGGCAGGGAAGCGGACACCGAGATGGTGGGAAAGTCCACGCTGGGCAGTTCACTGACCGGCAGCGCGCGGTAGGCGAGAATGCCGAAAACCAGGAATGCCGCCATCAGCAGTGTAGTCATCACTGGGCGGCGGATGCACAGTTCGGGCAGTTGCACGCCGGTTCCTTCAGCCGCCGCCGGCCTTGATCTGGACCTTCGCCCCCGGCGACAGCCGCAGTTGCCCGTCGGTGACCACGGTCTCGCCCTCCCCCAAACCCTGGCCGATCACCGCCATCTCGCCTTGCCTCAACGTCACGACGACGAGACGGGCCTCGACGGTCCCATCCGGTTTGAGCACGTAGACGAAGCTCCCCGCCGGTCCCTGCTGTACCGCCTCCGTTGGCACGGTCACCGCGCCGGGGATCACCTCCAGGGTGAGGCCGACGTTCAGAAACTGCCCCGTGGTGAGCGCCTCAGTCTCGTTGACCACCGTGGCTTTCATCTGGATGGCGCCGGTGGCCGGGTCCACGGTGTTGTCGAGAAACCGTGCCTCGCCCCGGAAGCGTTGCGTGGTATCGCCCGGCACGGCGACCGTCACCGGCAACCCGCCCGCCCGTAACGCCGCGCGCAAACGCGGCAGATAGCGTTCGGGAACCGCGAAGCTCACGTAGAGCGGCCGCACCCGATTCAATACCGCCAGCGCGGTGTCGTTGGCCTTGACCGCCGCGCCGGGCGAAACCAGCTTGGCGCCGATGACGCCGGCGAACGGGGCTTGAATCGTGGCGTAATCCCGCTCCAAACGGGCGGACTCGACACCCGCCTGATCGGCACGCACCGTGGCCGCCAGAGCGTCGGCGTTCGCACGGGCCTCTGCGACCTGCTGCTCGGACACGAAGTTGCGATTCTTCAGGGACAGATAACGGTCTACATCCAGCCGCGCCTTGGCCAGTTGCGCCTGATCGCGAGCCAGATTCGCCTCGGCCTGCCGGAGGCGGGCATCGAAATCGGCCGGATCGAGGCGCGCCAGGACCATCCCGGCCCCGACCGCCTGCCCTTCGACAAAGGGCAAGGCTGCTACCTGGCCATCCACCCGCGCCTTAAGGGTGACGCTCTCGTAGGCTTCCGCCCGCCCGACCACGTCCAATACCAGAGGCACGTCCTGGATGGCGGCGCGAGCAACCGTGACCGGCGCCGGCGGCGCGGCGCGCGGCGCTGTGCCGGAACCCGCCTCCGGCCACGGATATAACCGGTAAAATGCCGCTCCGCCGAGCGCGAGGACGGCAGCGGCGAGAATGATTTTGAGGATGTTCTGCATGCCCCTCACTTAAGATTAGGATTTACGCAAAAGTGACCTGATGAGTAAAAATACCGGCTTCCCTCCAAAGGAGCTAAATGTAATTCGACGAACTATCGAATCAAATCTACCCAAAATCCTGGAGGCATGGCATGAATACTGTGGTTAATTTTGGTGAGCCACGCTTGTTAAGTGTTCGTATTATTGACGATGAAATTATTGCTCATCTTGTAGATGGACGGTAATCATTCAGCCTTCTCCCGCAACCGGGCGAGAGAAGTGAATGATTACCCTTGGACGATAGGGACCTCGGTAACTCTTCAGCGCGGGCTTTCCCGATGGTGGTTGTGGTGGGTCGGCGCTCCGCCCCGCGCGCCCAGCCAACGCACCGTCCGGGTTTCTGGTTCCGGTTGCAGGGTAGCGTGCT
>Ga0209253_10002747_pt1 | contig 15560 bp, 12 predicted proteins | sample FrelakmetBRP12BR_FD_187145 | JGI IMG/M metagenome (GOLD analysis project Ga0209253, IMG submission 187145) | Freshwater lake sediment microbial communities from the University of Notre Dame, USA, for methane emissions studies - BRP12 BR (SPAdes)... | ecosystem: Environmental > Aquatic >...
CTATTAGAAAAGTATTGACTTTTTTTTGGGGGGTGGTATATTTTGCAAACGCCAAGTTAAGTTAATTGCGTCATTCTTAATCAAAAGAAAGGAGGAAGATAACAAATGAGCCCGAAATTACGTCACGGAAAAATGGTGGTAACAATGGCTGCGGTCGTTTTGGCAGTGCTTGCAGGGGTTATGGCGTGGTGCATGATAAACACTCCAGCAGTGGCAGCAACGGCAGTGACACTGACGGGCGAGACGTGGACACCCTCCATGACTCCCCCGGCGAGACTGATCGGCCCGGAATTCATTAAGGGATTAGAGCAGGCCACTGGCGGCATGGTGAAATCGAACTGGCATACCGCAGGAGCCCTCGGCCCAGCCCCGGAACTCTATACTCGATTAGTCACACGCGTTATCGATTGGGGCCAGTTTAATGCCGGGTACACACCGGGGGTCTTTCCGTTCACAGAGATGTTTGAGCTACCCGTCCGCTTTCCCTCAGCCGAAATGCTGGCAAAGGCCATGATTGAGATATACAAGAAGGGCTATTGTGATAAGGAATATGCCGACGTAAAGTTTATCTTTTACTACGGCATTGGTCCCTATCAGCTTTGGAGCAACGCTAAGATTACCAGCGTAGAAGGCCTGGTAGGAAAAAAGCTGAGATGTCCATCCCCAACTTACGTAGAAGTAACCAAAGCGCTTGGCGCGGTACCCGTAAGCATACCGGGAGGTGAAATTTATACTGCAATGCAGAAGGGGATTATAGATGCTACCTGGGCCTGCGGAGACATGGCAGCTGCTTTCAAAATCGGGGAGATAGCAAAGTATGTCATTATGACAAATATTGGTACGACGACCCATACATGGGCAATGAACAAAACCCCCTTTGAGGCATTACCGGAAGCAGGGAAGAAATACATCGAAGACAACCGGGAGAAATTTGCCCTCTCTGGCGCCCGTATCTTCGATGAATATAACGAAAAGGGTTTTGCGTTCGCACGCCAACATAAAGTGGAAACGGTTGGGTGGAGTGAGGCGGAATTGAGGAAGATGGACAAGGTGATTGCTCCCGCATTTAACACGTGGGCCTCTAGGTTCGAGGCAAAAGGGGTTCCTGCAAAGAAGGGTCTCGTGGACCTTTACGCGATCTTCGAGAAACTGGGACTTAAAGATCCTTTCGTGTTGCCGCGATAGTGAAGCTCCACGCCCACCCCGTTAAGACGGGCCAGGCATGGCGGGGCCGCTCGATCCCGCGCTTCGCGGGACTTACGGCCCTAGTATCCCGAACGGGCTTCCCGGAGAGGAAGTTTCCTTCATATTGTGCCCCTTGACCCCGCCTATCCCGCTTTGGCGGGACGGGACACGTTCCGGTCAAGGTAAGAGTGAAAGGAATTTGGATGGGGGACCAAAGTCCCTATGGAGCAAATTTGTCGAGGGGTAGTCCCTTTTATCATTGTCTATTTAATAGCTATTGGATTCATAGTAACTTTTCCCGAGATTAGCCTCTTTCTACCCAGAACAATGAAGTGACAGACGTTCGGGACTCGCCTAAACAGGCCATGGAAGTATTTACACTGTCACACCCCGTAAGCCAGACAGCGGAAAGATGTATCAAGATAGTTGTATCTGTTCAGAGTCTCCTGATGTTGCTTTATAGGAGTGATGGTGGTTAACAGTCAATGCTCCAACTGTTAGCAGCTCCAAAGGAAAGGGGAGCCACTGCGGGCCAGTTGGAAGGGGGCAGCCCATAGATAGGTGAAAAGGCGGGTATTCTAAGGGAGGGTTTTGGGTATGAGAGAATACAAGTATGAAGAAAGAAGTGTCGGAAAGATTTTGGAGGATAAGGCCAATACCATAGGAGAAAAGGTATATTTGCTTCATGGCGATATGAAGATCACCTACAAGGAAATCAACGCGGGAGCCAACAGCGTTGCGAATTCCCTGCTCCGTTTAGGAATTAAGAAGGGGCACAAGGTATGTGTCATCATGACGAATTCGGTCGAGTATTTCCATACATGGTTTGCCTTGGCCAAGATTGGGGCGGTCATGGTTCCAATCAACATTGCCCTGAAGGGAAGTTTGCTGAGGCATATCATTCAGAACTCGGATGCATCCGTTGTGATCGTCGACAGGGACCTGGTCGATCGCGTTGCCTTTATTCAGGAGGAGATCAAAAAGGTCAAGACGATCATTATCGTTCCGGATTATTCGGAGAAGGAAGTTGGTTTTACTTCGGATTTCGCTCTGACGAAGTTTGTTCAACTGCGCGACGGGTCGACGGAAAACCCTTCTACCGACGTCCATTTCCACGATCCCATGTCCATTCTCTATACCTCCGGAACGACAGGCCCTTCGAAGGGGGCGATTTTGAGCCATTGTTATCATTACGCCGTCCCAAACAGGGAAAGGCAGTTTCTGCGTTACCAGGAGGACAGTGTGGTTTACTCCTGCCTTCCTCTTTTTCACGCCAATGCTTCCATGGCGGCTCTGGGGACCATGGTGGCTGAGGGGACATTCGCCATGGGAAAGCGGTTTAGCCTCACGACGTTCTGGGATGAAATCCGGTCCTATCAGGTAACGCATACGAATGTCTTGGGATCCATTTTTGCGCTTTTGGCCAGGCAGCCTCGAAAGGAAGACGACGCCAACAATCCCCTGAAGGTGATGAATGCCGTGCCCTGGCTACCCGAGTTTGAAGAATTCGAAAAGAGATTCGATCTCAAATTGATCACCATGTACGGACTGACCGAAACGGGTATTCCGGTTGTGGCACCCTTCGAGGAGAAGATAAGACCACGTACCTGCGGAAAACCTCTCCAGGCGTATGATGTCAGGATATTTGATGATTATGATGTAGAGTGTGGCCCAAACACGACAGGAGAAATCGTCGTGCGAGGGAAAGAGCCCTATGGGATGATGGACAGCTACTACAACATGCCGGAGGCGACAGTAAAAGTCTCCAGAAATTTGTGGTTTCACACCGGAGATTTTGGCTATCGGGATCAGGACGGTTATTTCTACTTTGTGGATCGAAAGAAGGATGCCTTGAGGAGGAGCGGTGAGAACATCTCCTCCTTTGAGGTGGAGGGGGTGATCAACTCTCATCCGAAAATTTTGGAGTCTGCGGTTTTTGCCGTTCCTTCGGAATTGGGTGAAGATGAGGTGAAGACCGCTATCGTTTTAAAACCGGGAGAGAAGATGACCCCGGAGGAATTGATATCATTCTGTAACGATAGAATGGCCTATTTCGCCGTGCCAAGATATGTGGAATTCAAGGAGAGCCTCCCTAAGACGCCCACATCAAGAGTTGAAAAATACAAGCTGAGAGAGGAAGGGGTGACCAAGGACACCTGGGATCGAGTAAAAGCTGGAATTAAACTGAAAAGGTAAAGTGGAGAGACAAAAACCTGAAAAAAGGTCGATTCTATATCAGCTGTAACTGTTGACGCGCCTCCATGATACGGGGTTTCGCTGCACCTTCAGGCAAAAGGTTGCAATCATTCATGATGGCAACCCTAAATTCCAAGACAATCCACCCTTTCTGAAATATTAGGTACGTTGAATATTGTTGGAGGAGAATATGTTTGACAAGGAATATTTAAAAAAAATAGGGGCTGAGAAAAAACATTGGGAAGAAACGATCCTGAGAGATAGGTTAGCCCAAACAAAAGAAATGAGGGAGTCTTTTAAAACCAATTCCCAGATCGAAGTGAATCGAGTCTATACCCCCCTGGATCTGGAAGAGGTCGGTTTTGACTACTTGAAGGATACTTCGTGGCCAGGGGCATACCCCTTTGTGCGGGGGATTGATCCGATGATGTATCGTGCGGCCCCTTGGGTCATGATGCAATACAGTGGATTTGCTTCAGCAGAAGAGACGAACAAACGATTTAAATACATGCTCAACCAGGGAGCGACGTCTTTTGCTATTGCACTTGATTTACCGACCCATAAGGCCCTTGATTCTGATGATCCTTTGGCCGAAGGTGAAGTTGGAAAAACGGGGGTGCCCATCGATTCGCTTAAATCATTGGAAAAACTTTTTGAGGGAATCCCGCTTAATTCTGTCAGCATGTTTATCTGCGTGGCCATGTCCACAGGGCCGATCGTATTGGCACTTTTTCTTGCCCTTGCTGAAAAGACGGGCATTGATCCTAAGAAATTTGGTCTCATTATGACGAATGAGGCATTGATGGAATTTGCCTGCCGCGGCACGCAGTTTACAACCCCTGGGGGACACTTCAGACTTTCGGCAGACGTTGTCGAATATTGTGCAAAACATTATCCGAATTTTTCACCTTTGCAGATATGCGGTTATCATGCCCGAGAGGCGGGATGCACGGCCATTCAAGAGCTAGCGTTCCCACTGGGCAATTCTATCGCCTATGCGAATGAGATGGAAAGGCGGGGTCTCTCCATAGATGATTATGCAGGCAGTTTTACCTGGCTCTTCTCGGCCTCTCTCGAATTGTTTGAAGAAGTTGCCAAATTCAGGGCTTTCAGAAAGATATGGGCCAATCTCACCAAAAACAGGTTCGGTGCCAAGAATCCGAAAAGCATGCAAGCCAGGATCGTTTTTTATAGCGGAGGGAGCAATCTCACAAGGCACCAACCCTATATCAATATAGCAAGAACAACGATTCAAGGGTTGGCCGCAGCACTCGGGGGAATTCAGATCATGCACCTTTCCTCTTATGATGAGGCCTACCAAACTCCAACACAAGAATCAGGGACGATTGCAGTAAGAATTCAACAGATACTCGGTCACGAAACCGGCATCACCAAAACGATCGATCCCCTTGCGGGCAGTTATTATGTTGAGACGTTGACGAAGAAGATCGAAAAAGGGGTCTATGAGTATTTGGAGAAGATCGAGAAAATGGGAGGGGCGATCAAAGCCATTGAACAGGGATTTTACCAGTCTGAAATTGCTGAGCAGGCTTACAGATTCAATAAGGAAATTGAGACGAAAGAGAGGATCAAGGTGGGTTTGAATGAATTTCTAATGGATCAGGAGGTGAAGGTGGCTCCTCTCAGATACGACCCTGACGCAGAAAAAAAGACGATTGAGGCCGTGAAACAACTCCGGAAAGAACGGGACAGCCACAGGGTGAAGCAGGCTCTGGAAAATTGCAGGCGGACGCTCAAAGGGACTGAAAATGTAATTCCGTCCATTGTTGAAGCAGTGAAAGCCTATGCAACCGTTGGTGAAATTGGGTCCGTCATCAGGGAAGTCTATGGGACGTATGAAGAAGGGAAGGTCCGCTTTTAGATTTTGATAGGAGGACGACGCGATGCAACGGAGGATCAGGGTGTTGATAGGGAAGCCGGGGCTGGATGGCCATGATCGGGGAGCCAAGCTGATATCGAGGGTTTTAGCCGATGAGGGTGTGGAAGTCATCTACACGGGCAAGTTCCAAACTCCTGAACAAATTGTGGGGGCAGCGATCCAAGAGGATGTCGACGGGATAGGTTTGAGTATCCTCTCAGGTTCACATATGACGATGTTTAGCAAAGTCATCGGTTTGCTCAAGGAGAGAAAGGCAGAAGATATCGTCGTGTTTGGGGGAGGGATTATCATGCCAGATGATATTCCCACTTTGGAAAAAATGGGAGTGGACAGAATATTTCCGCCGGACTCCCAGACATCAAAAATTGTTGAATATGTGAAGAATATTCCGAGCCGGAGGAGATCATCCAAGAATCTTTAGGTCCAAGTCTTAAGCGGAGGGTGAGAGGCTTCCAGCGAGGGAACGACAGCAGGCCATTCAAAATCAAAAAGTCATCAAGGCCGATTTTTGAGGGAGAACCCTATGATGAAATTAAAGGGCAAAGTTGTTTTGGTCACGGGGGGAGGTAGTGGCATTGGTAGAGGAATATGTCACCGTTTCGCGAGAGATCATGCGGATGTGGTCGTCAATGACATAGAGAAGAAGTCTGCCGAAAAGGTTTCAAGGGAGTTGGAGAGCTTCGGAGCCAAATCCCTCGGGATCTGCGCGGATGTGTCACTGAAGTCATCCGTGGAAAAAATGGTTTCCAGGGTTATCAAGGAGTGGAATAAGATTGATATCCTCGTGAACTGTGCTGGAATCGGCCGGATCACCCCGCTCATGGAAACAACCGAGGAAGAGTTCGATCGTGTTTATCAGGTGAACTTAAAGGGCGTATTCCTCTGTACGCAAATTGTTGCAAAAGAGATGATGAAACAAGGAAGAGGGAAAATTATAAATGTATCTTCCCTGGCAGGGAGAAGGCCAGCGGAATTCTTAGCTGCTTATGGAGCGACAAAGTTTGGAGTGATTGGGTTAACCCAATCGACAGCCTTAGAGTTAGCAAGATATGGCATCACGTGCAATGCGGTTGCTCCCGGGCTTATCGATACGCCGCTTTCGACATTGAGAGATAAGAGGGAGGCTGAGATCCGGGGAGTCAAAAAGATCGATACGCTGGCAAGAGGTGTTAAAAATGTCCCTTTGGGAAGAGCGGGTCAGCCTGAAGATATTGCCAATGTGGTCTCATTTCTGGCGAGTTCTGATGCAGATTATGTTAACGGTCAAACGATTAACGTTTGTGGTGGACTTGTTTTCAGTTAAGGTAACCTTCGCGTTGACTCTTCGAACCTCAAAGGAAACGCGTGTATCAACGAAGAGGGGAGGCTCAGGATGGATTTGAACTTAAGGGGGAAGGTTGCGGTCGTGACAGGAGCCGGAAGAGGGATTGGCAGGGCAATTTCCTTGACCTTTGCGGATGAGGGTGCATTGGTGGTGGTGAATGACAAAGATTCTCCCGTCGCGGAGGAGGTTGCCAAAGAGATCGTATTAAGGGGTTCCCGTGCATTAGCCGTGAGGGCAGATGTAACAAAGGTGGATGAAGTTGAAACGCTGGTCAACCGGACCTTGGATGAATTTAAGAAAGTGGATATTTTGGTCAATAATGCTGGGATACTCTATGACGCCGAGGGTCCATTGGGAAGAAAATTATTTCAAGAATCGTTGCCCGAAGAATGGCATAAGGAGATAGAGCTCATTCTTTTTGGGACATTAAATTGCATCAAAGCAGTGGTCGGCCTGATGATAAAACAAAGAAGCGGAAGAATTGTGAATATCTCGTCTGATATGGGTCGAACAAATAATGGGTTGAGAGGGGTGACCACTTATAGTGCAGGCAAAGGCAGTGTTATCGCCCTGACCCGAAGCATAGCCACTGAAGTCGCTCCCTACGGTATTACTCTAAATACAGTATGTCCCGGGTTTGTTAGGGCGACGAGAGCTTTGCTGGCTGAAAAGCAACGGGAGACAAGGCCTAAAGAATACGAGTACTACAAAAATATGGAAAAAGCGATGGAAGGAACGATCCCTTTAGGTAGAGTGGGCATGCCGGAGGATATCGCCAAATTGACTGTATTCCTGGCGTCTGACGCTGCCAGTTGGATTACCGGTCAGACTTATTCCGTGAATGGTGGAAACGTCATGATTTAAGGGCCTTTTCCCCAAGAGGCCTGAATTTTCAGGAGCGCTTATTTGGAGCGACAAATGATAGATCAAGGAATATATCTTTAGGAGAAAGAGAATGGAAGGAAAAGAGCTAGACCAATTGAAGAGAATCCGACAGGAGTGGGAAACCGATCTTGAGAAAAAAGGCGTTCAGGAACGAAAAAAGGAATTTTTTACAAGATCCAGAATCCCGGTAAAGAGGGTCTACACGCCGATTGATCTGGAGGAGGCGGGCTTCGACTATGTGAAGGACCTGAATTTCCCCGGGGAATACCCCTATACGCGGGGGGTTGATCCCTTGATGTACAGGGAGAATCTTTGGCTCATCGGACAATATGGAGGGTTTGGTTCCCCTGAGGAGACAAATCAGAGATTCAAATATTTGTTAAGTCAGGGGATCACCGCCCTTACCATCGCATTAGATCTTCCAACGCAGATGGGCTATGACTCCGACCACCCTATGTCGAAAGGTGAGGTGGGTAAGACAGGGGTTGCTGTCGATTCACTAAAAGACATGGAAATCATTTTTGAAGGGATTCCTCTGACCGCCGTTAAGCTGGTGGGTACCCTTGCGAATGCCATCGGCCCCATTGGTTTGTCCTGGTTTATGGCCTTAGCAGAGAAGCAGAAGGTCTCTCCGACTGCATTTGTCGGTTTCTTACAGAACGAGATCCTAAAGGAATATGTCGCACGAGGGGCATTTTTTCTTCCGGTGAGTGCGGGCCTGAAACTCGTCATCGATGTCTTGGAATATGCTGCGAAACATTTGCCCAATTGGCTCCCCATTCAGTTATGCGGGTACCATTTCAGAGAGGCCGGAGCCAATGCGGTGCAGGAAGTAGCGTTTACCCTAGCCGATGCCATCACCTACATCGAAGAGACGATCAAGAGGGGGTTGAGCGTAGATGATTTCGTGCCCCAATTCTTCTTTTTTCTCTCAGCAAATTTAGATGTCTTCGAGGAGGTGGCGAAGTTTCGAGCCTTAAGGAGGATCTGGGCCAGATTGATGAAAGAGAGGTTTGGCGCAAAGGATCCCCGTTCCATGCGGGCGAGGTTTCACATTTATACTGCCGGGAGCACCTTAACCGCCCAGCAGCCGATGAATAATATCGTCAGGGTGACGGCGGCAGCGATGGCAGCGGTCCTGGGAGGTGTACAACATGCCTTCCTGTCGTCGATGGATGAGCCTTTTCAGACGCCGTCTGAAGAGTCGGCCAGGGTAGCGATCCGAACGCAACAGATTCTTGCCCACGAGTTAGGGGTGAGTCATACAGTGGACCCTCTGGGAGGGTCCTATTATGTGGAGAGCCTGACCCATCAGTTTGAAGAAAAGGTGTGGGATTATCTGAAGAAGATTGAATCGATGGGTGGGGCGCTGAAGGCGATTGAAAATGGTTTCTATCAGACGGAGATCTCCTCTGCAGCTTACCAATTCCAGCAGGAAATCGCAAAGAAAGAGCGGATCGTGGTAGGAGTGAATGAATATCGGATTGAAGAGCAGATCCATATCAAACCTCTCAAGCATGATCCGAAGGCTGAGAAGAAGGTCGTTTCGGGCCTGAAGAGCTTTAAAAAGGAGAGGGGGGAGCTGGCGGTTAAGAAGGCTCTGGAGGAGGTCAAGCGGGCAGCGGAAAAGAATGAAAACTTGGTTCCGCCCATCTTTGAAGCTGTGAAGGAATATGCGACGGTGGGTGAGATTTCGAATGTGCTGAGAGAGGTTTACGGGGAGTACGTTGGAGGAAAGGGCTATTTTTAGTACAGTGAGCGATGGACCATGAACGATGGACAAAAAGGATGATACAACGTTCATCGTCCTGACACAGGAGTGAGGAGAGATGGAGAGAAAGATAAGGGTATTGATTGCGAAGCCTGGGCTCGATGGGCATGACCGAGGGGCGAAGATTGTTGCGAGGGCGCTGAGCGATGCGGGGATGGAGGTGATCTACACCGGGTTGCATCAGAAACCCGAGCAGATTGTGGCGACGGCGATCCAGGAGGATGTGGATGGCGTGGGGTTGAGCATTCTCTCGGGAGCTCATATGGGCCATATTCGAAGCGTGTTGAGGCTACTCAAGAAACAGAAGGCGGAAGACATCTTTGTGTTCGCTGGAGGGATCATTCCGGAGAAGGATGTTCTGAAGCTCAAGGGGATGGGGGTGTTGGAGATCTTTACCCCGGGAGCTGCCACCTCTGAAATCGTCGATTTTGTCCGGAAAGCAGTAAGTAAACCCCGTTAGAAAGAACGAGGCTTTGACTCTGCCCTTTCTGTAAGGAATCGAAATCTTATCTCTATCATCTCCGCCATAAATGGTGGGGTTTTCTAACGGGGTAAAGGGGCTCAATGAAGAGATGAACTTTCCACTGGGAGGATTTGTCAAATGAGGGAATACAAGTTTGAAGAGAGGACAGTTGGAAATATATTGGAGGATAAGGCGAAGACCATAAGGGGAAAAGTATATTTCCTCCATGGGGATATGAGGATCAGTTATCAGGAAATGAACGCAAGGTCCAATAGCGTCGCAAACTCCCTGATTGGGTTAGGAATAAAGAAGGGCGATAAAGTTTGCATGATCATGGGAAATTCAATCGAGTTTCTGTATGCGTATTTTGCCCTCGCGAAGATCGGAGCGGTTATGGTGCCGATCAATATCGCCCTTAAGGGAAACTTGTTGAAGTATCAAATCGACAACTCGGATAGCTCCGTTGTGATGGTGGATAGTGATTTAGTCGATCGTGTGGTCTTTATTCAAGAAGAGATCAAAAAGGTTAAGACGATTATTATCGTTCCCGAGGCTGATGAAAAGAAAACAGGGTTTGGTCCTCAGTTTGACATCAAGAAGTTTAACCACCTTTATGACGGACCTCCGAAAAGTCCTACTTCCGATGTCCATTTCTACGATCCCATCGCCATTATCTTCACCTCCGGAACGACCGGCCCGTCGAAAGGAGCCATCTTGAGTCATGCCCATTATTACATTGTTGCCTGCCTCGCCAACCAATACATGCGCTATGAGGAGAACAGCATTCTTTATTCCTGCCTTCCCCTTTTTCATGCAAACGCCTCCACGTTGTCAGCGTTAGGAGCGATGCTTGCCGGAGCAACTTATGCGATGGGAAAGAGATTCAGTCTGACGACGTTCTGGAATGAGATCCGATCTTATCAAGCAACTCATACCAATGTTTTGGCATCGATTTTTCCGCTTCTCTGGAGGCAGCCTCCAAGAGAAGACGACGCAAAAAATCCTCTGAAGGTCATGAATACGGCACCTTTGATACCGGAATTTGAACAATTCGAAAAAAGGTTCGGTCTTAAGTTGGTGACCATGTTTGGCACGACGGAAACGGGCATTGTCCTTGTCTCCCCATTTGATGAAAAAATAAAGCCCGGTACTTGCGGGAAACCTCTCAGCGCCTATGATGTCCGAATCTTCGACGATTACGACGTGGAGTGTGGTCCGAGGGTGACTGGAGAAATTGTGGTTAGAGGAAAGGAACCCTATGCTCAGATGGATAGCTACTATAATAATCCAGAAGCGACGGTGAAGGTCTTTAGAAATTCATGGTATCACACCGGGGATTTCGGCTATCGAGACGAAGATGGCTTTTTCTATTTTGTAGATCGGAAGAAGGATGCCTTGCGGAGAAGGGGTGAGAACATTTCTTCCTTTGAGGTGGAGGGGGTCATCAACTCCCATCCCAAAGTGTTGGAGTCTGCGGTTTTTGCCATTCCCTCGGAACTGGGGGAGGATGAAGTGAAGGCGGTGGTGATTTTAAAAAAGGGAGAGAGCCTGACGCCAGAGGAACTTGTCTCCTACTGTAATGATCGGATGGCATACTTTGCCGTGCCTCGCTATGTAGAATTTAGGGAGGATTTTCCCAAAACGCCCACGGCAAGAGTAGAGAAATACAAGCTCAGAGAAGAAGGGGTGACCAAGGATACATGGGATAGAGAAAAAGCTGGGTACAAACTAAAAAGGTGAACGAGAGAAGGACCTTCTCAATTCAAATGCGGTCGAGGGGATGATTGAGAGGGAACTCAGTTGTGGATTTGGAAAATCAGGTTACACTAATTCAGGAAGGAGGTTCACTGTGGTTGGGATTACATCCTTTGGATTTTATGTCCCTGTGTATCGGCTTAAACGGGATGAGATTTCTCGCGCTTGGAAAATGAAAAGCTTAGGTGGGGAGAGGGCAGTCGCCGGACACGACGAAGATAGTTTGACCATGGCCGTGAACGCGACCCTGGATGGCATGAAGGTCAGCCAAAAGCAGGCAGATGGTTTATTCTTTGCCAGCACGACTTCTCCTTACAAAGAAAAGCAGGTGGCTGCCATGATTGCCGCCGCGGTCGATCTGCCTGAAAACACTCGCACGGCTGATTTTATGGATTCCGTGAGGTCCGGGACCATTGCGCTGAATTCAGCCATCGATGCGGTCAAGAGTGGCTCTTCCGAGAGCGTGATTGTGGCTGCTTCGGACTCTCGGATGGGGGCTGGAAAGAGCCAATTTGAGCAGCTCTTTGGTGACGGAGCGGTTGCCCTCACCATCGGTAGCTCAGAGGTGATCGCGAGCATCGAAGGCAGCTACTCCGTGTATAGTGAACTCTATGACACATGGAGACTTGAAGGAAATCCATTTGTTCAATCCTGGGAGGAACGGTTTATCCTTACCGAAGGGTACGTGAATAGCATGCAGAAAGTCGTCTCCGGAGTTTTGGAAAAATATAAATTGACTCCGAAGGCATTTGCGAAGGTTATCCTTTACGGGCCCGATGGCAGAAGCCAAGCTAATCTGGCGAGGCGTCTCGGATTCGATCTCCAGACGCAGGTGGAAGATTTACCCTTTCAATCCATAGGCCATGCAGGGACGGCAGCGCTTCCGACCATGATCGTCAGTGCACTCTGCAATGCTCGCGATGGCGACAAAATTCTGGTTGCCAATTACGGAGATGGTGGAGATGCCCTGATCCTCCAAGTGACCAAGAATGTGGAAAAGTTGCAGGGGAAGGAGAAGATCAAGGAAAGGCTCGCGAGGAAAATCTATATCGATTACGAGCGATATCTGAACTGGCGAGATCTGGTGCCATCGGAGGAGGCCCGCCGCCCCGAGTTTCGGCCGCCATCGATCACATGTTTGTGGCGCGAAAGAAAGAGCGTCCTAGCGCTTTATGGAAATAAATGCAATCAGTGCGGAACCGTTCAATATCCCCCACAGCGAATCTGTGCGAAATGTCAGGGAAAGGACGACTTTGAGGCTTATAAATTGTCCAATAAGGAAGGAAAGATTTTTACCTATGCAATCGATTCTCTGACCGCAAGTCGAGAAGTCCCGGCCATTTTTGGCGTCGTTGATTTTGAAGGGGGAGGGCGGGTGATGTGTGAGGTGACGGAGTGTGAGCCTTCTCAAATGAAGATAGGTATGCCCGTGGAGATGTGTTTTAGAAAGGTGAGCCGGAAAGGGACGATTCCTAATTACTTCTGGAAAGCAAGACCACGGTCCTAATGGAAATGGAGAAAAAATGGGCACAATCAAAGATAAAGTGGCAATCATCGGGATGGGCTGTACAAAGTTTGGAGAGTTATGGGACAAGAGTGTCAATGACTTGATCATTGATGCGACCTTTGAGGCCTGTGAAGATGCGGGCGTAGAGTTGAAGGATGTTGAAGCAGCCTGGCTTGGGACCGTTTTTTCAGGACATACGGCTCTCAGCCTGTCTCCTCCCTTGAAACTGCAGTATATCCCCGTCACTCGAGTTGAGAATATGTGTGCGACTGGCACCGAAGCCCTTCGGGCAGCTGCCTATGCAGTGGCTGCGGGTGCCTGTGACATTGCGCTGGCCGTCGGCGTCGAGAAACTGAAGGACACCGGATGGACCGGTGTGCAGCCGACGAATGTGGTGGGCCGGTCTACGATGGGGACGACGGGTACAGAAATGGAGCTATCGCCGCCGGCAATGTTTTCGCTATTGGCCATGAGATACTTCCACCAGTATCAGCTGGACCCGGAAGAGGGGAAGAGGCTGCTGGCGGAAATTGCCGTGAAAAATCACCGCCATGGCAGTCTGAACCCGAGAGCCCACTTTCAAAATGAACTGACAGTGGAGCAGGTGTTGAAGGCCCCTATTGTCGCCTGGCCGCTAGGAGTACTGGATTGCTGCGGTGTAAGCGATGGAGCGGCGGCGGCGATCGTCACCCGGTCTGATCTGGCAAGAAAATTCAGGGATGATCCGATCTATATTAAATCGTTAGCGGTCAGCGTGGGATCTCGACTGGACCTCATGACACAGGATTACGATTTCGTACATGTCGAAGAAAACCTCCGTGCCGCTCAGATGGCTTATGCCGAAGCGGGAATCAAGAATCCCCGCTCCGAGTTAAGTCTCGCTGAAGTTCATGACTGTTTTACCGTTCATGAGATGGTGATTTACGAAGATTTGGGCTGGAGCAAGAGAGGGAGAGCGAAGGAAGATATCGAAAATGGAACCTTTACACTAAAAGGCGAACTGCCGGTGAATACGGATGGCGGCTTAAAGTGTTTTGGACATCCATTGGGTGCAAGTGGCTTAAGGATGCAGTATGAAGTCTATAAGCAGCTTCAGGAGAAAAGTGGGCCTCGCCAGGTGAAGAATCCGAGGTTAGGATTGACGCATAACTTAGGAGGAAATATTTGGGGAGGAGTCGCATGCGTTTCGATTACCGGAAACGAAATAGATAGGAAATAATGGGGATGAATTTTTTCAAGGCATGTGGAACATCCTGACGAATTCTTGAAAACCTGCATCCTATAACTTCCTGCAGATCTAAGAGAGGGGTTAGTGATGGATTTGAAAAATTGTATCTTGACAAGAAAAAGTGTGCGGGCTTATAAGGCGACACCTGTGCCCAAAGAGCTTTTGACCAGAATCCTGGATGAAGCCAGGCGTTCTCCCTCTTGTGCAAACACCCAGCCATGGGAGTTTGCCGTGTTTGGGGGAGAGACCATGGAGGAGATGAGAAAGGCTTACCAGGAGCGCTTCCTATCTGGAGCGGCCCCCAGTCCAGAGATTCCATATCCATTTATGGCGTGGCCTGAACCCTTTCGATCCCGCAGAATGGCACTGAGCAGAAAACAATATCTTCACCTCGGTATAGATCCTGAGAATAGTGAACAGGTTAAGCAGCATGGCCTTAGAGGTTTTGGCTTCTTCGGGGCCCCAAATGGCATCATCATTTACTTTTCCGATACCTTGCCTGCTTGGTCCATATTGGATGTTGGCATTGTTTTGCAAACGATACTGCTTCTGGCTCACAACTACGGGTTAGGTTGCTGTGCACAGGTACAGATGGTGGCGTATCCGGATATTATCCGCAGGTTGATGAGAATCCCTCCTTCGAAAAAGATCGTTGTTGGTTTATCCATAGGATATCCGGACGAAGAGGACATCATCAACGAGGGCGTCACCGATCGTTTAGCTCTTGATGACATGGTGACCTGGCATGATATTTCATGAATAAAGCAAGGCAAAAAACTTGAAAGCGGATATAGAACAGTAGTGCGGCCGTCAATATGACGATAAAGGAAATAAGATCGATGAACCCTGCTAATATGAGGAAGATTTCTATGGAGGAACCGACAGAGCAATTAATCGAAGAGATTGGACGGGCAACTCTGCAGTATGGGATGGATTATAGCGGTTGAAGCCAGTTTGTTCTTGCAGTCTTGCAGGAAAAGTTAAATCTTAAAGATGTAGGAGCCTTTAAGGCGGCTACTGCGCTAGCAGGAGGAATAGCCGGACGAGGGGAGACATGCGGGGCCCTGATAGGGGGCATCATGGCGATCGGCCAGGTATTTGGAAGAGAGGCCCTTGAGGATATCGAACAGTTTCAGAAAGCAATGATCCTAGCTTCCGACATGTATCTGAAATTTAAAGAGATCGTTGGTCACACCCTCTGTGCCGAGATACATAAGATCCTCTATGGCAAGTCATTCAAGCTTTACGAAGAAGAGGGTAAGAAGGCCTTTCTAGCAGCCGGCGGACGCGGGCCAGAGGGATGTCCCGGGGTTGGTAGCAAGGCAGCTAAGATTGCTGGACGCATC
>Ga0209253_10002748_pt1 | contig 15549 bp, 14 predicted proteins | sample FrelakmetBRP12BR_FD_187145 | JGI IMG/M metagenome (GOLD analysis project Ga0209253, IMG submission 187145) | Freshwater lake sediment microbial communities from the University of Notre Dame, USA, for methane emissions studies - BRP12 BR (SPAdes)... | ecosystem: Environmental > Aquatic >...
CCGTTTCCAGGTCCACCAGGTTTTCGTCCCGTTTGACCGGATCGCCTGGCTGTTTGTGCCAGTTCACTAGGGTGCCGTCCGCCACGGACTCCGGCAGGGCAGGAACTCTGACTTCTATGCTCATTATGGTTTTCCCCTTGGTTGAGTGTTTACTGGCCGAGGGCCCCGTTAACCAGCGCGTGCTGCTGCTCCACGTGGACGCTGTAGTAGCCGACCGCCGGCGAAGCCGCCGCCGGCCGGCCGGAAAACAGCAGCTGCTGTTTCGAAGCCAACGGCTCTTGCAGGTGATGCAGGATTTGAAACCAGGCGCCCTGATTGCGGGGCTCATCCTGACACCACACGATGTGCTTAACACCGGGATAGCAGGCCAGTTCTTCCTGGTAGCGGGCGGTTGGGAACGGATACAACTGCTCGATGCGGATGATGGCCACGCGGCTGAGATTGCGGTCCCGGCGAGCCTCCAGCAAATCGTAGTAGACCTTGCCAGTGCAAAACACCAGGCGGTCTACCTGAGCCGGATCAACGTCGTCGATCTCCCCAATCACAGTCTGGAAGCTGCCCTGAGTCAGGTCCTCCAGCGTGTTAACGGCCAGCTTGTGGCGCAGCAGACTCTTGGGACTCATGACGATCAGCGGCCTGCGGAATGGACGCAACATCTGCCGGCGGAGCATGTGGAAGACTTGGGCTGGCGTGGTCGGCATGCAGACCTGCATGTTATTTTCCGCGCATAACTGCAGGTAACGTTCCAGGCGGGCCGAGGAATGTTCGGGTCCCTGGCCTTCGTAGCCATGGGGCAGCAGCAGGGTTAACCCGCACAGGCGGCCCCACTTGGCTTCGCCGGAGCTGATGAACTGGTCGATGAGAACCTGGGCGCCGTTAGCGAAGTCGCCGAACTGGGCTTCCCAGATCACCAGCCCGTTGGGCTCCGCCGTGCTGAAGCCGTACTCGAAGCCCAGCACCGCCTCCTCGGACAGGATGGAGTCAATCACCATGAAGGTCGGCTGGCCTTCGTAGAGGTTGGCCAGTGGCGTATAACTGCTGCCGTCTTTCTGATTGTGCAGCGTCGCGTGGCGGTGGAAGAAGGTGCCCCGGCCGCAGTCCTGGCCGGAAATGCGGACCTGGTAGCCTTCCCTGAGCAGGGTGGCGTAGGCCATGTTTTCAGCGAAGCCCCAGTCCAGCGCCAGCGCGCCGGCCGCCATTTTGCGCCGGTCGTCCATGATCTTGGCGACCCGGGGATGCAGTTCAAAGGCTTCCGGCAGGCTCAGCAGGCGTTCCGACAGCGTGCGGATGGTTTCGATGGGCGCGGCCGTAGGGACCGGTTCGCGCCAGTCCTGATGTTTCAGCCTGGACCAGTCGACGCCATAGAGGTTATCGACGTGGGTGACGAGGGCCCGGGAAACCGGCCGGCCGGCGTCCAGATCGTCCCGGTACCGGGTTTGCATGACCTGGAATTCCTCTGCCGTGATGACGCCCTCATTAAGCAGTTTCTCCGCGTACAGATTCGCCGCCGTCTTCCGGGCCTTGACCTTTTTATACATCATCGGCTGAGTGGCGGAGGGCTCGTCCGCTTCGTTATGGCCAAGGCGGCGGTAGCAGATCATGTCGATGACCACATCCTTGTTGAATTCCATTCGGTAATCCATAGCCAACCGGGTCACGAACAGGACAGCCTCCGGATCGTCGCCGTTGACATGGAAAATGGGGGCCTGAACCATCTTGGCGACGTCAGTGCAATACAGCGCCGAGCGGGTGTCCAGGGGGTTGCTGGTGGTGAAGCCGATCTGGTTGTTAATGACGATATGCACCGTGCCGCCGGTGCGGTAGCCGCGCACCTGAGACATCTGCAGGGTTTCCATGATAACGCCCTGGCCGGCGAAGGCGGCGTCGCCATGAATCAAGACCGGCAGCACCTCATGGAATGGCAGCGTATCGGGATTAGTGCGGCGGCGCTCGAGGCGGGCCCGCACCGAACCTTCCACCACCGGATTGACGATCTCCAGGTGTGACGGATTGAACGCGAGGGCCAGGTGAACGGGGCCGCCGGAAGTCTGCACGTTGGACGAGAAGCCCATATGGTACTTCACATCGCCGGAGCTGCTTTCCGGGACGCGGTGCTTGCCTTCGAACTCCTCGAACAGTTCCGCCGGCGATTTGCCGATGATGTTGACCAGCACGTTGAGACGGCCGCGGTGGGCCATGCCAAAGACGATCTCCTTTATGCCCCCCTTGCCGGCATGCTGGATCAGATCATCCAGCATCGGGATCAGGCTGTCGCCCCCTTCAAGAGAAAAGCGTTTCTGGCCCACATAGCGGGTGTGGAGGTATTTTTCCAGACCCTCGGCGCTGACCAGCATCTTGAGTATTCCGCGACGTTCCTCAGGGCTCAGTGCAAACTTGGCGCGCTGGCCTTCCAGTCGTTTCTGGATCCAGCGTTTTTCCTGGGTTTCGCCAATGTGCATGTACTCGGAGCCAATGGCGCCGACGTAGACCTCCCGGACCAGGTCCAGAATCGCCGCCAGCGGCAGCTGGGAGGGCGCCACCAGGGAACCGGTATTGAACGAGGACGCCATATCCGCCTCGGTCAGGCCGTGATAGCTGGGCTCCAGATCGTCAACCAGGGGCCGCTCCCGGAGCTTCAAAGGATCCAGATTGGCGGCCTTGTGGCCGCGGTGACGGTAGGCGTTGATGATGCGCAACACGGCCGCCTGTTTCTCCGCCGCCTCCGGCGCCAGCACCTCGGCGCGGACCGCCTTGGCCGGTTGCCGGGCCAGTTTGGCGAAGGATTCCCGGATCGGCGTATGGGCGATGTCGCGTCCCCTGGCTTCGGTTTGGTCCTGCAGACCGCGGAAATAAGTTCGCCAGCTATCGCTGACCGATTCGGGATCGCTGAGGTAGCGTTCGTAAAGATCCTCGATGAAGGCGGCGTTGCCGCCAAACAGAGGCGAACTCTGGCGTAACCGTTCGATAAGTGTGCTCATTTGGTTTGTTGTTTCCCCGATGTTTGAATAACCCGCAAAGTGATCCGGCGCCTTGGTTGGTTGCGTGCTCCAAATCGTTATTGATGATTTATTGTGCAACTGTCGAACGACGAACTCAGATGACATCAGGTGGCGCAGGTGAATTTCCAGTCATCAGAGTGGTGGCGTGACAGTGGCGCAATATAATATCAAACACTGAATTTAATTGAAGGGTTGATAAAGCTTTGCCAGGGCCGCCAGCAACCGGCCCACGCTGAGAACTGACTGAGATAACACTGGGAACTTGCCGATGTCCATCCGCGACTGGCCTGATGATGAGCGTCCCCGGGAAAAGCTGCTGGCCCGAGGCGCCGCGGCGCTTTCCGATGCCGAACTGCTGGCCATTTTCCTGCGCACCGGAGTCGCCGGGCGCAGCGCCGTTGATCTGGCGCGGGAGCTGTTAACCCGGTATGGCGGGCTGCGTCATCTGCTGGAGGCGGACATGGCCGGCTTTTGTCAAGGGCCGGGATTGGGCATGGCCAAATACGTACAGTTGCAGGCGGTGCTGGAAATGGGGCGCCGTTACCTGGAAGAGACGCTGCAGCGGGGTGACGCTCTGCAGAGCGTGGCCGATACCCGCCGGTACCTGACCGCCAGGTTGCGCCATCAACCCCACGAGGTTTTCGGTTGCCTGTTTTTGGATAACCGTCACCGGGTCATCAGCTTCGAGGAACTGTTCAATGGCACCATTGACGGCGCTTCGGTGCACCCCCGCCAGGTGGTTAAACGGGCCCTCTACCATAACGCCGCCGCCGTGATCCTCGCTCACAATCACCCGTCGGGCATCGCCGAGCCCAGCCGTGCGGATGAGCAGATTACTCTGCGCCTCAAAGAGGCTCTGGCGCTGATTGACGTGCGGGTGCTGGACCACTTCATTATCGGCGACGGCGAAAGCGTGTCCCTCGCTGAGCGCGGGTTACTGTGAAAAGCCGTTGATCAGGTTAATCAATAATCAGTTGGTTGCGGTCTTGATCTCCTTCCGGATCAGTGGGTTAGAATGAACTCCTGGGGCCTGGTTCATCGTTCCGGCCCCCCCCCTCATACCGCCACCAGCAGGAGATAGGGAGACTTTGCTGGCCGTGGTCGTTTTCGGGCGGGTCGTGGTGGGTAGGGTAGCTGTTGGAGTACCTGTTCGAATAGATTCTTGAGTGGACGTCCAAAGAAGCGTTCAGCGGCGGTGGTTCCATCCGAACGACGGATATGGTAGTTGTGTATGGTGGTGAGGGCGTTGACTTAGGCGAGGGCGCCCGTGATGGCGCCGGAACCGTTGGCCATTACGGCCCTCGACGCCGGAACGGCGGCGCTGGAAGAGGTCAGCGCACTCCGCGGCGACGTGCTCGATTAGCCCGCGCTCAGCGATGCTCAGTTGCTGAAGGGGATGGCTGGGCTGGTGGAGTGGGGCCAGGATTGTGGTGCTCAAATCGCGTAGTTGTTGACGATGTTGCGCGTGGGTGCTCCGCTCGGCGACCCGATCCAGATCGATGGCGGGGATCAATTGCTCATAGACCACCTGCTCGATCGCGGGGGCTAGGTTGATCGCGGCGACCTTCGCTTGTAGGGTCGCGAAGAAGAAACTGAGCGTCGCCAACAATTGGGTTGGCACCCGGTGGCCTGGGCGATCTCGTGCTGGACAGGGAACCGATCCGATGAATGATGGGCGCCGAGGTTCTTTTCGACGTGTCGTAACAGCCCTCTGGCCTCATCGCTGGTGCCTTGGATGACCCCGACGGGTAAGTCTTTGATCGCCTCCGCCAACGCCTGGGTCCAGGTCGCCGCCGAGCGAGCCGTGGCCTACTGCTCCAACAGGATAAAATTCGACACCGGCTCCAGAGCGACCAGACAGATCTCGGGATGGTAGGTCTCGTCCTCGCACACCGTCACTTCGTCACTTGCCGTCGTGGCATCGATGGCGCCAGCTCGGCGCGTTGTTGGTCTATAAGGCTCCCACCCCAAAATGTTATGTTTTTTGCGCTGCGCTTCTTCCCATGGCAGGGCATCGATCATGCAGAGAAGCCGGGCATTCGTGGGTAAAAGCTGGCGTGCTTTGGCATTCGTCTGAGGGAAAAGGTCACATTCGCCGTCTTCCGATTGCCAAAGCTCATAAGTCTCTTGATACAGTCTTTTGTCACCAGCAGAGTGGTTTAACATCTATGCCGGTTCCGCTACCGGCTTGGTTGGTGGTGATGTGGGTTCGAAGTGCAAAACCATGAGTTGATCCGGGCGCAATCCGACCGATTCGTAGGTGCGTCCTTCGCGGTCGCAGAATTCGACCTCGAAAGCTTGGCCATCGGCCAGGATATCCACTACGGTACCGACTTGGCCGCGATGCAGGCCATATTCCGGGATGCTGGCGGTTAGCGCGACCACGTCCAGAAGCTGAATGGCGTCACTCATCCTCGTTCCTCTCTCAACGGGGGTAACAGGTGGTTAGACGGGGGATATCCGATCCGTGTTCAATGATCCATCCACTTCGCAAGATGGTCCGCTGACCACGCCAGTCAAATGCAAAATCAATTTGATAGCGTTGTCCATAGGCATCGCGCCGCTCGAGTGCCGCATCGTGGGACTTGACCGCTTGCAGCAAGGCGTCGCGGAGCGGTTCGGCGTCGGCATCGGTCATGCCCAGTGCGGCCGCGAATAACCGAGCTTTGTGCTTGCCTTCGGGATGTTGCGGATTTAGACAGTAGTCGCGCAGTTTACGCATATCAATTATTGCGTGTTCCGCATTTGGAATGCGCATAAAGGCTACTCAAACGTAGGAGTAACTATACCACTGGTGAGAGTTAATCAATAATCAAGATGGCATGACGCTGGTCTGCTAAGATTGGATTGTCGACAAGCCCTTTCCGACTTCACTTCGCTGGAGATAACACGATGGATATAGAACAAGATTTCCGCCCGCTCGCTTTCTACAAGCTGGAGTCCAGCATCAACTATTTTCGGCCTCATCAGGATCTGCCTGACCGGGTCAGGATTACAGACCCGGCGGTTGATGTGATGACGGACTTGAGCCGGGTCAGCACCATGATGGTGGCCCTGACCACGCCCCTCAATCAGGCGCTTGAGCTGATGATCAAGGGCGGCGTGCGCATGCTGCTGGTTACCGAAGCCGACGGCAAAGTGGATGGGCTGATTACCAGCCGCGATATCCACGGCGATAAGGTCCAGACCATTCTGAAGAAAACCGGCGGCACTCAGAAAGATCTGCTGGTAGGGGATATCATGACCCTGAAGAACAAGATGCAGGTGCTGAAGATGGTGGAGGTGTTGCCGGCCAAGGTTGGCGACATTATCGCCACGCTCAAGGCGGTGGACCGCCAGCATGCGGTGGTGGTGGATACCGATCCCTACACCGGCGAACTGGCCGTGCGCGGCATCTTTTCCCTGGCTCAGATCGCCAGACAGTTGGGTTTGAACGTAGACGCCAGTCTGGCGGCCGTGACCTTCGACCGCATCGAAGAGGCTATAAGAGAATTATAATTTAATCAATAACCTGACTTGTTGCGTATGGCAGACGGGCCAGCATAGACGGGGATTGCCTGGTAATCGTCTGAATGGCCAGGGCTCAGTATGCTCTGGGATGAAGCAGGCGGGCCGTTTTGGCTCCAGCGGCGGCTATTTCCCCAGGTTTCAACACTCTCCCCGGCCGGGGAGAGTGTGTTGACCCGTGGAGCCTAACGGCGCGCCGCCAGCCTGGCGGTCACCGTCCGCCGTTCGCCGCGGCGGAGAATATCAAGCCTTACATCAGCGCCAATCTGTTCCAGGCCGATCTTGTTGCGCAGATCCGAGGCGCTGCGGATAGGTTCCCCATTAACCGCCACAATCACGTCCTCAATTTTTACGCCGGCGCTGTCGGCGGGCGAACCGGGCGTTATCAGGGTGACCAGGGCGCCCTTGGTCTCGCTGATGTTCAATGCTTTGGCGATATCCGGCGTCAGATCCTGAATCTGGATGCCCAACTGGCCCCGGCGCACCTCCCCATGGGTGATCAGCTGAGTCATAATGCGGCGAGCCATGTTGACGGGAATGGCGAAGCCAATGCCAATGTTGCCGCCTGATGGGCCGACGATGGCGGTATTGATGCCGATCAACTCGCCGCGCAGGTTGACCAGGGCGCCGCCGGAATTACCGGGATTAATGGAAGCGTCGGTTTGAATAAAGTCCTCGTAGCCCTCGATACCCAGGCCGCTGCGCCCCAGGGCGCTGACCACACCCGAGGTCACCGTCTGCCCCAGGCCGAAGGGATTGCCTACCGCGATCACGAAATCGCCCACCTGGAGCCGGTCCGAATCGCCCATGGGCAAGGCCGTCAGATTATTTGAGGACACCTGGATCACGGCGATATCCACTTCGGGATCGGTGCCGATCAACCTGGCCTGTAACTGCCGCCCGTCCCGCAGCGTCACCGTGACTTCGCCGGCGTTCTGAATCACATGGCTGTTGGTCAGCACATAACCTTTAGCGGCGTCCACGATGACGCCGGAACCCGCCGAACGGAACTCACGGCGCAGGGGCCGATCAGGCAGGTTAAAGAAACGCTGGAAGAAAGGATCGTCGAATAGCGGATTAGGCTGCGTGGCGACCGACCCGCGGACGGCGATGCTGACCACCGCCGGCGTTACCTGCTTGAGCATTGGGGCGAGCGTCGGCACATCCTGCGTGGCGCCGCCGATGCTTAACGGCAGGCCTACTGAGACGGGAGAGGCGACGGCGGCGGTCAGGCAGAGGACAAGACCCGCGGTGAAACCGTATTGCTTACTGGCCATAGGAATGCTGTGTCTGCTCCTGGATACTGAAATCGTTAAGGACAGGACTTACGCCTTTGGGGTTCATAACCACAACCTGCCGGGGCGGTTCGCGAACCGCCCCTAAGACATCGGCCTGAAAGGCGTAAATCCTGAAGGGAGATGCAAAATACTCTTTGCCGCAAGGCATCGCAAGGGCCATGGTGAATTGCCTTGGGGCGCCGGACCGATAACGCGGCTGACACATCAGGACCTGTCAGGAGTAGGCGTCTCCGGGTTGACCCACCAATAGCATTCAGTCAGCGCCGGATCGCAACCGCAACAGGCGCTGCGATTGCACGCCGCCTGCCGGCGCACCAGACCCTTGCGGATCCAATGCTCCAGCATGCCCCGCATGGCGTCCGGATCCACTTGAAAATGCAAGGCCAGCTCCCGGAGCGACGTAATGCCTTGTCCCGCCATGTAGTTTTTGACGGCAATGAGCATCGTTACTCCTTCCCGGTTAGAGCCTGCTGACCACAGCCTCTGCCGCGATCATGGCGCTCTGCCGGCGCTGACCGATAATCCGCATGGTCAGGACCACCACCAGGAACACGGCCAGCAGACCGGCGATCCAGCCCGCCGAGGCGGCCGGATGACGGGCGAAGGTGGCGGTTTGATAGCACAGAGTCGCCGCCATATACGCTGCCCCTGTGGTCCAGACGGTGATGAACAGGGTCCAGCCCAGGCCGGTTTCCCGGTAAATGGCCCCGGAGGCCGCTACGCAGGGAACATACAGCAGAACGAACAGCAAATAAGCGAAGGCGCCGAGCTGGCCGTCGAACCGGCTCACCATGGCGCCGAAGGCGCTCAGGCTGACGCCCTGAGCTTTGGCGGCCTCGGCGTCACCTACGGCGGTGATGCCCAGGGGATCGTGGTAGCTGCCCAGGGCGGTAGCCAGATTTGGAGGGATGGAATTGAACGCCGCCCTGACCTCACGCCACAGCTCAAAGGCGGGTTTGTCCGCCGCATTGGCCGGCGTCTCGGCGAGCTGGGTGTAGAGAGCGTTCAGGGTGCCCACGACCGCTTCCTTGGCGAACACGCCCGTGAAAATGCCTACCGTGGCCGGCCAGTTGTCTTCGGTAATCCCCAGCGGCGCAAAGACCGGCGTAATGCGGCGGCCGATGTCACTGAGCATGGACGCCTCACTGTTCTGATTGCCGAAGGAGCCGTCCCGGCCCAGGTTGTTGAGAAAGCTGAGCACGATGACGACGGCTATGATCGCCTTGCCGGCCCCGAAGGCGAACGACTGGAGCCGGTCCCAGGCCCGCAGGACCACGCTTCTGAGGGTGGGCAGGTGATAGGGCGGCATCTCCATGATGAACGGCGTGGCTTCGCCGATGAGCAGGGTGTTCTTCAGAATCAGACCGGTGAGCACGGCGACGCCGATTCCGGTCAGGTACAGGGCGAAGACCATGTTCTGACCGCCGCTCGGGAAGAAGGCGGCGGCGAACAGGGCGTAGACGGACAGCCGGGCGCCGCAGGACATGAAAGGGTTCATGGCGACAGTCAGCAGACGGTCCCGCTGACTCTCCAGGGTGCGGGTCGCCATGATGGCCGGCACGTTGCAGCCGAACCCCACCAGCAGGGGCACAAAGGACTTGCCCGGCAGGCCGATAAAGTGCATCAGCCGGTCCATGACGAACGCCGCCCGGGCCATGTACCCCGAATCCTCCAAAAAAGAGAGGAACAGATACAGGAAACCGATCATCGGGATGAAGGTGGCGATGATCTGCACGCCGCCGCCAACGCCCTGGGCCAGCAGCGTGGTCAGCCAGGCCGGACTGTGGAGCTGCCCCAGCAGCGCCGCAAAACCGTCTACGAACAGAGCCCCCGCCAGAATATCGAAGAAGTCGATGAAAGCCGCCCCGATGTTGATAGTGAACATGAACATCAGGTACATCGCCAGCAGGAAGATCGGGAGGCCCAGCACCCGGTTGAGGACGATCCGGTCGATCTGATCCGACACGGTGCGCCGCAACTGGGTTTTTCTGAGCACCACATCGCGGCAGAGGGCGTTGATAAAGCCGTAGCGGCTGTCGGCGATCAGAATATCCGCTTCTTCGCCGGTCTCCTGTTCGATCCGCCGGAGCGCCTGCTCCAGGGTCTCAGTCACCGGCGGGCCCGCCAGCCGCCGGGTAGGTTCATCGCCTTCCAGCAGTTTGAGCGCGAGCCAGCGGCCGTCAATCGGCTTCTGCTCAGACGGTAACTGAAGCAGGGGCGCCAGCACAGCCAGCGCCTGCTCCACCGCCGGCGCGTACTCCACCCGCGTGGTCGGTGCCCGGCGCTGCTCAACCAGCCAGCCGATGCGCTCCTTCAATTCAGCGATCCCGTCGCCTTTGGCCGCCACCATGGGCGCCACCGGGCAACCCAGGCGGCGGGACAGCGCCTTCCCATCGACGATGACGCCCCGCTCCCGGGCGATGTCCATCATGTTGAGCACGATGAGCAGGGGGACTCGCATCTCCAGCAGCTGGGTGGTGAGATAGAGGTTGCGCTCCAGATTGGAGGCGTCGACAATGTTGACAATGAGCTCGGCCTCGCCGGACAGGATGTAATCCCGGGCGATTTTTTCGTCCAGGGCGCTCTGTTCCTGGAGCACGTCCAGCGCATAGATGCCCGGCAAGTCGACGATCTTGATCTCCGTCTGCTGGCGCCGGAAATAGCCCTCCTTGCGGTCCACCGTCACGCCGGGCCAGTTGCCGACCCGCTGCCGCGAGCCGGTCAGGCCGTTGAACAGGGTAGTCTTGCCGCAATTGGGATTGCCCACCAGGCCGATGACATGGCTGGTCATGAGGGGCTTCTCTCCACCAGCAGGGCCTTCGCCTCCCGCCGGCGCAAACTGAGGGCGAAACCCCTGACCCGGATCTCCACCGGATCGCCCAGCGGCGCATAACGGGTCACCGAGAACACGGTGCCGGGCGTCAGCCCCATGGCCAGCAGCTTGCTCCGGTACGCGCGGCTGCCCTTGGCGAAACCCACCACGCGGCCCTCGTCACCGACTCCCAGATCGCCTAAAGTCATTGCGGCGGCAACCCTCTCATCACCCTGATCAACTGTCCTCCGCCAATACGGTATCAAATAAATATTTATCCTATAGTCGCCAGCCCTTCACGGCAATCACTCTTGGCGGACCCGGGAAAAGCTACATCTGCGCCTGCAGGTAATTCTCCAGTCCAATCTGCCCGATCAGGGCCAGTTGTGTTTCCAGCCAGTCGATATGCTCCTCTTCACTGGCCAGAATGGCGGCGAACAGATCACGACTCACGTAATCCCCGCAGGACTCCGCGTAACCCACCGCTTCCTTGTACAAGGGATGGGCGGCCTGCTCTAAGGTCAGATCTCCCTGCAGAGCCTGGGGCACGTCCTTGCCGATACAAAGCCGGTCAAGGTCCTGCATGTTGGGTTGTCCCCCCAGAAACAGCAGGCGCTGGATCAGCTGATCGGCATGTTTCATCTCATCGATGGATTCCTCGTATTCATGGGCGGCCAGCTTTTGCAGGCCCCAGCTCTGAAACAGGCGCGAATGCAGGAAATACTGATTAATCGACATCAGCTCATTCTTCAGCGCCCTGTTCAAATACTCGATTACCTTCACATCACCTTGCACGGCTTAATCCTCACTGTGGTTAGTACTGGGGAGTTAGAATCGCCGCAGGGCATTGTGTTCCTGTCCCTGCCGGCGCCTGGTCAGTCAGCCTTGTCCGCTTCCGCACCCTCATCGTACAAAGCCCGCCAGACATGTTCGGCCAAACCGGCTCCGGCCTCGTCGAAGGACAACAGGGTCACGTCGGCGCCCGCGGTGGCCGCGCTCTGGGCCTCGTCCGCAAAATAACTGGTGGTGCCGATCAGTCCCGTAAAACCCCGGCGCCGCAGGTGAGTGGTGGCGATAAGCTTGGCCTCCAGATCCGGCATCGCCAGTATAACCGCTTTGATGTCATCCATCTTCACCGTGTGCCAGAAGCCGGCGTCTTCCGCATCTGCGTAGAGCACGCGCCGGCCGTGCTGGCGGTGCGTCTCTACCTTGCCGGGATCGGAGTCCAGTCCCACCACCCGTTCCCCCCGGCGGCTGAGGAAATCATAAGCCGCTTTGCCCGTGCGGCCCATGCCAAAGACCATGATGCCGGCCTTGCCCAGGGAGACTGGTTGCTCGTCCGGATGGCGTTTGGCCAGCTCGAACAGTTGCAGGCGCGGCTGATAGCGTTCGTAGAGGATATGGGAGATCCGGTGCAGGGGCGCGGCGAAGATGAAGGACAGGGCGACGGCGATGGCCAGCAGCGCCAGCCATTGGGGGCTGAGGGCGCCATTGCCGGCCAGGGAGTGAGCGACGATGAGGGCGAACTCGCTGTAGCTGGCCAGGGCGAGGCTGGTGATAAAGGCGCTGCGGGCGCGCAGCCTGAAGCGGATCAGGACGAAGAAAAACAGCGCGGCTTTGAACGGCAGCAGCGCCGCCAGCAGCAGGGCGAAGCCAAACGCTTTCAGGTCCGGCCAGCCGGCCAAACCGATCTGCAGAAAAAACGCCACCAGAAAAGCCTCTTTCAGAGCCCCCAGCGCAACGGACATTTCCACCGCCCGGGGATGGGCGGCCAGCAGAGCTCCCGCCACCAGTGCGCCCAGCTCGGCGCTGAGGCCCATGGCCGCAAAGCCCCAGCCGCTCAGCAGGGCCAGCAGCAAACCATAAAGAATCAGCAGTTCGTCATGGCCGGTGGCGCTTAACAGCCGCATCATCAACCAGCGCAACGCCGGCAGACCCAGCAGGATAAGCAGCAGCGGCGAGGGGGCGGCGCCTTCCGAAACACCCAGCAAGGCCACGGCCGCCAGATCCTGAAAAATCAGGATACCGATCGTCACCCGGCCGTGAAAGGCGCGCAGCTCGCGCTTTTGCTCCAGCACCTTGGCGGCCAGCACCGTGCTGGAGAAGCCCAGGGAAACCCCTACTATCAACGCCATGGGCCAATTCAAACCGGCTAAATAGTGCAGCAGCGGACCCAGCGTCAGTCCGCTGATCATCAGGTGCAGCAGGCCGCCGCCCCAGACCTGGGGCTGCATCAGGCTCCGCAGCCGCAGTTTCAGGCCGACCGTGAACAGCAGCAGCAAAACCCCCAGGTGAGCCGCCTGATTCAGCCATTCCCCGCCCTCCTGACCGCCGGCTCTGAGCAGGAAACCCGCCGTCAGGTAGCCGATCAGGGGAGGCAGACCGAAGTGACGGACCACCATGCCCAGGATGAAAGCAATCGCGATCCAGAGAACTGCCAGGGCGTCCAGGGATTCCACGGCGTAGTAAGGTCAATCGAGAGTCAGGGGGCAGCCCGGCTCCGCAGCGGCAATGTAGTTGATAACCCGCTCATGGGACAGAGACAGTGATGTCTACTGTACCGCATGGGGCCGCCAAAGGATACCGGATGAGCGGCTGATGGGATTAACGTCAGTCCCTCCCAAAGATCACCAAGGCTGCGCATAACACAACGAGGGATGAAAAGCGGGTTTGACCTCTCGTGACGGCCATGGTAAAACAATAACATTAATGTCCTTTCCTCCGGCGCGGTGCGGCGTCACGGTTTGATCACTGACAAGGTAGTGGGGCCGCGCCGCCTCGCCCAGCGGCAAACTTCTCGTTAAATTGTTCAGCCATCAGTCGAAAGTTTTGGAGAAACCAGTGGAAACAACAGCAGTGAAACCGATTCTGGAAGGTCTGCGGATCGTGGAAGGCTCGGCGTTTGTGGCCGTGCCTCTTGGCGGGATGACGCTGGCGCAGATGGGCGCTGACGTGATCCGGTTCGATCCCATCGGGGGTGGACTGGACTACAAGCGGTGGCCGGTGACTCTCGAGGGTTCGAGAAGCCTGTTCTGGGCTGGCCTGAATAAGGGCAAGCGCTCCATCGCTATTGACTTTCGCAAGCCTCGGGGCCAGGAACTGCTCACCCAGCTGATCTGCGCGCCGGGTGAAAACGCCGGCATTTTCCTGACCAATTTCCCCGCCCGGGGCTGGTTGGACTATGAAACCTTGCGGACCCACCGGGCGGATCTCATCATGGTTAATCTCCTGGGCCGGCGGGACGGCGGCTCAGAGGTGGATTACACGGTTAATCCGAAAGTGGGCTTTCCGCTGATCACCGGCCCCCGGCTGTGGCCGCGCCCGGTCAACCACCTGTTGCCCGCCTGGGACTGCATGGCCGGGCAGATGACCGCGGTGGGCCTGCTGGCCGCCGAGCGGCACCGGCGGCTGACTGGCGAAGGGCAGTTAGTCAAATTCGCCCTCAAGGACGCTGCCCTGGCGATGCTGGGCAACCTGGGCTATATCGCTGAAATGGTCCTCAATGATGTTGATCGCTCCAAGGATGGCAACTACCTGTACGGGGCCTATGGCCGTGATTTCGGCACCCTGGACGACAAGCGGGTCATGGTGGTGGGGCTGACGCCCACCCAGTGGTCGAGTCTGTGCAGGGCCACTGGACTCGGCGAAGAGCTTGATACGTTAGCCAAGAAGCTGGGCCTCGACTTCCAGCATGAGGGAGACCGCTTCCGGGCGCGGCGGCAGATTTCCCAGGTGCTGGAGCCTTGGTTCCGGACCCGCACCCTGGCGGAGGTTCGTAAGGTGTTGGATGAACATCGCGTGACCTGGGCCGAGTACCGCAACATCCGGCAAGTCATCGAACATGACCCTGACTGTTCGCTGGACAATCCGATGTTCGGCATGGTGGAGGATCCGGGCATTGGCTCTTATCTGGCGCCCGGTTCGCCGTTTGATTTTAGCGCGGCGGCCCGGCGCCCCGTCAGACGGGCTCCGGTGCTTGGGGAAAACACTGACGAGATTCTGCTGGATATCCTGGGGTTAGGCGAAGGCGAAGTGGGACGCCTCCATGACGAAGGCATCGTGAGTGGTCCGCAATAAAGCCAGGTAGAGGCGCGCGGTGCGTAGGGTGGGCATTGCCCACCCTTACTTACCAGACCGATGAGGGTAATTGCGGCCTAAAGCGGTTCCAGCCGGGCGTAGGAGAGCACCAGCCACTTGGCTCCCCCGTTGGCGAAGCGGACCTGGATCCGGGCATAATCCCCCCGGCCCTCTAACTCCACCACCACGCCCTCGCCGAAGGTGGGATGCCGCACCCGCTGGCCCAGGCGCAAGCCCTGATAATCGTCCGCCGCCGCGAACGAAACGGGACGGCTGACCAGCGTGCGGGCGCGCACGTCGCGGGTCAGTTCAGCGGGGATCTCGCCGAGGAATCGGGACGGACGGGGGTACACGTCGCGGCCGTAAAGACGGCGCTTCTCCGCATAGGTGAGGATCAACTGCCGGCGGGCCCGGGTGATGCCCACGTAGGCCAGGCGGCGCTCTTCCTCCAGGCGGCCCGGCTCCTCGCCAGCGCGCAGATGAGGAAACAGCTCTTCTTCCAGGCCGACCAGAAACACCAGGGGGAACTCCAGGCCCTTGGCGGCGTGCAGGGTCATCAACTGCACGCCGTCCTCCCAGTCCTCCGCCTGGCCCTCGCCGGCCTCCAGGGCGGCGTGGGCCAGGAACGCCGCCAGCGGCTCCAACTCCTCGCCGATGCTGTCGGGAACCGGGTCGAAAGCCCGGGCCGCATTGACCAGCTCCTCCAGGTTCTCCGTCCGGGCCTCGCCCTTGCCGTCCTTGTCCTGACGGTACATGTCCAGCAGTCCGCTGCGGGTGATGACGCGATCCACCTGGACGGTCAGCGGCTGCGCCGCCGTTTCGCCAGCCAGTTGCTCGATCAGGGCCAGAAAAGCCG
>Ga0209253_10002749_pt1 | contig 15548 bp, 14 predicted proteins | sample FrelakmetBRP12BR_FD_187145 | JGI IMG/M metagenome (GOLD analysis project Ga0209253, IMG submission 187145) | Freshwater lake sediment microbial communities from the University of Notre Dame, USA, for methane emissions studies - BRP12 BR (SPAdes)... | ecosystem: Environmental > Aquatic >...
ACACGATTACGAAGTCATCACCGCAGGCGACGGTCAGGAGGGTTTGGAGAAAGCCCAAAAAGAAAACCCAAACTTGATCATCTTGGATGTCATGCTTCCAAAATTGAGTGGGTATAAGGTCTGCCAGCTTCTCAAGGCCGACCCGAAATATAACCCCATACCCATCATCATCTCTTCTGGAAGAACACCTCAAGAAATCAAGAAGGTGAGTCAAGAAGTAGGCGCTGACGCGTTTGTTTCTAAGCCATTCGAGGCAGAGGTGCTCCTCTCAAAAATGAGGGATCTCTTGGAAAAGAAGGGGACGTAGTAACCTCAACAACCTGTTGCCATCGCCAGGGGAGGTCTTTCTTGCGTCCTTCCGCCCCACGCCTTGAAAACCGCGCATCACAGGGCACGGCGAGCGATTGAAGGGTAGAGAGCACAGGGCGTTTGGTTCCGCCGTCCTCGGGGAGAAAACGCTCGGATTCCACAGGTAACGGGTAGAAGAAGAAGGAGAACGTGGCAACAACGGCAAAAAAAATGGCTAAGAAGAAAATTCTGGTGATCGACGACATGCCCAATATCGTGACTATGGTGAAAGCTCGCCTGGAGGCAAGCGGATACGAGGTAATTGCTGCCTTGGATGGACAGCAAGGCCTGAACTATGCGTACTCGGAGAACCCGGATCTTATCATATTGGATATTGTCATGCCTGCTGGCGGAGGTTATTCCGTCTACACCAGATTAAAGATGTCCCCCAAAACCCGGTCTGTCCCGGTTATTTTCTTGACTGCCAAAGACAGACCGGAGGATGTGGCAAGGGCATACAATCTGGGAGCGCAATACTATGTCAAAAAACCTTATAAGCCAGAGATGTTGCTGGAGACGGTCAAGAAAGTTTTAGAGTCATCCGCACATCCGCAACAGCCCAGAGGATTACAAAAACGAATACTGGTCATGGGCAAGGAACCGGAGATAGCCGAGTTCGTCAAATTAGTTGAAATGGGTTACGAGGTAACCATTGTGTCTAGCATAAAAGAGGGATCCGATGAGGCCAAGAAGGAAAAACCCGATGCTATCTTTCTGGATGGGTCGCTCGTCAAAGCGAATGACTATGATGGTTTTTATCAACTGAAGCTCGAATTTGCCTCGATCAAAACACCCGTCATTGTATCTGTCACCCAGGGAGAATTGGAGGAATTTCAGAAAAAGATCGGCAGCTTCTGCAGTTATTGCTTGAAGCCGTTTAATTACATCGATCTATTGGGGCTCATTCGGGTGGCTTTACAAAAAAGTTAACCGGGTCAACGAGATCAAGGAGTATAGACAAAGGTAGAGGCAAAAACAGGGACGAGGCAAGAATCTTTCGTGGACTTCGGGTTTGGCCACCCTGCCCTATCGGTTTGCCTGTGACTCTTGGGAGTCGTACGGATGAAGAGAATCTCTTAGGAAGGTCAAAAGGCCTATGAACTCATCGAAACACGGCCGTCCAGCTCATCAAGGAAATCCGGCTGAGTTACTGCAGACGCCAGAAGAGGGCGCGACTTGGCGTCGCCTCGACCTTCATCTGCACAGTCCTGGCGTGCTGACTTTTATGCTCTCTAAGGGGGCGAAGCGTGAAGACGGGATAGGTCTCGCTGACGCTTATATCGAACAGCTCGCAACGCAAGGAATTTCCGTCGCCAGCATAACAGACTATAACGGAGTCAACATAGAATGGTTTGAGGTGACAGCTGCTAAGGCGAGCAACCGTGGCATCACACTGTTGCCCGGGGTTGAGATGACCTTCAGACAGTACAAATATACCCTCCATATGTTGGCGATCTTCGCCGGGGATACGGACCTGAAGAGCTTGAACGCTTTTCTTCGATCCCTTGATAAAGACCCAACCACCCCATTGTTTGACAACCGGGGCTCCCATCGGGACATTGACCTGAAAATCAGCTTAACGGACGCTCTCAAGGACTTGCGCAACCAGTTCAACTGCCTGTTGATCGTTCCTCACCCCGATCAGACGAATGGCTTCTGTAAAAATCTCACGGCCGAGGTTGCCGCTAAGCTTTTGATGGAGATCGAACCCGACGCCATCGAGTACTGCCCGGACAAGGAAAGAATTAGACTTCAATCTACAGGCGTCCTATCGACGAACTTCTGGGAACAGGTGGCCTCCGTTGAATTCTCCAACCCGAAACGAATCGAAGAGATTGGGACACAATATCGGACGAACGGAACCCTTCGGGCGACCTACCTGAAACTCAGTGCAACAAATCTAGACGCCCTTCGGCTGGCACTTCATGACCCGCAGACCCGTCTGTCCATCGGTGGGATTCCTACAGCCAGTCATCCCAGAATCCGCAACATCGCCATCTCAGGATCGGGTTTCTTAGGAAATCTGAACATTGCCTGGAGCCAAGATCTCAACGTGATCATCGGAGGCAAAGGTGCGGGCAAATCTGCCATTCTAGAAAGTCTCCGCTATGCCTTTGCGATGACCCCTTATTCAGATCAATCTTCCCGCGAGGAGCTTGTTCGTCGAGCCTTGGGCAGTGATGGGAAGGTGGAGGTCATCCTGGACAGGCCGATTCGGGAGGGTAAAATCCGTCAGTATCGCATCGTCCGGGCTTGGGGCGAAGAACCCCGCACTTTTCAAGTCAGCCCAGAAAAACCTCTTAAAGCAACTCCTTCTGAGCTCCTCACTCCCGACGGCGGGCTTACCGTCTTTGGACAACAAGAGATCTATGCCGTTTCTGGAAGCCAAGAGCATCGACTCGCGCTCTTGGACGAGTTAATTGGTGAACAAGCTCGCAAGTGCGCGGATGCCGTGGGCAAGGCCATGGACTCCCTCAACGCCAACTCAGCGGCGATACTTGACCTACAAACAAATCTGTTAAAGCGGGAGGAATATCTCCAACGGCTCAAGAAAATCGATCATGAGATTGAAACCCGTAAGAATATTGTTCCCGAAAGGCCCAAGGAAGCAGGTGATTTTCGAAGTTTGGGCGACTGCCTAAAGAATGCGACCAATGCTCTCAGGAGAGCCTCTGCGGATTGTGACCAATGGCGTCTCAACCTACTCGCTATACTGGAAACGACTCACCGAAACCTGATGGACCTGCAGGACAAGCAATCCCCCATCTTGCAAGATGCTGCAAAAGTCCTCTCTGTCCTCGAGGAAAGCCTGAAGGTGGTCCTGGATGACCAGACAACTCTTTTTGAGCAGGCCATACAAAGTCTGGCGCGTCTGGATATGCGTTGCCAAGACAGGCTTCGTGCTTCCACAGAAGAGAGCAATAAAGTTCAACGGGATGCAGGAAAGGACTCGCCGGGGCAAGATCAGATCTCGAGATTAACCGAGGAAAGAACTTCCCTGTCGTCCCTCATCGCCGAGTTCGATGGAATCGAGGATCGTCTGAGGAAGCTCAAGCAAAAAAGGCAAGAACTCCTTCAGCAGCTCAGAGATTGCAGATCCATGCAGAACGGATTACGGAAAGAAAGAACCGATGCTATCGCAGAATCCTTGAACGGCCGACTCGATCTCCGGGTAGAATTTAAGGGTGAAAAAGAAAACTACAAGAAAAACCTCTTGCTCCTCTTGAATGGATCAAACATATCTCACGATGCGATCGACCGGCTCGTCCTCCCCGAGGACACAGATGGCCTTGCCGTCGCCGAAGTGGTAAGGGCAGGGAGCAAAGAAGTCCAAACCCGTTTCGGCCTCAAACCTGAAATGGCAGATCGCTTAATCCACTGGCTTAACGCGGATCCTTCTCGGCTCCTCGATCTCGAGAAACTTATTCCTCAGGATGCCCTTCGTTTGAAAATCAAGAGTGACGGTCAATACCGATCTCTTGAACATCTGTCGTCGGCCCAGGGCGCAGTAGAAGTTTTGCTCCTTCTACTCGGATTGAAGAGCCAGATTCTCGTCATCGATCAATTGGAGGACTACCTCGGTGACCAATTCGTACATGAAGAGATTCTTCAAATTCTAAGAGAGCAAAAAGGGTTAAAACACCAAAGTCCGCAGCACCAAGTCATCCTGGCGACAAATGACGCCACCATTCCCGTGATGGGCGATGCCGAACTCGTGATTTCTTTGGAGGTAAGAGGCGATCGTGCGCACATCGCCGGACGCGCATCTATCGACGACCGTTCGACACAAGACCTCATAAAGAGTCTCCTGAAGGGAGGGAGAGAGGCTTTTCAAAAGCGCGCAAAGAAACATGGGGGATTAACACTCCAGGGCACCAATTGAGATACAAATAGAGGCAAGACCCTTCCCGCTGAACCTGCTGAGCGCGACCTGCCCGTTGAGAGAAAAGTCTCGACCCAAAAGGAACCTTATGCCTCCCAGAAGATTGATCCGATCTCTTTTCCTCAGGTTCCTCTTTTTCTGCTTTCCTTCGTAAGGACTGATAAATTGGCAATCATCCCGAGGGTTAATAATTGCGACGACGTGACAATAATTGACTTCTGAGGTCTCCTCTCGCTAGCTCTAGATTTGACATAATGTAACAATTTCAAATATGTATACTGATTATTTCGATTTGGCATTAAACATGCAATTTCTCTTAATCAATGACAAATGGTCATGGAAACCCAATCAAAGGAGGATACAATGGTCCAATATTTAGAGCTAGTTTTGAAGCGCGATTTTGCTTCTGGATGGAAGCATACTCTGGAAAAAGTAAAAGTATTTTTTGAAAAAACACCTGCGACGGGTTCAAAAGAGAAGACTGAAGAAATAGATTGGAAAGACAGGGCTGCAAAGAATTGGTATTACTAAACTCAGTAAACATCATCCCATAATCTTAAATGGGGAACCGCAACTGTCAGGTGAGTAGAGTTTACGGAAAACATGTGAAAGGGGGATATTATGGCGCAATATTTGGAAAACGCTATCAAGTATGATCGTGTCTCCGGGCGGAAGAGTGGGTTGGAAAGATTGAGGATGTTTTTTTACCCTGCACCTGCTGAATATTCAAAAGAGAAGCCCGACGGAATGGATTGCGATCAGCAGGCGAAGACGGGTGATGTGGATATGAAAGAGAAGCTTGGGGGTTGGTGGTGGTAATAATGTCTTGAGCTTAATCCTCGTTAGATGTCAAATGCTCTTCCATATGCAGTTTCCAGCCGCCCAGTGAGATCGTAGCGGCCCCGACCCGAAGGTTTTTATGAGTCGGAAAAGGTTTCGCTTCTGAGTGGCAACGTTTTCCAAAATGTCAAAAACATATTGACACGCTGCTTCTGCCTATATAGAATCTTATCGTTTACAGAATAAGTCCAAAAATAAGGGTTGGGCCTCTTGTCCGTTCGCCTCACTCTGCTCAATATGGGGAACAACACAAAACAAGAGGTCTTAGATTATGAAAACCGCCGAGTTTCTGTATGCAGGAAAGGGGGGGGGCTCATTGTGAAGGGCTCATCTTACCTCTCGCAGCCTGGGAGGATCAAGCCTAACCTCGTCTCACAGCTTACCGGCCATTCGATCACCTCTCTTGAGATCGTAGGGTGACGTATGGCCGAAAAACTGCTACAGTATTACAATTATATCCAAGAGAAGGAAGGGTTTTTAGGAAAGGTACGGCTGGCTCAGTTGACCCATATCCCGTCAGTACAGGCGGCGGTTGAGCCGGATACGCCTCAGATGATAGAACGTTTCAAAAAAGCGATTGAAACGATTACAGGAAAGCCTGCGCCGACTCTGTAATTTCGCAGAAATCAGCCATTATTCGGAAAGGCGATGATGGTTCGAAAAAAGAAACCTCCGATGGTGATTCAGGCTGATACACTTTGAGAGAATTCCCTCACCCTCCAGTCAGCATGACTACAAGGTGAATTTCATCGCCATCCTTCACTGCTTTTAACAGTTCATTCGGGTACGCGCTGGCATGATTCAGATAGACTTCAACGTTGTTGAGCAGCTTATCTTTCTTGGCAAACAGGGCTTTCTCCATTCCGGGGAACTGTTTGACGAGATGGTTCAGACATTCACCCACGGCATTCCCCTCGACGGCCACCACCTCTGAGCCGTTGGTAAATTGCCGATGCGTGGTATGAATGTGCACCTTAACAACCATAACTTACTCCTTTCCCGATAAAGATCCGCAGTGGTCACAGTTTGGGTTTTTGTTGAGTCTGAACTCGCTGAACGTAACCTTCAACCCATCGTATATTAATAACCGATTCGTCAGCAGTTTACCAATCCCCGTGAGATACTTGATCACCTCGGTTGCCTGAATACTACCGATGACCGCTGGAACAACGCCAATCACGGGAAATTTCTCTTGTGGCACAAGACCTCGATACATACACCTGAGGCAGGCTGTTTCTCCGGGAATGACGGTCAGGACTCTTCCCTCAAAACCATTGACCGCACCGTGAAAGAATGCGATCCTCTTCTCAACCGCGCAGCGATTCAAGATGTAGCGAGTCGGCAGGTTGTCCATCGCATCCACGATGGCGTCACAGCCGTCCGCAAGCTCCGAAACATTGTCTTCCGTGATGGTCTCGGCAATCGCCTGGATATCCACGGTTGAGTTCAAGCTTCTTAATTTCGTTCTGGCAGAATCAACCTTTTTCCTGCCCACATCTTCTTCCCAGTGCAATACCTGCCTGTTCAGATTACTGAGTGCCACCTGGTCATGATCGATCACCCGAATCGTTCCTATTCCAGCGGCGGTCAGGTAAATGGCAATCGGAGACCCGAGCCCTCCAGCCCCCGCAATGACCACCCGTGACCTTTTGAGCTTATCCTGCCCTTCTTGTCCGACCTCCTTGATCATGATCTGTCGGTCATACCTTTCTCGCTCGCTGGGTGTCAGCATCGCACTCCTCCGTCTTCACGCATCGTGTCCTGAAATAATCTGCCGGTGGTCTTGTTCGGGGTTTTCAGTACGTTTCTAGCCTCGGTCCTGGCCCTAGGGCCATTAGAAAACCATTTTTGAAATGTGGCCACATCTTGTGCGCAATAATACAACCGATGGTTTTCACTCGGTTTAGGAGCTCAGCTCAAACCAGGCTCCACAATGATCCGAGGAGGGTTTACAAATTCAGGAATTCTAAAATGAATAAATTGATACATTGCAGGAATAATTTGGTGCCGGATTTTCTCAATTTCTAAACTCAAATCAATCATTCATTTTGATTTCAGCAGGGTGTGGGCCACCACCTTCCTCTGGATTTGATTCGTTCCTTCAAAAATCTGGATCACCTTTGCATCTCTCATCATCCTCTCAACAGGATGATTCCTGGTAAGACCTTGCATTTGCAGGATCTGGACAGCATGGGTCGTCACCTTCATGGCCACATCGGAGGCAAAGTATTTGGACATGGCGGAGAACATCTGCACTGGGATCCCTTTCACCCTTTCATCCATCATCGTCGCCGATTTATACACCAGCGCTCGAGCGGCCTCCGTTTCCACAGCCATATCAGCGAGCATCAATTGAACTCCCAGAGGATCTGGCTTCCCCTCCGTCCAGCCTTTTCCCTGAATATATCGAACGAGATAGTCCAACGCGCCTTGGGCTAAACCCACGGCCTGAGCTCCGATGGCGGGTCTCGATCGATTCAGCGTCCTCATCATTTGCCACCACCCCACCCCTTCATCTCCGATCCTTTGGGCAATGGGAACCTTCACATCTTCCAAAATGACTTCCGTGGTATTGGACCCCCGAATGCCCATCTTTTCTTCGGTCTTCCCGATCGAGAGCCCAGGTGTCCCTTTTCCCACGACAAAACCTGTTATCCCTTCTATCCTTTTACCGGGCTGAGTGGTGGCAAAGATCGTATAGAAATCAGCCACCCCCCCGTTCGTAATGAAACATTTCCGCCCGCTGATGACATAATGGTCTCCCTTCAATACCGCTTTCGTACGGACCGAAGCCGCATCCGAACCCGACTCGGGTTCCGTCAGGCAAAAACAGATGAGACCTTTCTCTTGGGCCAGTTTCGGCAATACCTTCTGCTTCAGTTCATTTGTCCCTCCCAAAACAACAGGCATTGTCCCGACCGCTTGAACTATGACGAGGAGAGCAGAAGACGCGCAAATCTTTGCAATTTCTTCGGTGACGATACAGAACGACGTAATATCCGTATCCATCCCTCCATATTCTTTAGGGATCAGGAGGCTTAGAAAGCCATACTTTGAATAGGCCTCTGATAGATCCCATGCAAATTCACCTTTCTCATCGATCTCTGCTGCCCGAGGGGCCACAATCGCCATCGCCGCCTGTCTTGCCTTTTCCCTCCATCCCTCCCTGGCTTTCTCAATTCCATCTATCATTTCAAGCTCCTTTTTTCTCAAGTGTCAGATTACGAAAAAAGCGAATGATAACGAATAGGGCGAATCAACCTAACCCGGTAATTCGTTGTCATTCAGGAAATTTGTGATTTGAAATCTACATGTTCCACCCGCCAGAAACCTCGATCATGGCTCCCGTCACAAAACTCGCTTCATCCGATACCAAAAAAGCTGCCACATTGGCCACTTCTTCGGGCTGGCCAATGCGTTTCAAAGGCGTGCTTTCAATAATCATGGTTTGGTATTTTTCAGCCATCTTGGAAATGGTGGGTGTCAAGATCAATCCCGGCAAAATCACATTGACATTGATCTGATACCGCCCCAATTCCCTTGCAACACTCTTTGTCAGGCCAATGATCCCTGCTTTGGCCGTACTGTAACTGACCTCTGAGACCGCTCCGCTTTTTCCCCACACCGAGGACGTGTTGACGATCTTTCCGTAACCGTTCTCGATCATATGGGGAGCAATGGCCTGGATACAATTCAAGGTCCCCTTCAAGTGAACTTCGAGAACTGCCTCCCAGTCCTCTTCCGTCACCCTCAAGAGTTTGCCGGGACGATCAAACCCAGCATTGTTTATCAGAATATCAATCCTTTTCCAAGCCTTTAATACCTGATCCACCATGACCTGGACTTGTTTTTGATTTGCTACATCCACAGAAATGGAAAGAGCCTTTCCCCCCAGAGTCTCAATCTCTTTGGCTGTTTGGGTTCCGGTCTTAGGGTTCATCTCCGCGATGACCACCTCTGCGCCTTCTTGGGCCAATTTCAATGCAATGCTTCGCCCAATCCCCTGCCCTGCTCCGGTAACAATCGCTTTCTTGTTCTTCAGTCTCATCTTTTCACCTTCTGCGGGGAAAGTATTCCTTGGGGGTTCAAAATTCAAAAAATTTTAACAGATGGGCCAATGGGCGTCAATCAATTTGTTCTCGATTTGTTCTTCCCCGGTGTCCCCCCATCTACTAGGAATAGAATTTTATTGACAAAAGAATATTTCACGGTATGATAAATCATTACATCTAATGAAATCTATGAACAGACCTCAAAGGGAAACCTTCTATAATCGGTCACTCGAAAGAGCTTTGCAGATTTTGTGTCTCTTTAAATGGGACCGACAGACACTCACTTTAAGTCAACTCTCTGAAGCGTCTGGTCTCCACAAAGCCACCGTTCTAAGATTATGTTCCACCCTCATGAAGTATGACTTCCTGAGCTATCATCAAGATTCAAGGCATTATTCCCTCGGCCTAACATTATTCGAATTGGGGAGCATCATCTTCTCCTCCTTTTCGTTAAGAAGGATCGCTTCCTCATACCTAGACCAATTGCAGGCCAGGCTCGGAAAAACAGTATTTCTGGGAATCTTAGAAAAAGATGAGTTAATCTACATCGATAAGAAAGAAGACCCAAAAATTCCTATTCGGTTCACCTCCCAAATAGGAACACGGCGCCCGCCCCACTTTGGAATGCTGGGACAAATCCTTCTGGCTTCTCTCTCGGATCATGAAGTCAATCGATTGTTAAAAAAAGCACCCCTCACCCCATTTACAAGAAAATCGCTCGTGAACGAGAAAGAATTCAAAGAGAGACTTCTGAGAATTCGCAAACAAGGATTTTTCGTTGATGAGGAAGAGGCACTGGATGGAATCAGCGGAATATCTGCGCCGATCCGGGACTACACCGGTGAGGTCATCGCCGGAGTAGGTGTCGGTTTTATCTCCTCGTCCGAGGATGCTAAAGGAAAAAAAATAATCATCAAAGAAGTATGCGAAGCAGCGAAGGGGATATCAAAACAGATGGGTTACCTGGAGAGGAAAAAATTAGGAAGGATCTTAGGAAACGGCCAAACGGGTTAAGCAAATGATCTTTTTCTACCTTGAGGACCACAGATCGAAGGAATTTGGAACACAGGGGGGCCAAATGAGTTCAGAAGAAGTCATCCTAAGAAAGGAAGGAAAAGTTGTTTATCTTTTCATTAATCGGGAGAAAGCCCTCAATGCATTGAACCTCAGGGTGATGACGAGGCTCGATCAGATATTTTCTGAGCTGGAGTTCGATGAAGAGGTTCTCGTCATTATTATCACTGGAGCGGGCCCGAAAGCCTTTGTGGCTGGAGCGGATATCAATGAGATAAAAGTGGCGGGCGATAAGAGAACGGAGGTCATCCGAAAAGGGCAGGAGATCTTTTTCAAAATCCGAAACTCGAGCAAGGTGGTTATTGCCGCAGTCAACGGATATGCCCTGGGAGGGGGATGTGAATTGGCAATGGCGTGTGATTTTCGAATCGCCTCAGAAAATGCGAAATTAGGTTTTCCTGAAACGACGTTGGGACTCATGCCCGGATATGGAGGAACCCAGTTCCTTCCAAGGCTCGTTGGGATGGGAGGGGCGAAGTACATGATATTGACCGGAGAAATCCTCACGGCGATGGAGGCTTACCAATTCGGGCTTGTGGAGAAGGTTTGCAGCCATGAAAGCTTAATGGAAGAAGTCAATCGGTTAGCAAAGAAAATTGCCAGCAATGGTCCATTCGCCGTAAAAGCTTGCAAAAGGGCCATTCACAAAGGCGTGGAATTTCCTCTGGAGGAGGCTCTTCGAATAGAGATGGAGGAATATGATCGGGTGGCCCGTTCCAAGGACGCCGAAGAGGGAATAACCTCTTTCATAGAAAAGAGACCACCGACCTTCACCGGCGGATGATGTGATCAAGGAGGAAAGAGTGAAGTACCAAAAGCTATTTTCACCCATCACGATGAGGGGAATGACCTTTTGCAACAGGATCCAACGGACCTCCATGGTTTCCGGACTTTCAACAGAGGACGGCTGGGTGACAGACGAGCTGAAAAGAAGATATCAGCGAGAGGCCAAGGGCGGAGTTGGGTCGATAGTGGTTGAGGCAGCCGTCATCATTCCCTCAAAGAGCTCCTACAATCTTAGAATCAGCGATGATTGTTTTCTCCCCGGCTTAACCGAGTTAGTCAAAGCCATCCGCGGGGCGAATCGGGAAGTCAAGATCGGTCTCCAAATTATGCAATTCTTGAAACTTTCCAGAACCGGGTGGAGACAAAAGGTTGAAGATTTCAAGACGGAAGACCTACCCAATATTGTCAAGGACCATGTGGCTGCGGCCAAGCGTGCCCTTTTGGCAGGATTTGATTTTCTTGAGATTCACATGGCCCATGCTTATGTCCTATCCTCCTTCCTGTCGCGGGCGAATAAAAGGACGGACGGATATGGAGGGAAGCTTGAGAACAGGATGAAATTGCCGATCGAGGTGTATCAGGCCGTCAGAAACCTCGTTGGGGAGAGCTTCCCAGTGGGAGTCAGAATCAATGGAGAGGACTTCGTCGTAGAAGGGAATACCCTTACCCAAAGCACGGTCATCGCCAGGAGATTTTCTCAGCTGGGAGCAGATTACATCAGTGTATCGGCGGGCAGTCGGTTTGAAGATGCTTTGCCCCCGCCCGAGGGAAGCCCTCCTGATCCTATGTCCGGCTATAGCGGCCACCGAATGAGTCCGTGGTGGTGGTGGCCGGACGGAACGCATGTTTATTTAGCAGAGGGAATCAGGAAAGCCATTCGGGAGGAGGGATTGCAGACTCCGGTCATCATCGCCGGAAAGATCAGAGACCCAAAGCATGCTGAAGAAATAATGGAGCAGGGGAAGGCGGATATGATCGGATTATGCCGCGCTCTTCTGGCCGACCCGGATTGGCCACTGAAAAACCAAGAAGGGAGAGAAAGAGAGATCGTCAGGTGTGTGGCCTGCAATTGGTGTCTCGAAGCGGATTCCAGATATGAACAGGTTAAGTGTTCTCGGTATCCAGAAGGCCACCTCCATGCACCCGAGCCTTTCTTGCCCAAGATGGCCCGACCCGGGATTTTGAAGGAAGAATCTTAAGGAGCTTGCAACGAATGCTTGAATTTCCAAAACATAACGTGAAGGAAGCTCGTCGGTATACGAAGAACAGATGGTGGCTTGGTCTAACCTTGGGGGACATCCTCGACCGAACAGCCGACGTATTTCCAAACAAAGAAGCCCTTGTCGATGACCGGGTCCGGCTCACCTTTTCCGAACTCCGTAATAAGGTGGACCACTTCGCCATGGGGCTGATGAATTTAGGGATTGAAAAAGGGGACACTGTCTTATTGCAGCTTCCAAATTGGGCTGAATATGTTTACGCTTATTTTGCGCTTCAGAAAATCGGGTGCATTCCTGTCCTCTTAATTTCTGGGTACAGGCAGTTGGAGATAAGCCATCTGGCGCTTCTCACCGAGGCAAAGGCCTGGATTGTACCCGACCAGTACCGGAAGATTGATTATGTCTCTTTTTTCGGAGAGGTGAGGCAGAAAAACCCACAGCTTCGGCAGGTGATCTCCGTGCGAGCGGAAGAAGGAAAGGGAGGGTTTACAGCAAGCCTCGAAGGCCTTATGGCAAGAGGAGCGACCCGCGCAGACCGCCATGCAATGATCAAGAGAAAACCCAGGGCAACAGATATTGCACACATCATCCCCTCGGGAGGTACGACAGGATTACCGAAAGGAATACCCAGAACCCACAATGATTACATTTGCAATGTGGAATATCTGCACAAAGCATGGGAAATGAACGTCAGGGATGTAAGTCTTGTGGTCGTACCCGTTGGCCATAACCTCGCCTTGCTCAATGTGGTGGGAGCAGTTTTAATGGGTTACAAACTGGTCTTATTGGATTCTACGAAACCACAGGATATTTGCAGCACCATTGAACGTGAGAAAGTCACGTTCATGCCAACGGTTCCTAGCATGATAAGAAGGATTCTTGAATCAGAGCAGCTTCACAATGATGACCTGAGTTCGTTAAAAAAGATATCGGCCGGAGGAGAACCCAGTGCTCCCGACCTGATCCGGGAAGTGGTTCAGAAACTGAATTGCACTTACATCAACGAGTTTGGGATGAGCGAGGGATTGCTTTGCCGAACGAGTCTGACAGATGACATTGAAACGATCTGTACGACCGTCGGAAAACCATGCTGTCCCTATGAACAGATAAAGGTTGTGAACGGAATGGGGAAAGCTCTCTCTTCTGATCAGGAGGGAGAGTTGGTCACCAAAGGCCCGGGGATATTTGCCGGGTATTTGAGAAATCCCGAGGAAAACAAGAACAGTTTTCTAAGGGGAGGTTTTTTCCGAACAGGGGACCGAGCAAGAATTGATCGCTCTGGAAACCTGAAAATCACGGGTAGAACGAAGGATATTATTATCCGAGGGGGTGAAAACATCAGCCCCGCCATGGTGGAGGAGGTTCTCTGTTCTCATCCTGGTGTTGCCGATGCAGCCGTGATTGGAATGCCGGACAGAGAATTGGGGGAAAGGGTGTGTGCTTACATCAGGCTCATAGAAGGGGTAAAAGTAGATTCTGAAGAGATTAGATCGTTTATGGAGAGTCGGGGTGCCTCGCAATTGTTGATCCCTGAACGATTTGAATTTGTGGTTGCGTTACCATTGACCGAAGCCGGAAAACACGACAAAAAAGCGTTAAGGGAAGATATCAAACAGAAGATTGGATAAAAGGCACCATAGGGACGAATGTCTCACGGGAGGAAAGGAATGGAAATTAAGGCATTGGGGGTATTGGGGTGCGGTCAAATGGGGTCGGGTATTGTGCAAGTGTTTGCCCAGTCAGGATATGAGGTCGTAGCCGTCGACTCAAACGAAAAGATGTTGGAGAAGGGGCTGAAGGGGATTGACAAGAGGTTGACGAGTCGCGTGGAGAAGGGGAAACTATCCCAGTCTGAAAAGGGCACGATCATGGCCAGAATTATAAAAAGTACTCGATTAGAAGATCTGAGGGGATGTGATTTGGTGGAAGAAGCTGTTCCTGAGGACTTAGAGTTAAAAAAGAAGCTATTCGCCCAACTGGATGAGATTTGCAAGAAAGAGACGATCTTCGGCACCAATACTTCCGGCCTTTCAGTCACCGACATGGCTGCAGCAACAAAAAGGCCCGATAAACTCTTAGGAATGCATTTTCATAACCCTGCTCCTGTGATGTCGCTTCTCGAACTTGTCCGCACAATTATGACCAGCGAACAGACAATTGAAGCCGTAAAAAAATGGGGGGCCACTTTGGGAAAAACAGTGGTCGTTGCACCAGATGTAGGAGGGTTTATTGTCACCCGGCTTTTCACCCCTTTCCTGCTGGGAGCAGTCAGGATGCTCGAAGCTGGAATCGCTTCGAGAGATGAAATCGATCTCTCGATGAAGTTGGCCGTGAATCATCCCATGGGGCCTTTAGAAGTGATTGACTTCATCGGATTAGATACAGAGTTATCCATCGCCGAAACCCTGTATGAGGAAACGAAAGACCCCAAGTATGCCCCTCCCCTTCTCTTGAAGAAGATGGTGACGGCGGGGTGGCTTGGGAAAAAAAGCGGCAAAGGGTTTTATGAATACAAGATATAGATGAGCGTAAAATGTCGCTTGTTTTCGATCAATCAGAATTCATGTCAGTGACTGTAAAAGAAGTCTAGTTGACAATTGTAGGAAAAGCTGATAAGAAAAGTTGCGTGAAGAGAGCCCAGAGAAGAGGATACGTAAGGAAAGGAACGAAAAGGCAATATCCTACTTAAGAGGAAGGGTTTGACGGAAGTTGTGTGGAGCCCATTTTTCAGGAGAAGGAGTAAGAAACCTTGAAGTCAGCAGCCCCCTTCTTGAGGGTTGAAAAGGTCTCTAAATCATTTGGGGGATTGATGGTCATTCAACAACTCTCCTTCTCCCTCGAAAAGGATGAGATATTAGGGGTGATCGGTCCAAACGGATCTGGAAAAACAACCCTGTATAACCTCATCACGGGCTTTCTAAAAACGGACGAGGGGAAAATTGAGTATTTGGAAAAAAATATTACAAACCAGAGACCCTCCACGATCTGTAAGTCTGGAATTACAAGGACTTTCCAATTGGTCAAACCTTTTGTCGGACTAACTTCTTTAGAAAATGTCATGGCAGGCCGAGCTTACGGGAGGGAGCCTGCAAAGGACATCAAACACGCAGAAAAAGAAGCAATCGAATTACTCGATTTGACGAATTTGACCAAGAAACAGAATGTTGTCGCCGCACAACTCAGTTTGATTGATCGCAAGAGGCTTGAAATTGCCAGGGCCTTAGCCACCAGACCTAAATTACTATTACTCGATGAGGTCTTTGCGGGATTAAACCCTTCCGAAACAGAAGAAGCGCTTCGTCTGATTATGAAGATCAAGGGACTTGGAATCACTCTGATGATCGT
>Ga0209253_10002750_pt1 | contig 15548 bp, 12 predicted proteins | sample FrelakmetBRP12BR_FD_187145 | JGI IMG/M metagenome (GOLD analysis project Ga0209253, IMG submission 187145) | Freshwater lake sediment microbial communities from the University of Notre Dame, USA, for methane emissions studies - BRP12 BR (SPAdes)... | ecosystem: Environmental > Aquatic >...
AGATCAGTTGCTTGATGTGATCGATGCGCTTGTACCGCGGGCCCTCGAAGTCCTCCTGGCGGATTCCGTACTTTCTGTAGGATTCATAAAGCGCCTCGGCCCCGGAATTGGCATCCCATTTCGGTTTATGTTGCGGGAACGTGGAAAGGAATTTCCCGAAATCGACCCTGTAGCACCTCTTGTCCGGACCTGCATCCTTGGCGAACTCGATCCGGCAATCCGGGACGGTTTTCTCCACGATTCTCGCCAGGTCGAGTATCCTGTAGTTCTCCCCGTTGCTACCGATATTGAAAGCCTGATTGTGAACCAATTCCAACGGGGCTCGAAGAATTACCATGAAGGCGCGTGCGATGTCTTCGACGTGGACCAAGGGGCGCCAAGGGGTACCGTCGCTCTTCAGATAAACCAACCCGGAAGCGTAGGCCCAGGCAACAAGGTTGTTCAGAACCAGGTCGAAGCGCATCCGGGGGGAAACACCGTACGCCGTGGCGTTCCGTAAAAAGGTGGGGCTGAAGGAATTCGTGGCAAGGGCTGCGACATCCTTCTCCACAAGGACCTTGGTGGCCCCATAGGGCGTTACGGGGTTGAAGGGCGCATTTTCGTCCAGCACGCTGTCCCCCGATGCCCCGTACGTACTGCAGGAGGAGGAAAAGAGGAACCGTTTCACTCCGGCCTCCCTGGCGAGTTTCGCGAGTCTCACGGATGCCGCATGGTTGATCTCGAAGGTCAAGCCGGGGTTCAGGTCGCTCAGTGGATCGTTGGACAGGGCGGCAAGGTGGATGACGGCATCGAACCCCTCGAGGTCGGAGAGGTTGACATCACGTATGTCTTTCCGCGTGAACGGGAATTCCGGAAAGGATTGACCATACGTACACCCGGAGTAAAGGTCGCTGTCTAACCCTTGAACCTCGTACCCATTCCCTGCAAGTAAAGGCACCAGCACGGAGCCAATATAACCGTTCGATCCCGTCACTAATACGCGCATATGTTCCCTTTCGATTCGGGAGGGTGATAAAAAGGCACGTCACCTGGAGAATTCCTCGTGATCATCCATCTTGATTGAACCTTCTGTTGACGGGCTTGACCGGGCGGCCCTTCAGGTATTTTTCGATACCGTCTTCCAATGCGCTGCGATAGATTTTCAATGCCTCACCGACTGCCTCGATCGTCCTGTCGATATCCGAATCGCCGTGCGAGAAGCTCACCACCAATGAGGGGGCGATTATCCCCCTTTTGATCAACTCCTGCAGAAAGAGAGTTCGGAAAGGTTGCGAGCGGTTTCCCTGAGCATCTTTGGTAACATAAATTAAATTGCAAGGTCTCCCGATGACCTGGAAATAGCCCTTTAATGCATTCTCTTCAATTTTCTTCTCGATACCACTCCGAAGCCTTTCTCCTTGAACATGAAGATGCCCTACGACGTCCTCCTGCTTGAAAATCCGGAGGGTCTCGGCCGCGGCAGCAAGCGCATGGGTCTCCGCACCATGCGTAGTGGACAGGAGAAATACCCTTTCCCGTTTGTGATGGAGCCCCCCCAATTCCATCAATTCCTTCTTGCCCACCAATGCGGATACCGAGAAACCGTTGGCCATCCCCTTGCCGAACGTCGAAAGATCGGGGACGACGCCATAATACTTTTGGCCGCCTCCTATGTGCCAACGGAACCCGGTGATCATCTCGTCCAGGATGAAGACCGCTCCGTTTTCCCTGCATGCCCGTTGCACCTCCTGGAGGAAATTCCCGGTCGGCTCTTCCGCTGTTGCGGGTTCGAGGATCAAACCGGCGATCTGCCCGGGATATTCCTTGAAAAGAGCGGATACGCTTGCGATATCGTTATATCGGAACTTCACCGTCAGGTCCCGGATGACCTTGGGTATTCCTGCCGAAAGTTCCGTGGCTCCCATGAACCAGTCATCGACCGAAAAAAACGGGTGGTCTGCGCAGATGGCTATCAGATCTCTCCCCGTGGCGGCGCGTGCGAGTTTCACGGCGGCCGTGGTCACATCGGACCCGTTTTTGGCGAATTTCACCATTTCCGCCCCTTCGAACATGTCCACGACGGTCTTCGCCAATTCGAATTCGATCAAAGAGGGTCTGGTGAAATTGCTCCCCAGCAACATCTGCTTACAGGCAGCCTCCACCACAGGGGGGTATGCATGCCCCAGCGTCACGGCCCGAAGCCCCATTCCATATTCGATGAACTCGTTTCCGTCGACGTCCCAGACATGACACCCCTTCCCCCTCGCGATAAAGCCGGGGGCTTCCTCTGGAAATTGATCATCTCCTTTGCTATAGGTATGGCATCCCCCGGGAACGAGAGAATGATACTTGCTTCGTAATTGCGAAGACTTAAAATAATTCACCGATTAGTTCTCCAATCCGGAAACCGGATTATTTCAACACAGGTTTCGATGGAGGCCGCAAGGGAAAATCGCTCAAACCGGTCGAGATGGTGTTTACGGTTGCTCTTTCATCCGGAATCCACCCTCTTCAACCAGATTTCTCTCCAAAACGGATAAATACTTCTCGGGCATAACAATCGGTCGGGGCTGTAATGGCCACAGCAGATGGCCCCTTCCAATATGATGCTCGGATTCCTGAAAACAAGCATTTCCCCGGTTTTTTCATCGATAATCTTGTGAACCCGCTTTAATACTTTCATTTTTTTCCCACAATATTTCAACATTTCCCCATGTCTATCGAACGCAAGCCCCCTGTTCCGCCAATCATTAAGAGTCATTACGATTTCTTTCATTTGCTTTACTTGTATTATTTCTCCTGGCTGCAGATCTAAGTTTTCGAATGGTGTTTTTACCTTCAACATTTGACTGGTATTGACGTGCGGATAACGCCTTGCCCCTGTGAGTATATATAAGATACGACCAAGACCCCTTCTATTAAAAATCCAATTAAACATTCCAATGCATAAAACAGGTACGATTTCCTCGATACGAGCATTCCCGGATTTGAAATCCCACCAATATTGTCGTATATCCAACCGGGCAAGTGGGTATGTAGCACGTCGAAGTTCTGTGGCCTGACAAGAGTATATTTCCCCATTTTTATTTGGATCAACCGTTTTTCCTTTCGTGCCCTTATAAAGATTTTCTATCGCGCATCTATATGCGTTACTCCTTGACGTCATACTTTTTTTGTCAGGAACTTCACCATCTTCGATCCTCTTTAGCCACGTTTCTTTCCAGAACAATAAACATGTGGCGTCGCACCCTCCATGTGCGTCTCCCTCGCAACGCAAATCCGACAGATGGACGGTATTATACATTCTTCGAGAAACAAATTTTTCGGATATTGTGTCACAGGTCTTGTCGGCTCGTTTATACACCAAGAATCTCTTTCCACAATATCGTAGCATCTCGGGCATGAACGGCAGATTCTCAAGACAGCCATTCTCGTCCAAAGTGGAAAGTATTTCTTCCTCGTTACGAACTTCAACCCATTCCCCTGCCCGCAACTCAAGGGAAATATTCATATTGGGTTGTTTCTTAACGCTTGACACTCTTTCCCCTCCAAAATCTTGATAGGCCGGTAAGAAGTTGCTCTCTCTTATCGTTCCCTTGCGACTAACGGGGGTTGGTGGCAATCCGAGCGGCATGGAGATATTTGAGCCATTTATCAAGCTGAGCGGCCAAATGGATTTTAAGTTTCTTGATTCCAAGGAAAAAGAAAAACAGCGCCAGATTGCAATGTTGTGATATTTTAGCCAGCGTCTCACGATAGCGATATGAAGAACCTAAATCCCATATCAAGTATGCCCTGTTGTACCTGGCTCTTTGTTTGTTGAAATAAGATAAAGTTACATATTCCTTCATCAGGTATTCGTTCAGCAGCATAAATTCTTCGTCCGCAAACGTGAGCAACTTGATATTATTATTTGTATCCTGCACTCCATGTTGCCTGATTTTGCACAGAGTCTCGGGTATATGCGCCAAATCACCCAACTCAAGCAATCGAAACCACATCTCCAGGTCATCTACCTGTTTATAGCGTGCGTCGAACCCACGCCCCGCGCTGTTTCTCCTGAAAAGAACCGCTGTAGGCTCACCGATCTGGTTCCCGTACAACAAACATTTGCTGATTGCTTCGGGACCGTTCAATACTATGAATTCATCCGTGAACCCGAGGGTTTTTATGGGGTGGAAATCTTCTGTCGCTATCAACCGGGCAACACTCACAAGTTCCACGTTCGGATAGTGTTCCATAATATTGACGGATTTCTCAAGGCATGTTGGTTCCAGAACATCATCGGCACATAATATTTTAATGTATTTCCCCTTGGCGTGTTCCAAACAACGGTTCAAATTCCCAACCAGGCCGATGTTGGCTTCGTTGCAATAATATTTGACCCGAGGATCAAGAATCGAAAAAAGTGCAACAATATTTTTTGTATCGTCGGATGAACAATTGTCCACTACGATCAATTCGATGTCCTTGAATGTCTGATCCAGCACGGATTCAATAGCGTCGGGTAAATAATGACCATAGTTATATGTCGGGATACAGACGCTGACTTCAGGATATTCAATCATCATGCTGTTGTTAATGTAGACCGGTTATTATTCGATTGAAATGATCACTGGATTCATGGGAGTCTTCACCTTATATTCATATGCTCCTATATCCCATGCGGTCCCTTGCGGGCGGGCAACCCCGAGAATATCGTTGGTGAAAAAAGACGAGAGAGCAACCCCTCGATCCTTCGCCACAGTGTCCGTTCTCAAGAGGGAATAGTTATTTTTCGGATTTTTTGTTGAATAATATAAAAACTGCGGCGTACCCCAACCGTTGACGAAGTTGTTGCCGATAACGGCATTCGTAACGTCACTGATTATATCGTTACTTTTGTAGATAAGATTATTTTTGACTTCGACATTTATTCCGGTAGTTTTCGGCGTTTGCAGATGGATGCTGATATATCCGGGCATGTCAACGATGGTATTGTTATATACACGCACGTTGTTCCAAATCCCGGGTACTCCACCCTCGTGAAATATCTCGATTCCACGATGGTATCCGGTCATCGCCTCAACGTCTATGGATATGACGTTGTTGTATATCAATACATCCTTGGGTGGGGAAAACGTGTCGATGAATATGGCGGAGTTGCCCATATTCTTTATAATGTTGTTGTATATCTTGACGAACTCGTCGCTGACCTGGAATCCGTCTTGATGCTGCCCTGTCGGGCCGTAGTTCATCTTATAGGACTCTATCGTGTTGTTATAAAAACTTGTTCCAGGTCCCCACCGGATGCCATCCGCTCCGTACCCGGCCGAGTCCTGATTGCCCCCGACTTGTATATAGTTATGATGAACGAGATTGGAGTCCCACGTTGCTCCCGTCGTCCCGCCGAAAGTTATCCCGTGATCCCCCGTAATATGGGTAATATCACAGTAGGATATGGAATAGCCGGTGCCATAGTTTATCGTGATTCCATCGTAGGCATTGTCTATAACCAGATATTCAAAGGTAAGGTTGCTCTTGTTGTCTGTGTAGATACCAATATTGGCGACATTTTGTATCTTGATGTGCTTCAACCCGTTGTAATTCCCGTTGATGACTATATTACTTCCGGGTTTAATACCCATTTCTATGGTGTTTCCTCCTTCGATAATGACGGTCCCATTGTGTCCCGCATCCTGACCTACCCGGTAGGTGACAGGATTTCCGGGGGTTCCCCCCGCAGGCGACCATGTGGCGGGGTATGTTTTGGAGGTCGTCCCGCCACTGATGTAGACGGTATCCCCCGCAACGGTGGAAACGGCACTAAGGGAAGTGAATGCATTATCCCAGGATGTTCCATTGTTCGCACCGGTAGCATCCTTGTCTACATACCAGGTGGCAGAGTGTGCTTTCGTTGACAATAATAGAAGAATAAGGAGTAATAGTATAAACCTGAAATTTTTATGACAATATATTCGCATGCGGTGCCCCCTTCTCCACGCTTGTGGACATTGTTCAAATGTTTTTAATGCCAACGCAAGTATGTATTTCGAATTACGCCGTTTTTTCATATATTACATTGTGCTCTCGTTGTAATTTCGGCAATAATATCGCCGGATCGTCACGATCCCTGTTATGCCTGTTCCCTTCGCCAAACAATACTCCCAATCTATATTTTAAATATCTATAATATCTCTTTTTGATATACGTCATGTATCCGTATTTCTGAATCTTGATACAAGAAGACTCGATAGGCAACTTTTCGTTCCATTTCTCTTTTATATATTTATAACACTCGAAAAATTCTTGCGGGAAAACATAAACCTTCCGCGTATTATGCAAGCAAAATGCCGAAATTGCGTAACACTTCCTTCCCTCCCGATCGGCACTCATGCAAATGTCTGTCCCGTACAAATGATAATGAGGTAATCCCTCATCGAAACGCAGTCCGTTGGACTTTCGCAATATCAAGACGACCTCGTCCAGGGTTTGTACGGGTACTGGATGCGGGAGCAATTTCCCAAAAAATTTTTCATTCCCAGTGCAGAATAAAAATCCAAAACCTTCCCCCCGAGCATCCTTTCCGAAACATCCCAAGACTCCCCAATCCGGATCATTTTTTTCTAATTTCGCCAAAGCATCTGTCAACTCCTTTTCCCAAAATTCCGGAAACACAACATCTTGGTGTGTAAATACGATGATTTCGTTTTCGGATTTGTTTATCCCTTGGTTGTATGCTATCGATGCCGATTTAAAACCTGTCTGTTTAATAATTTGATATTTATTGTTTTTCTTGAACAAGGGGGATTCCATGAAATTACTTTCATAGACATATTCATCATTCACAGGAACGACAAATGTTATGGAATTTGTTTTTGACATAAACTAGTTGAAGCCATACAAAAACTGCTTATGCGAAAATAACGCTATGAAACCATGCACTGCAGATGATATATATATTTAATTTTCCAATACATATTCTTCCTGATTTACACTATCATGTATATTCACAATTACGGATATTATAGCTATCAAAATATACCAAAATACAATGATTTGATCAAAATAGGATATGGAGAAAAAAGCAACCACGTGAGTAAAAAGGGAAACTCCTATACACCAAAGACAAAATCTTTGCCCAAGGGGTTCCCGGAAATCAATTATTTGGGCGTTACCGAGTCCCTGGAAACATTTAATTATTATTAATATAAACAGGAACATTGTCACAATTCCACCGTCTAAGCCAACTTCAAGATACTGATTCGTTATGTCTGCGGAATTTGGTTTGATCGATAAAGAGTAAGGTAACCAGTGTTGTGTGCTTTTTGTTCCGATGAACCACCATTCGCCAATATGTTCAATCGCCTGATTCATAAGATAAGATCTGTGCCATCCCCCACCCCCTATATAATCTCCAACTCTTGCGATAAGATACCAAACAGGAGCATTCATTATGGTATGTGATAATACCAAGAAAAATAATATACCCCACCGAACTTCTTTCATTCGATCTCGCATAGGCCAAAACAAAAAAGCTATTAATGACAAAACAAAAGCCATCAAAGGACCACTTGAAGCGGAAGTAAAAATAATAACAAGACAAGATACAATACCTATTATAGATTTCGCGCGGTTTTCTGCTTTTGATGCGTAAAATGCGACAAATAACGGAAGAGTTGTCGCTCCGAAAGTTCCTGCTAAAATCGAATGTTTGAAAGGCCCTGCGGCGCGAACCCTGCCATGCCTGATTTCACTCAATTCACTTACGCCACCAAAATAAGAAAATACGTTATGCCCGGTTTTACACTCATATAACATCAGTATGGCTACGGGCACAATGATTATTGCTAATGAATTAAAAATCAATTCCATATCCGAGAAGTTTGTTATGCTGATTCGATATAATGCATATAACAATATTGCATCGTATAAAAAACCGAATTTCTGTTTAAATGAAATAAAGTCCTGCCATAAAATCATGTTTATCACTACGCTGCTAATAACCCAAAACATGAAGAACTTATCAATATTATTGATAGTTGGCACTTCATATTCACGGCGCAACAATATTCTAATCCAACATAATAAGAGGATGAGCCTTATGGCGTATAAATTAAAACCACCAACAACAAGTTTCTGCCCGTTCGCTACATATAATGCGGTTAATACGATTGGTAAAAACAGATAATTTTTTTTTACCTTAAAAACCAAAAAACCAATCACTGCGAATGAAACCAACCCGCCAAAATTTATGTAATTTTCACCCAAATCAGGAAGTTCTTATTGTTTCCGGATTATATCCCTATACGGGTAATATCGTTTTTATCCAAAAAAGTTTTGTGCCACAGTTCAAGAACGAGGAGAGAAAATATCTCCTTGGAATGGAACCCGTTTTTATTATTATCATTTATCAGGTTTTCCAATTCCATACCATTGAAATACCCTCTACCTAAACTTATCGGGTCCAGCAATATTTCTTTAATTCTGCCCTTTAATTCATTTCTCATCCAAACGTCATAGGGGACAGGGAAACCGGTTTTTTTCCGAAACAGTATTTCGTTGGGAATGATCCCTTGAAATGTCTCTTTCAATAGAAATTTCGTCGTGTTCCCGCGGACTTTATATTTCGGAGGGATATTCGCTGCAAATTCCATTATCTCATGATCAAGAAAAGGGACGCGGAGTTCGACTGAATTTGCCATGGTTATTTTATCCGCTTTTATCAGGAGATCGTCAGGAAGCCATGTTTTTGAATCCACATATAACAATTTATCTAAATCACTATTGTCTTTTACATTAAGGAAATGATTATCAAATATACTACTGAAACTGGAATTATTGCGGTGAATATCTCTCATATAATCGGAACAGATTGTTTCCCAGCGCTCATTAAATGAAGTGAAGGGGCCTGAAGTCCTGCTATAATAATACTTATTTGCCTCTTCTCCGAAAACATATCCGTATTTTCTGTATTTTCCTCCCTTGAAACTCTCGACAAAATATTTCAGGATCTTTGATAAAGGTTTTCTGAACGGGCCCGCGGATCGTCCCATTCTTCCTATCATTGGATATGTTGCATAATTAGGATATCCGGCGAATGCCTCATCGCCGCCTTCGCCGGAGATCAGTACCTTGACGTAGTCGCTGGCAAATTTTGTGATGTAGTGTAAAGCAATCGCCGGAGGCTCGCAAACCGGTTCTTCCATGTGCCAGACATATGCCGGCAGAAAATCCTGAAAATCCCCGGAACTGATGGTCATGTCGAAATGACGCGTCCCGTATTTCCGGGCCGCCATCCTGGCGTACTCTCTTTCGTCCGCAAAATTCTGCCCACTGAAGCCCACAGTAAACGTGGATATATTCTTGTTCGTTTCATTGACGGCGTAACTTAACAGGGCCGTCGAGTCAACTCCTCCGCTCAGCAAGAACCCCACGGGGACATCGCTGAGCATATGACCGCGTACAGTTTCTTTCAACAGGGAGTCCAGCTTATGCTTCAGAACATCTATTCCAAGACCATAATATTTTGTCCCGAATTTCAGATCCCAGTACTGCCGTTCGGCAACCTGCCCGTTGCTGACCTTCATGTACCAGCCCGGCAACAGTCTGCGGATTTTCCTGAAAATCGTTTCCTGTCCGGGGACGAAGTAACACCGGAGGAAACTGTCGATCGCCTCGGGATTCACTTCGGCGCCACCGAACTCCGCGTCCTGGAGTATCCCCTTGATTTCGGAGGAAAACAGGATCCGGTCTGGAGATGTGGAGAAATAGAGGGGCTTTATCCCCAGGCGATCCCTGGCAAGCAGTAAGGTACGGTTCCGGTCGTCCCAGAGGGCGAAGGCAAACATCCCGCGGAGTTTCTGAAGAAACTCCTCGCCATACTCTTCGTAGGAATGAACGATGACTTCCGTGTCGGAGTGGGTTTTGAAAACATGGCCTTTCCCGAGTAAAGAATCCCTCAAACTTTCGTAGTTGTAGATTTCCCCGTTAAACACCACGACCACGGATCCATCTTCATTTGCGATAGGCTGCTTCCCCGTGCTGAGATCGATGATCGACAGTCTCCTGTGGCCAAGTCCGACACCGTTCCGGATATAGAACCCCTCGTCGTCGGGTCCACGATGAGCCATGGACCCGGTCATCCGTCGCAAGAGGCCGGGAAGATCGTCCCCCCCGGGGCGCTTGAAATAATATTTTCCGCAGATTCCGCACATGGGATCACGATCCGTCCAAATCTTCTCCCGGGTTATATTCAGAGCACATCAATAATTTCTCACCCATCCTCCCCTTCCGATGGACCAGAGGAATATGTTTTTCCATTTCGCCAGGCCTTTTTCCAGAGCCATTTTATCCAGCAACTTCAACAAGGCAGCCGGATACAGGATCAGTAACAGGATGATTCTTGCCAGCGAGGCAAGCTGCAAAGAGAACACGAAAATGCGGGAATACAGGTTCCCTTTGGATTTCCGAAGAAATTTTTCGACCGAGTCACGCATCAGCACTGAAGAAAAAGACCTTTTCCCTGTCGACTTCGTACTTCCCCCACCGTGGTGAACTATGGATGCCCCCCCGGTGTAATAATTCCGATAACCACACCCCCTCAACTTGTAGCAGAGATCGAGATCCTCGCCATACATGAAATACTCCTCGCTGAAGAAACCGGCTTTCTCGAAAGCCGCCCGATGAACCATCAGGCAGGATCCCGCGACCACCTCCACTTCCACAGGGCTGTCGCTTGTCTCAAACAGGGGTCTCATCCCCCAAAACCGGAGTTTCGGGAAAAGTCTTCGAAGGAATTCCGCGTCCAGGAGCTGGTTCGTGATCGTCGGAAAGGCCTGAATACAGCTGGTCTGGATGGTACCGTCGGAATTCAACACCTTGCAACCAAGACCGCCGGCATCGCAAAGTGAAATAAAGGTCCGATACATTTTCTGCAATGCGTCAAAGGAAATTTCCGTGTCTGGGTTCAGGAACAGGAGAACGTCACCCGTGGAATGATGATACCCCAGGTTGTTCGCCTTGGCGAAGCCCAGATTGCTCTCCGACTGGATCAGGGTGACCACGCCGGAGTATTGATTCGCAACCCGGTCGCAACCATCATAGGAAGCGTTGTCCACCACGATGATCTCGAAGGAGGGTCCGGAAGTGTGGTCGACGATGGATTTCAGGCATTTTTCCAAGTACCCCGAAGAATTCCAATTCACGATGATGATGGACAGATCCAATTTCGCCTGGTCGCGCGGAAGTCCGGCTAATATTTCCACAGGGAGTGGCGTAACAGAAGCCTGTTGATCTGCTGCTGCCTGATGTATTTCACGAGATTCTTGTCGTCGACCTGCTTTGCCTTATTTATATACCCCCCGATATAGCCGTACATCAGTGCCGTCGCGCCTACGATCCTGGGTTTCCGGAAAATTCTTTTCAGGCATTTCACCAACATGAACAACGGGTGATATCCGGAGATGTAGTTCGCCAGGCCGTTTTTCACGAAATTCCGCCATTGACCGTCTGCTCCGCCTGTAACCCGTTCCTGGTACAGGGGAATATCCGGAAAACTCCGGGTTTCCCACCCGAGCATGTTGGCCTTGATCTCGTCCAGGGTATCCCACCCGGGAGCCCGGATGAGTTCCCCGATGTCCCCCCAGCAATCCCTGTGGTATATTTTCGTCGCGCCCCGGACGTGAAAGGAAGAATTTCTTTCCATTTCATATTTCCCGTCGATATTGCTGTAAATCGTACCTCCACCTATTCCAAGCTTCGGGTTTTTGACAAACTCTCCGAAACAATCCTCGAAATAATGTTTTTCGAAAATCAGATCGCCATCGAGTTTCACAATAAAATCCCAACCTTTTGTTTTCAGCCGGCTGTACCCGTCGTAAAAAGCTTCGATCACCCCACCCCCCGGCTTCCTGTATCCGCGATCCGACCGTCGAACCGGATGAATCCATGAATATTGCCTGGAATATCGCTCGATAATTTCATACGTTTGATCTCGTGACCCGTCGTCCACGATAACCCACTCCGCGGGCAGAACACCCTGCCGGGCGACAGAACGGATCGTTCCTTCGATGTGCTTCTCTTCGTCCCTCACCGGAGTGACGATTACATAGGATGCCGATTTCATGGCGGCACTTCCCGAACCGAACATGGAAACAACCGGTTCACTTTGTTTCTTTCGTATGAAATCGATTTTCCTGCATAGCGGCAATCCGTTTCCTTCTGATCCTGCGATACGCCAGTTGGAGGAAAAATACCCAGTCGTACGCGCCGGCGAGCTTGGCTCCCATCAAATCAAGGTCATCCCCGTCGTTGACGGGAATTCTCTTCAGGAAATATCGGTCCTGTTCCCTGCCGGCCCTCCCGATTCGCGTCGTCACCCCCCACCGATACCCGCACTCTTCGAGGATTCGGGACAAACGACGGGTGAACACCCGATCCTCCTGGGGAAAAGCGTACGGGTAGGAAAAGAGGGATATTTCGGTGCCGGTCCGATCCTCGATCTCCTGTTTGGAAGCAAGAAGTTCGGCACGAAGATCCTGATCTCCAAGAACGTGAAGAAACGGATGCGTCACAGTGTGAGACCCGAATTCGATTCCATTCCGGCCCAGTTCTTCCACCTCGGTCCAGGAGAGACAATCCTTCCCAAGGAACTGCCCACCCATGTATGCCGTCGGCAGAAACACCGTCGCAGAGAACCCGTATTTCTGCAGGACAGGAAAGGCCTGCGTGTAAAAATCCTTGTATCCATCGTCGAACGTGATCCCGATCGGGCGTCCGGCCCCCGCAGGATTCCGAAAACAGTGCCCGATTTCCTTCAAGGGAACCGAATGGAAGCCGCTTTTGCAAAGCAGGCGTATCTGTTCTTCGAACGCGGAAGGGCTGGTCGTCGTTTGATAATACGGATGAATCCCCGACTCCTTCCGTTCGGAAATACTGTGGTACATCAGGATCGGGATCCCGTTCCTCCGCCTTCCGCCGACTGCCACCATGAGCGGGTGGACCACATGAAGCGTCGCGAGGCGATCGATACGGAACGGCATGCGGGATAGGGTAGGAATACGAATCCTGTGGATGAGGATGGAAGTTACAGGGAGCGAATCAGTTCGAAATATTCGTTACGTTTCACGTCCCAATTGTTTTCCGCGATGTAGGCGCCGGAATTTTCGACCAGGCTTTTGCGGAGGTCCTTGTCGTTGATCAGGCTCTCCATTTTCGATGCCAGATCGTCCACGTCATCGGATTTGAAAAACATGATCTGGGAATCGTTGAAGTAATACCGGTCGATCATTGTGTCGGATGCCAGCACGGGGATTCCCATGGCCATGAATTCCGGAATCTTTGTGCTGAAGGCTTCATTCCCGAACGAGAGGGCCCGTTTCGGGACGATCCCAAGGTCTGTGTTGGCCATGACCTGAGCGATCTCTTCCAGTGGCACCAGCCCCTTGTAAAAGACCTTCTCCCCCAGGTTCAACTCCTTGATAAGCTTCAATAGCGCGTCCAGCTCCTTTCCATCCCCGTAAATATGGAACTCCGCCTGCGGATATTTTTCCGAGATCCGCGCGAAAGCCTTGATCGCAACATCGACCCCTTGATGCCAGTTCAGGGATCCGGGATAGGCCATGACGAATTTCCCATCATGTCGAGTGCGGGGTTGCTTCCTGAAGATGGAAAGATCCGGGTAATTCAATATCACCGTACACCGGTCCTTCGTCACGGAACGGGAGATCAGCGTGTCGTACCAGATGTGGTTGGCGATGATCACGTGGTTCGAGAAGCGGGTGGAAAGCTTTTCGACCAGCACCAGCGTCTTGAACACCATGGAATTCTTTCCCTTATGGAACTTGCTCGCGTAGAATTCCGGCACGATATCGTGGATATCGAGGATGACCTTCGAACCCAGTAGCCGCGGGATCAGTGCGGAGAAGACCTCGAAGTCCGGAACGGAGTGAACGTGGATCACGTCGTATCGACCTTTCATGCAGTTTCTTGTCAGCGATATCGCAGTCCGGAACATGAATAACAGCAATTTCACCAGGTAGGTAAGCGGGGCGCTTTCGTTTACCACCCGTGTCTGGAGCCGGTGGATTCTGACACCGTTGAGTTCATCGACTTTTTGCTGTCCCTGGCGTTTCAGCGCAAAGACATCCACTTCGTCGCCGCGCTGGGCGAGCGCTTCTGCATATCGTCTCACCCGGTTATCCGCCTCATAATACGTGTACGCAACCATGCAAACCTTCATTGGAAATAGACCTCGAGGGGACCGCTGACGGGTTTCACGTCTGCCAGAACGACCCCGTATTTTTCCGAACTCACCGGAATACGGCGGTTTCCCTGACGAATGGAATCCACCTTTTGGCCTTCCTTGATCGGGATCCTCAAGGTGAGGTCCCGGTCGTATAGCTCCGTGGACGCGTCGATTTTCAAAGCCAGCAGGATTCGCCTTCGGTCACGTGCAAGGATCTCCAGACTCGCGCTTTCCCTCTCCGTCTCATATTTAAGGACCTCGAGAAGCGGTGCGATCCAAAGTCGTTCCTTTTCCTGCTTCAGGAACGCAACAAGGGATTCGAACGATTCCCGGGGGAAAAAAAGGTCGTAACCGCGGAGGACGGCTTTCATCCGGTCGAGCAATCCAGGGGTCCCTATCCCGTGGAAAAGGAGGGGCTGGTGACCCCCTTTCCGGATCGCATCGAGGATATGCGCGCGGATAACCGCGTAATCGGTACTTCCACCTGCGCTCAACGCGGGATGTTTCCCGTCGTACAGATCGATCAGGTCGTATTTCTTCACCAACGCTTTGTATTCAGGCCCGGCCTCCTCCCAGTCCTTGCCTCCCCATTTCGCCCCTCCACCGCTCGCAAATACCATGAGCCGGCTGCGATCGGGATATAGCCTCCAGATGAGACGCGCCACCTCCCCCACTTCGAAATCCGCCTCCTCGACCGTCCGGGCCCCTTCATGGTGCATCGTATGATTCCCCAGGTCATGTCCCATCCGGGGGACCTTCACTTCCCAGAAGGATTTGAAATCCCTGTAACGTTCCCTCCCCGGGTTGACCATGAACGTGGCCTTCAATCCATTCTCGTTCAACGTCGGAATCACATAATCTACGTGGGATGCAAGACCGTCGTCGAACCGCAAGCTGACGGCAGCCGCCTTGCCGTCAGGCCATCGGGCAATGGATGGCTGTTCCACTTCCGCGGCGATAACGGAAGAATCGGAAATCATGAATCCGAACGACGACGCCAGGATTGCAAGGAATATCCCCATGCTTGTCATCTCGAATGTTCGTGGAATAGGATCCGGTCTGTTCAGGGGAATTGACTTACCACCAACGGGCCGACGGCTCCCGCCACGCTCGTTGGCAAATGCCTCCAACATTTTTCGAGAATTTCCCGCTTCCGGCCCCTCTTGGTCTCATATTCGGTCCTGATGGTTCTGTTTGGGTAATACTGGTAGAAATAAGGGTATTTTACGCCTCCCCATCCCAGGCGGTATTCGTCGGTCGCATCGTTTTTCGGAATTCGACCGGAATGGAAAATGTCGAATCCCTTCAAAGAGTATGACTTGATCAGTTCCCAATACAGCCG
>Ga0209253_10002751_pt1 | contig 15548 bp, 13 predicted proteins | sample FrelakmetBRP12BR_FD_187145 | JGI IMG/M metagenome (GOLD analysis project Ga0209253, IMG submission 187145) | Freshwater lake sediment microbial communities from the University of Notre Dame, USA, for methane emissions studies - BRP12 BR (SPAdes)... | ecosystem: Environmental > Aquatic >...
GGCGCACTCGCCGCCTTCGGCCAGACGCCGGATCGCTACGGGCTCACCCACGGCGACTTCCTGCCGGAGAACCTGCTGCGGGAAGGCGATACGCTGCGCATCATCGACTTCGACGATTGCGGCTTCGGCTGGCACGTCATGGACATCGCCACGTCGCTGATGCCCCTGCTCGGCGAGCGGCAGTACGAGGATGCCTTTGCCGGCTTCGTCGGCGGCTACCGGACGGTACGGCCGCTGCCGGACGAGCACCTCGAGATGCTGCCCGTATTCCTGCTCACCCGCGCGATGACCTATGTCGGCTGGTGCGGCAGCCGACCGGAGGCGCAGCTGGCGCAGGAGAAGGGGCCGTTCATCGTTGGCGCCGCGCTGGCGCTGGCGGAAGAATTCCTGGGAGCCGCGCAATGAACTCGAGTGCACACAAGCCATGGGAGTCGCCGCACTACTCCGAGGGCAAGCGCCGCGTGCTCGCACTTGCCCACGAGTACCTCATTCCGGGTCGCGTCGAGGCGTTCCTCGGCATGGGCATCCCGCTGGTCATCGGCCGGCGCGAGGGCTACCGCATCTGGGACGTCGATGGGCACGAGCTCATGGATTTCCACCTGAATGGCGGTACCTTCAATGTCGGGCACCGCAATCCCGTCGTGCTGCAGGCGCTCGAGACGGCGCTGCAGACACTCGACGTCGGCAATCACCACTTCCCGAGTCCCGCACGCGCAGAACTCGCCGAGAAGCTCGCGGCCTGCACGCCGGGGGACCTGCACTACACGGTGTACGCGGCCGGCGGCAGCGAGGCCGTGGACGTGGCGATCAAGTCGGCGCGCCGGTTCACGGGTCGCCGCAAGATCGTGGCGATTTCATCCGGCTATCACGGGCGCACGGGGTTGTCCGGCGCCGCGGGCGACGACTCTACGGCGCGCTACTTCGCGAGCGACTACCCGGACGAGTTCCTGAAGGTGCCCTTCGATGACCTCGATGCGATGCGGTCGGCACTGCAGGCCAGCGACGTGGCCGCCGTGATCCTCGAGACGATCCCGGCCACCTACGGTTTCCCCGTGCCTTCGGACGACTACCTGCCGGGCGTCGCCAGCCTGTGCCGGGAGTTCGGCTCGCTGTACATCGCGGACGAGGTGCAGACCGGGCTCGGGCGCACCGGCTACCTGTGGGGCGTGGAGGCCTGGGGCGTCGAGCCGGACATCCTGGTCACGGGCAAGGGCCTCTCCGGCGGCCTGTATCCGATCGCGGCCGCGGTGCTGCGCAAGGATGTCGGCAGCTGGCTCACCGACAACGGCTGGGGGCACGTCACGACGTTCGGTGGCGCGGAGCCCGGCTGCGTCGTGGGCTCGGTGGTGCTGGACATGTGCCGTGCGCCCAGGGCGCTGGCCAATGCCAGGGAGATTTCCAGCTATCTCGAGGCAGGGCTCTCCGACATCAGGGCCCGACTCGGATATCTCAAGGAGATTCGCCGCAAGGGACTGGTGATGGGACTCGTCTTCGACTCGCCAGCCGGCGGAGTGCAGATGATGTCCGCGCTCTACCAGAGTGGCATCTGGGCCATCTTTGCCGGCTTCGATCGCTCCGTGCTGCAGTTCAAGCCGGGGCTATTCGTCGACCGGGCGTACTGCAACGAGGCGCTCACGCGCTTCGAGGCGGCGCTCAAGGTGGCGAAAGGAACGCGCTGACGGGCGAAGCCCGTAGTCAGCGAATCCCGTAGTTGTCCATCATCAGGTACTCGAACAGCGACTGCGGCAGGGCGGGGCGCAGCGCGACCAGCGTCCGTTGCAGGGCGCTCGCAGCCGGATAGCGCAGCCGCGGGTTCCTGGCCTCGACCGCGGTGATCACCGCTCGCACCACCGGACCGATGTCCACATTGCCGGACTCATCCTCAGCCATGCGCCGCACCGCCGTGCGACAGCGCTCCGCATACGGCGACCCGGTGGTGCTGGCCGCGGTCATGCGGCGGTTGGCCGTGAAGCCCGTGGCGAAGTCGCCCGGCTCGACCATGGCAACACGGATGCCGAACGGCCTCACCTCCATCCGCAGGGCCTCGGTGTAGGCCTCGACCGCGAATTTCGACGCGCTGTACATCCCCTGGAACGGCACGCTGACGAGCCCGGCGAGGGAACTCATGTTGACGATGCGGCCGGCGCGCTGCGCCCGCATGTGCGGCAGCACCGCCCGGCATAAGCGGTGCATGCCGAAGAAATTGGTCTCGAACTGGCTCCGCGCTTCCTCGACCGTCGTGTCTTCAATCGCTCCCGCGTAACCAAGGCCCGCATTGTTGACCAGCACGTCGAGTCGTCCTGCCTGCCGCAGGACCTCGGCGACGCCATCGTTCACGGACGTATCGCTGTCGACGTCGAGCGCGATCAGGCGGTACCCGACCGGGTCCACCGGCGATGTCCGACTGCGCAACGTGCCAAAGACCTCGTAGCCGCGCGCGTGCAGGGCGTCAGCAATCGCGCGCCCGAATCCGGACGACGTTCCCGTCACGAGTACTACCTGGCTCATCGTGCGGTCTCCCTTCATGGCGGCCCGGACGGTGCGACACCCGATTGCCTGAACGGCAGGCTCAAGGCCCCTCCGACTCGCCGGGCCGCCGCCCGGGCCGTCGCGGCGCACGAGCGCTGCGCGCCGCCCGCGCCTTCGCACGCATCGCCGGCACGACGCGCCAGCCATAGTACGCGGCGAGTCCCGCGACCACCGCGACCACCGCGCCCACGAGCGGCTTGTCGATCACGATCGTGATCATCAGGAAGCCGAAGAAGATCGCGACGATCGCCGGGATCAGGTCTCCGCCCGGCACGCGGTATGGCCGCACATGCTCCGGCTGGCGGCGGCGCAGCGAGATGACCGCGCACGCCATCACCGCGTAGATCAGGCACTCGATGAACGCGCCCAGGAAGATGAACAGCTCGTAGCTCTCCGGGTCGTACTGCGCGCTGACGAACACGACGATGCTGACCAGCATGCACATCACCGACAGCGCGATGATGGCCATGTAGGGCGTGGCAAAGCGGATGCTGATGCGGCTGAAGATCTTCGGCAGGCTGCCGTCGCGAGCCAGCGCATACATGAAGCGCGATGCGGTGATCGTGCCGGCGTTGAACGACGTGACCGACGCCATCAGGCTCAGCACGATGATAAGCACGATCCCGGCGCCGCCGAACATGTACTTGTAGAACAGCACGTGCGGCACGACCGACGTGCCGAACGCCTGCTTGGCCTGGTCGTAGGTGATGGCCGCGCGATCCAGGCTTGCGGGCAGCGCGCCCTTGGCCGTAGCGGCGTCGATCAGCGGCGCGAACATCGGGTCCTGCGGATGCGCCTGGATCGCGGGCGCCATCGTCATCGTCAGGCCCGCGTTGAACAGCGCGTAGGTCAGGAACAGCAACCAGATCGTCCAGAACAAGCCGCGCGAGATCAGCTTCTGGTCGGTGACTTCCTCCGCCATCGGCGTGACCCACTCGAAGCCGATGTACAGGAACACGCCGACCGCGACCGCCTTCGCGAACGAGGCGGGATGGCCGGGCAGCATCGGCGTTTGCAGGTGGCCGGGCGCAGTGGTGATCGCGTAGATCGAGACCGCAATCAGCGCCGCGAACATCGAGTAAGCCACGATGTCCTGGAATGTCCCGGCGATGCGGATGCCCATCACGTTCAGCACCAGTACCAGCGCCAGGAACGTGAGGCCCCACGCCCAGGGCGGGACCGCCGTGAGCCCGGTGCCGTCGTGGAGCACGCGCGCGAGCACGAACGTCTCGGCGCCGACCACCGAGAGCGCCACCACGATGTACAGCGTCGCGAACAGCATCGCGGCCTTCTCGTTGAAGGCGTGCTGGATGAACAACTTGATGCCGGCCGCCGTCGGGTACATGCCCGACAACTCGGCGAAGCACGCGCCCGCGAGCGCGCACAGGACGCCGGAGACCAGGATCGCGATCCAGGCCGAGTCGCCGAGCACCAGCGTGGCGAGTTCCATGCTCGCGCTGTAGGAGACGGTCGCGAGCGCCATTCCCGCGCCCGTCGAGACGACGGTGCGCAGCTTGACCACCTTCGCGAGATGTCCCTCGGCCATGGGCGGGAAGCCCTGCTAGTCCGGCCAGATGATCAGGTTGATTGCGTCGAGACGCATCACGTCCTCCTGTGAAGCCTTGAGCTTCAGCTCGCCGGAGAGGTATTTCTGCGCCGGGTTCAGGTCGCCCCAGAACATGTCGCAGAGCGTCTCGCTCCCGGTCGTGACGATGATGTCGGGCGTGCCGACGAGGCCCTCCTCGACCTTCCGTGTCTCGCCCCCGACCACCGTCATGGTGTGGCGCGAGTCGTTGTCCTCGGCAATGAGGTGCAGGACCTTCGTCCAGTCGCGCTGCATCTTGCGCAGGCGCGCGTTCTCGTTGCACCGGTCGCGGAAGTCCGCCAGGGCCGCGGTGATCTCTTGCTGTGTCGCCATGCTGTGCCGCCTCGAAGTCTCAAACCCGTTCCGGCCGCCGCCGCCTCGTAGCGGCGGGGGCAGCATCGACAACGACCGCCGTGCCGGCGTCCTGCTCCTTGATCGTCTGCATCGAGCGGTCGAGCGCCTGCAGGACGGTTTCGACCTGCGCCTTGCTGATGACCAGCGACGGCATCAGCCGCATGACGCTCGGCTCGTTGCCCGTATACATCGCCATCACGCCATTGTGCGCGAGCTGCTGGGCCATGCGCGGGCCGTGGCTCGAGCTCGTGAACTGCAGGCCCATCATCAGGCCGCGGCCGCGGTGCTCCTTCAGGATCTCACCGTGCCGGACCAGCAACTGGTCGAACCCGGCGCGGAACTGCGCGCCGCGGGCGAGCGCGGCCTCCCACAGCCGCTCGCGCTCCATGATCTCGATGGCCTTGAGCGCCACGATGCAGCCGAGGTCGCTGCCGCCGAACGTGGAGAGGTGGATGAACGGGTTCGTGATCAGGAACTCGCCGAGTTCCTCGGTGAACACCGTCGCCGAGATCGGGTAGATGCCGCCGCCCATGGACTTGGCGAGCGTCATGATGTCGGGGACGACCCCCGAGTATTCGCTGGCGAACATCCGCCCGGTGCGGCACCAGCCGGTCTGCACCTCGTCGAAGATCAGCAGCGCGCCGCGCTCGTCGCACAGGCGACGCAGGCCGCGCAGGTAGTCGTCGGTGCCGACGTGGATGCCGCCCTCGCCCTGGATCGGCTCGACCATGATGGCGGCGGTGCTTTCGCCGATCGCCGCCGCCGCCGCCGCGAGGTCGTTGAACGGGACGAGCTTGAAGCCCGGCACCAGCGGGTCGAACGGCCGGCGGTAGGCATCGCGCCCGATGCCCGAGAGGGCGAGGCCCGTATGCCCGTGGTAGCAGTTGACCGTCGTCACGATCTCGGTCCTGAGCGTGCTGCCGCGGGCGAGCTTGATCGCGAAGTCGTTGGCCTCGCCGCCGCCGACCCCGAACATCGTCAGCTTGAGATTCCCGGGCGTGATCTCGGCGAGCTTGCGGGCGAGCGCCGCCTTGGGCCCGGAGCCCAGCAGGAATACCCCGATATCGTAGCGGTCGAGCGCGTCCTTCAATGCGGCGATGACCTCGGGGTTGCGACGCCCGACGTTCATGCTGCCGGCCGAGGTGATGCAGTCGATGTACTCCTTGCCGGTGACGTCCCACGTGAGCGCGCCCTCGCGCCGGCCCTCGATGATCTCGAGGCCTGCGTGGCGCAGCGTGCGCAGCTTCATCGGGTTGCTGTAGGCGCCGTAGTCGGCGAGCGCCTGCGCCTTGATCGTTGCCGGGTCGTCAGTCATGGCCGTTCCCCTCGAAGTAGTCCTGGGATCGCGCAGCCCCGTTTACGGCGGGCCATCCGTAAACGCGTTCATCGCATAGGCGAAGAACATGCGGGCCACGGCGGGATTGGTCATGTCCAGTTCCCCGCCGCCTCCGTAGACGCCGCCGCTCTGCGGGCTCGCCGTGGGCGGATTCTTCGCGTAGGCCACGGCGGCCGCGAGGTCCTCCGCGAACGCGTCGGTCACCCCGGCCTGTGTCTGCGGTCCGGTCACGCACATGTGGATCGCGTCCGGCTTCTGCTGCCCGTTGAAGCGCCAGCCGCGGGTCTTCATGAAGTCGTTCACGTGGTACACGTTGAACACGTCCGACGAGAACGAGAAGCAGAACGTCGGCTTGCCCATGAGCTTCAGTTCCGGGTGGCTGGTGACGGCGCGCTGCATGGCGAACGCGGCGTCGAAGATCTTCCGGGCCCGCTCGAGGTAACCCTGCCTGCCGAGCCGCATCATCGAGGCCCAGGTCGCCGCGATCAGGCCGCCCGAACGGCTGCCCGCGAGTCCCGGCGAGGCGTACGCGCCGCCCTTCCAGTCCGTGAGCATGTAGTACTGGTGCTGGCGGTACGACTTGTCGCGCCAGGCGAGCACGGAGGTGCCCTTGAGCCCGTAGCCGTACTTGTGCGTGTCCGCCGAGATCGACGTGACGCCGGGATTGCGGAAATCGAACACCGGGATGTTCGGGTAGCCGAGTTCCTGGCCCCAGGGCAGGATCCAGCCGCCGAGGCAGCCGTCGACGTGCAGGCAGACGTCCTTCTCGAGCGCCACGTCCGACAGGGCCGCGATCGGGTCGATGGTGCCGTAGGGATAGTTGCCCGCGGACGAGACGATCATCGCGGTGTTCGGCGTGATCGCGTCGCGCACGAAATCCACGTCCACCTGGGTCGTGACCGGGTCGGTCGGCGCGACGATCACCTTGACGCCGAACATGTGCGCGGACTTGTGGAAGGCCGGGTGGGCCGTCTCCGGCCAGATCATTTCGGGTTGTGCAATGCCGCGTTCGACGCGCGCCCGCTCGCGGTAGCCGAGGACCGCATTCTGGATGCTCTCGGTGCCGCCGGATCCAATGGCGCCGCAGGCCTTCTGCTTCGGGTTGTGCTGTTCCACGGCCTCGCCGTGCAGCATCGAGAGCGTCATGGCGATGATCTCGCTCTCGAAGCGACTCATGCTCGGGCAGATGTCGCGCTGCAGCGCGTTGACGTGGCTGAAGTGGCTGAAGGCCTCGTTCAGGAACTCGTAGTGCTCGTGGTCACCGCAGTACATCGTGCCGGAGCACTTGCCGTTCTCCCACTTCCGGTCCTCGCGCTGGGCCATCGAGCGCAGCTGCTCCAGGATCGTCTCCTCGGAGAGGCCCTGTTCTGGAAACGTCCGCGTGACGCCGTACTCCTCCGCGTAGGGGTAGAGCGCCTTGATCATCTTGTCGACGTCCATCGTGTTCTCTCCTCGCGCGCGGTCAGCCTGAGGCGGCCGCTTGTGTCAGGATCTCGAGTGCTTCGGCATGCAGGCGCGCATTCGCTGCAGCAATCACCGTCCCGCCCTGCAGGGGCGACCGGCCGTCGAGGCCGGTCACGACGCCGCCGGCGCCCTCGATGATCGGGATCATGGGCACGATGTCATACGGCATCAGCATGCTGTCCACCATCAGGTCGATGCTGCCCTGCGCGACCAGCGCAAATCCGTAGCAGTCGCCGCCCCAGCGCTGCAGCCGGCAGCGCCTGGCGAGCTTCTCGTACGGTGCGAGCATCCCGGAATGGCGAAGCATGTCCGGGTGCGTGCTGTACAGGATGGCATCCGGCATAGTCGCGTCGGCGCGCGCGCGGAGCGGCACCTCGAGTCCATCGCGGCGAAAACGGGTGCCGCCGGACGAATCGGCGAACCAGGTTTCGCCCGTGTACGGCTGGTGCATGATTCCCGCGACCGCTTTGCCATCCACGACCAGTCCCAGGAGGATGCCCCAGGTGGGCATGCCGCTGATGAAGGAACGCGTGCCGTCGATCGGGTCGATGATCCAGTAGGTCGTGCCCTCGCCCGAGTCGCCGTGCTCTTCGCCCACGATGCGGTGATCCGGGAACCGTGCGCCGAGGCGCTCGCGTATCAGGGTCTCGACGCGCCTGTCCGCCTCGGTGACGGGGTCGTAGTAGACGCCGGGCCGCTTGTCCTCGACCGTCATGGACCTGCGAAAGTACTCGAGCGCGATCGGGCCGGCCTCCAGCACCGCCGCAAGCCCTGCCTCCATGCACTCGCGGATGCCGGCCGTGGTCACGGTCATGAGTCCGCCCTGTTCAATGCCCGGAAGATCGGCTGCGTGCCCTTGAATGCCTTTACGAACTGCGCCGACAACTCGTCGTAGAGCTGGCGGTTCGCCTGGTTCGGATCGCAGACCCTGCGAATCGGGACCAGCGACTCGAAGTCGTCGAATCCGAGCATGCCCAGCCTCTGGAATGCCAGCAGGCCGGCGCCCACGCAGGTCGCGTACTGCGGGTTCTCCATCTGGTGCACCGGCGTCTCGAGCACGTCCGCCATGATCTGCGACCAGGCGTCCGATTCGGCCCCGCCGCCGTAGAAGACGAAGTGTGAAATGTGCCGCTTCGAGAATCTTTCCACGGGCCCCTTCATCCAGCGCAGGTTCATCGCCACGCCCTCGAGCACGGCCCGAGCCATGTGGCTTCGCTTCGTGTGCAGGCTGAGATTGAGGAAACCGCCCCGCATGTGAGAGTCGGCCGAGGGTGCCAGCGATCCGCTCATCCAGGGCAGGAACAGCACCCCCGCGCTGCCCGCGGGCGTCTCGTCCACGGCCCGCTGCAGCAGCGCAAAGCGGTTCGACGCGGTCAACTCGCCGAACTGGTCGCTCGCGTAGACCAGGTTCTGCAGGAAATGCTCGAGCGCGCCGCCGCCCATGCCGTTCTCGGCCATCACGAAATAGGTGCCAGGCACCGGGCTCGGCATGCTCAGGATCACGTGGCGCACGTCGGTGCGCTTGAAGTCGACGTGCGTGATCATCACGCTCGTGCTGCCCACCGACAGCGCCGCGTGCCGTCCGCTGAACGCGCCCGTGACGATGCCGCCGCACTGGGTATCGTTGAGGCCGGTCACGACGCGCGTGTCGGGCGACAGGCCGAGCTCCGCGGCCACCTCGGGCAGCACCGTGCCGACGATGGAGTCCAGGGGCACGAGTTCCGGCAGCTTTCCGGCGTCGATCCTCGATTGCCGCACCAGCCTCGCGTCGTACTCGGTGACGTTCAGGCGCCGGTTGTCGGTCATGAGCGACATGAACGCCGTGCACTGGTTGGCGGTCGCGCGTCCGCTGAACCGCATGGCCACGTAGTCCATCGGCTCGAGGAACTTCGCGGTCCGCTCGTAGACCTCCGGCCGCGCGTACTTGATCCACCGCATGTGGGTCATCGACATCCCGCCGTCGACGGGCGGCAATCCATGCACGCGCAGCCACGTCAGGAGCTGCAGCGGCGTGTCGGTTCGTCGGGGAAAGCCAGTGAGCTTGCGCAGGCGCGGCGTCGCGCCGCGCTTGTCCATCCAGACGACCATGTTCATGGTTGCGTGGCCGCGCTCGTCGACGGGCACGATCGACGAGTACTGGCTGGTGCAGATCACTGCCAGGACTTCGCGTGCGGTCACGCCGGAGTTCTTGAGCGCCGCGCCGCAGGCGGTCTTCACCGCCGCCCAGACTGCCTCCGGATCCTGCTCCGCACCGTCGCCCGGCAGGAACATCGTCTCCACGTGCGCCCGGGCCGTCGCCATGATCCGGCCCTGCAACGAGACGACCGCCGCCTTGGGCCCGCTGGTCCCGAGATCGACCGCGAGCACGTATGGGCCGACAGCCGCCACCCTGCTACCTCATGCGGCGCCGGCTGCGCGGACCCGGACCCGGTCGAGTGCCTTCAGTTGAAGTGATATCGGAACTCGACGCCATAGGTCCGCGGGTCGCTGTAGTTCAACTGGTCCATCGTGACGATCGGTGCAATGAAGTTGACCCATTCCTCGTCGGTGAGGTTCTTTCCCCACAGCGCCACCTCGAATGCCTCGCTGGCCGGCGTCCAGGTCAGGCGCGCATTGAGCAGGGTGACGGAGTCCTGGCTGTAGAGCTTGTCGTTGGCAGGCGTGAAATAGATCTGCGACTGGTAGGAGCCGTAGACGAGGGCGCTCAGCGCCCCGGAGTCGCCGAGCGGCTGCGTATAGGTCATGCCGGCGGTGATCGCGGTGCCGGGAGCGTTCACGAGGTCGTTGCCCGAGTAGTCGTTCCCGAGGCCGTCCGTGAAATCGTGGTACTCGCTGCTGAGCAGGCTAATTCCAAGGAAGGCGTCGAACTGGGAGGTGGGCTTGACCGTCAGCTCGGCCTCCATGCCGTAGACGCTGCCGGAGCCGGCATTCAGCTTGCTCTGGAGCGGGACGCCCGTCGACAGGTCGTAGATGAAGACCTGGAGGTCCTGGTAGTCGTAGTAGAAGGCCGAGGCGTTCAGGCGCACGCGCCGGTCCATCATCTCCGACTTGAAGCCGACCTCGTAGGCGTAGAGGTGTTCCGGGTCGAACGGCTTCAACTGTACCGGGTCGATCGCCGCGAAACCGGCGAAGCCGCCACTGTTGTAGCCCGTCGAGAAAGACGCGTAGAGCAGCGTGTCCTCGCTCATCTTGTAGGACAAGGCCAGCCGGCCGGACAGGTCCGAGAACGACTTCGATTCGTTCACATCGAGGACGGTAAAGGTGAAGTATGGCGATTCGTCGAAGTACGACCTGTAGTCGAGATCGATCTTGTCCTCGGTGTAGCGCAGGCCTGCCGTCAGGGTCAGCGTATCGCTGAGCTGATAGTCGGTCTGGCCGAACAGCGCCCAGCTCTTGGTCGTCTGCGTGTAGGGATAGCGCGCGAAGTAGATGTTGTTCTCGGGGGAGAATCCGGTCGGATTCTCCGGCGACATGAAGAAGGGGCGCAGGATCCGCAGCACGTCGTAGGAGCTGTTGGTGCTCAGGTCATCGTGAAAATAGAACGCGCCGGCAATCCAGCTCAATTTCCCGTCGCCGTTGGACTGGGCGCGCAGTTCCTCGGTCCACTGCCGCGGCTTGTCCTCATAGACGCCGGTCAGCACGTTGTTCGGGCTGGCGTCGGTGTCCTCGAGCGTCTTGCGGTCGACCTTCTCGTACGCCGTGATGGAGGTCAGCGTCACGCCATCGAGCTTGAGCCTGGCCAGCAGTGACGAGCCGAACACGTCCACGTTCTCCTTGCCCTGGATGTCGTAGGCGCCGGCTCTGGTGTTGTGATCGCAGTCGGAATAGCCGGGGACGGCGGGCGGCAGGCCGCCGTCCAGCTGGCCGTCGGCCGGCAGGCCGTCGGTCGGCAGGCCGCACGGACCCGGGGGTAGCGGGGTACCGTCGAGACCGATTCCCTGCCCGCGATGCTGGAACTGGCGCGCGCTGCCGTTGTTCTGGCCGCCGTGCACGATCAGGCGCAACAGCAGCGAGTCCGTGGGAGTGAAATCGGCAATGGCGCGAGCCGCCCACATGTCGATGTCGTTGACCTTGTCGCCGGTGACACGGTTCTTCGTCGTGCCATCGCGATTCTCGTAGAGGCCGGAGACCCGGACGTTCAACTTGTCGTCGACGAGCGGCCCGCCGATGCCGCCCTCGAGACGGATGTCGTCGTAGTTGCCGTAGAGCAGCGACACGTTCGACGACAACTCGTCCGTGGGCATGCGCGAGGCGAACTTGATCGCGCCGCCGGTGGTGTTGCGGCCGTAGAGCGTGCCCTGGGGCCCGCGCAGCACCTCGATGCCGTCGCCGTCGAACGCGTTGAAGAGCTTGCCGGAGTTGGCGCCGAGGTAAACCTCGTCGGAGTACACGCCGACGGCGCCGACGGTGTTGGCGTTGAAGTCGCCGATGCCGACGCCGCGCAGGAAAATGATGGTGGTCGTCTCCGCCGTTCCACTCTGGAACTGCAGGCCCGGCACGAAAGTCTGCAGGTCGCGCGGATCGCGAATGCCCGTCTCCTCGAGCATCGCTCCGGTCAGCGCGATGATGGAGATCGGCACGTCCTGCAGGTTCTCCTCCCGGCGCTGGGCCGTGACGACGATCTCCTCGAGCGTCGCGCCTGCTGCCTGGGCCTTCGCGTCCGTCGCCTGCAAACCAAGGGCGGAAATCACCGCCAGCATCATCACGCGATTCATGGTGTCCCCCGGATCGAGTTGTCGAGCAGTTACCTTGCTTCTCGAGGACTATTATCCGATTCTTGCGAAAATACAATTCGATCGGCCGCGCTCCGGGGGGATGGGCAGAATGGCGTCGAGCGACTGGCACGCGGTCGGGGATCCGGTTCCGCTGACGCCGGCAAACGTCGCATCGACGCTCTGGCTCGGTTCGCTCGGGCTGCTCATCCTGGGCATCCAGCCGGTGGTGCTCGAGCCGCTGGTGCGGTTCGGCCGCATCGGCGAGGCCTCGCTTGGATCGGCGGCCACGATCGAGATCCTCGCGATCGCACTCGGTTCCGTCTTCGGCGCCCGGCTGCTGCGGTCGACGCCGGCGCGCGTCGTGGCCGCCGCCGGCCTGCTGCCGTTCGCGGCGGCCAACCTGGCCATGCACTGGCTGACCGGCCTCGTGCCGTTGCTTGCCTTGCGTGCGCTCTCCGGGCTGGCAGGGGGCATGCTGGTCGGGCTGGCCGTCGTGTCCATAGCGCGCGGCCTGCGTCCCGAGCGGCTCAGCGCCGCATTCCTCGTGATGCAGACCACGCTGCAGCTCTGTGTCGCGGCCCTCATCCCGTACGGTGCCGGGCACCTGCTGCCGGCGGACTTCGGCTTTGTCGCCCTGGCGGTGCTGGGCCTCGTCAGTGTTCCCGTCCTGCTTGCGGTGCCGCCGCGTCTCGCGCCGCTTCGGCCCAAAGCAACTTCGCCTGGACCGGTGGGGCTTGCAGCCTGGGCGGCGCTGGCAGGCTGCGGGGCGTACATGGTCGGGATCGTCGCGGTGTGGGCCTACTTCGGCGTCTGGGAGCACCAGCTCGGCATGCCGGAGCAGGTGATCGGCACGACGGCGGCGCTCAGCCTGGCCGCACAGGTGGTCGGGGCCGCCGCCGCCGGGTGGCTCGGGACGCTGCTGTCGAGCCGTCCCATGCTGCTCATGGCCATTGCGCTGCAGATCGCGGTGGTGCTCGGCCTGTTGCACTGCGGCACGATTGCGGCGCAGGTCGCCTTCGCGCTGGCTTTCGGGTTTCTCTGGCTGTTCGCGCTGCCGCTGCAGACGCGGCTGCTGATCGACGTCGAACCGTCGCGCCGGGCCGTGTTGCACCTTGCAGCGGCGCAGCTCATCGGCGGTGCCGCGGGGCCCAGTCTTGCCGGCCTGTTTGTCACGACGGGGCGCGTCGATGGCGCGCTCTGGACGGGCGTCGCGGTGCTCGCGATCTCGGGGTTGATGGTGTGGCTCGCGACGCGCCGCTCAGTCCCTGAAGTTGGTGAACTGTAGCGGCAGGTCGAGGTCGCTCTTTCTGACCAGCGCGATCGCCGACTGAAGGTCGTCGCGGCTCTTGCCGCTGACGCGAACCTGCTTGTCCTGGATGCCAGCCTGGACCTTCAGCTTCGCGTCCTTGATCAGCCGTTGGATCTTCTTCCCGAGTTCCACGTCCACGCCCTGGCGCAGCGTCACGACCTGGCGCGCGGTCTGCCCGGTGGTCACCGGCTCGTCCACCTTGAGGCAGGCGACGTCGATGCCGCGCTTCGAGAGCTTGAGCTTCAGGATCTCGAGCATCTGCTTCAACTGGAAGTCGGCTGGCGCCGACAGCGTCAGCACGGCCTCCTTCTGCTCGAATTTCGCGCCCGTGCCCTTGAAGTCGAAGCGCTGGTCCACCTCGCGGCTTGCCTGGTCAACGGCGTTGGTGACTTCGTGCAGGTTGACCTCGGAGACGATGTCGAATGAAGGCATGTCAGCTCACAGTGTGGCGTCGGGATTGCGGATCGCGGTGTAGCGCGCGTGGCCCGTGGTCGTGCTCCAGCACTCGCCCACGAGCTGGCCACGCTCGTTCAGCTTGCCCCGGTATAGCACGGCCTGCTGGCCGTCGAAGAGCGAGAGATCGAGTTCCTCGTCGTTCGCGTCGCCGGCGAGCTTCTCCTGCGCCCAGCCCGCCGTGCGCACCGCGCCGCCGACGGTGTGGAACGACTGAGAGAACTCGGCGACGCCCGGGATCTTCCTGCCCGCGTCGTCGGTGAGGGTGACGGACCAGCGTCCCGCGAAGTCGGCGTTGTCCGTGGTCGGTTCCTCGACGAAACGCCAGCCCTGACCGCGCCTTGCCGAGAACGCCAGCACCGCCTTGCCGCCGGCCCCGCCGAGCGTGACTTCACCCTCGAGCTCGTCGCCCGAGATGCGAGCCTCGAGCAGGTTGCCCGTCCCCGGCAGCTGCGCCGTGAGCTTGCCCGGAACGGCCTTCGCGGCCGGCACCTCCACGCGGTCCTTGCCGTTCACGAGATAGAGCACGAAGCCGGACTTCCCGCGGACCACGTCGAGGCCGAACGGCGCTTCGCCGCCCGGCAGTTCGACCACCGCGCGATAGAGTCCCGGCTGCAGGTCGCGGCTGCGTGGCTCGCAGCCCGCGACGACGACAAGCGCGGCGAGCAGGGTCGACGTGGCCAGGAACCGCGAAGGCGAATTGCTGCGTAGCCGCATGGACACGAAACCCAGGCTAGAGGCCGAGCGCTTCCCTGATCTTGTCCACGAGGTCCTCGCCGCCGTGGTGCCCTACGTAGTCGATCACGATGGGACCGAACTTCTTCGCGGTGGCGATCGGTATGCCGAGTTCGGTGAACGAGGCGGCGAGGCCTGCCCAGCGCCCGGGGCTCTTCTTGCCGCCGAACAGCGAACCGAGCCCGCCCGCGAGCGAACTCAGGGTGCTCGGCGGCGGCGCGTCCTTGAGGAGCTTGTCGGCGCCCGGAATGTCCAGGACCATCTCGTCGAAGTCGGCGCGCGTCATGTGCTGCTGGGCCGTGCGCAGCAGGGCCACCAGGCCGCCGCGTGCCTGCTCCTTCGTGATGCGGAGCTCTTTCATCAGCCGCTTGATCAGTTCGTTCATGGCCGGGTCCTCCCGCGCGGATTCTACGTCAAGGCTTCCAGACCAGCGCCAGGTCCTCGACCGTGATGTCGGCCTTGCGGGGCCGCACGGGCACGGTCTCGATGCGGACGGCATTCGGGTCGAATTCGCCCTCCAGCCGCGCGATCTCGTCCTCGAGTTCCCCGTTCAGTGCCTCGATCTGCCCGTGAATCGTCTGCTTCTCGGACTCGGCGGCGCTGACGTCGGCGCGCTCCCGGCTGGTGCGTCCGAGGCCGCGGGCCGCGCTCGACACCTTGCCGTAGACACTGCCGCGCCGCCCCCCGAGCAGCGCGCCGAGCAGGCTGCCGCCGATGGACACCGCGGTCGCAAGCGTCTCGCTCGAGGCCTGCGACTTCTCGCGCTCGACGCGCTGGTCGGCACGTTCCTCTCGCGCCTGGAGCGTGGCGATTTTCGAGCCGTACTTCCTGCGCAGTTCGTCCACTGCAGCATCGCGCTTCTCCCGCAGTGCCTGCGCGATGTGGGCACGAAACTCGCTTTCCGTGCCGCCCGGCGCGGCACTCATCTTGAGTGCCGGGCACGACATGAGGTTGAGCGAGGCGTTGCGATAGACGTGGTCCTCGAGCGCGTCGGCCCAGGCGCGATGGTTCCGTGACGAAAGCGCCGATGCCGGGACGTCCGCGAAACCGGCGTCGGCGCGCGGCTCC
>Ga0209253_10002752_pt1 | contig 15544 bp, 18 predicted proteins | sample FrelakmetBRP12BR_FD_187145 | JGI IMG/M metagenome (GOLD analysis project Ga0209253, IMG submission 187145) | Freshwater lake sediment microbial communities from the University of Notre Dame, USA, for methane emissions studies - BRP12 BR (SPAdes)... | ecosystem: Environmental > Aquatic >...
AATACAACCAGCGCCGCAGGCTGTGGCCTGAAATCGAACGCAGCCGGGGCGAGACCCCTCTCTAGTTACGTGTGGCTCCTCGTCCAGTCTTCAAGACTCAACGGCGTGAAGATAGTATCCCTGTACCCTAGTCTCCCAAACATGGTGCACTGGGTTGTTGAGCGAGCCTCTGCATTTTCAACCCACTGCGACCCGTATTTGCCCCCCGCTTGCCCGGCACCCAAACCACTTACGAATAGAGTACGACGCGATACCCCCTGTATCACCTCGCGTCATCGTCGCTTCCCTCTCGCAATGATGACTCCCATCAGTAGGCCATATCTGCCTAGCATGCCACGCCCTTGATCCAACCACCGGCTCACAAACTCATAAATACAAACCAGATTACATTGATCTCGGCTGCGCTCTCACCTCAATCCCCCACTCATACGCACCCACGATAGGCGGACGGCAGGCGTGCCAGGACCGTCCGCTTCGAATCAGACGAGATCTGTATGGTCCATCCTACATGTCCTACAATAGGCATAGTCTTGCGCAACGACGTCGCGATTAAATTAAGCAAACAAATCAACTATTTACAATATCTATTACTGGCACATGCCTTGCTCATGTACAGCCACGATCTCCTTTTTGCCTGAATCACGCACGAAGCAGACGACACGTAACAGGAACAGACCAACAACATTTCAGTGGAGCAGCACATGGCCTTGTTCAGCAAGCCTCAATTACGCCTCACCACAATCATCGCGGGACTTCTTCTTGCCATGATACCCGTTCTGACCGGATGTGGAGGAGGAGAGACTGGCAGCGACCCAAGTGTCACGGTGACTCCCGGTAATGGCGGAGGGGGATCAGCGGCACCGGTAGGAGCCACCGCGTCTCTCGCATGGAGTCCGGTTCCAGACCCATCAGTCATTGCCTATTTTGTCCATTACGGCCGGGTATCACCAGGTACACCAGGGAACTGCAACTACGAAAGTTCCATGCAAGTTACCTCCCCGTCAGCCACGATCACAAACCTTGATTCTGATACCCTCTACTACTTTACGGTCAGTGCCTATAACGGGCTAGAAAGCGCCTGCTCAAGTGAAGTATCGACCGTTACGCCTCCTCCCTCCGTGTAGGCGAATGATCAGCTGAACAGCACCTCGATTCCTCGTCCATGCTGAATATGCGCGCCTTCTCCTTCTATCGACCGCTCCATCTGCACGGATCCTTTCATTGACTCCCACATTTCATTTTTGTTAGCTTCAACCTCCGCCGCATTGCAACGGATCTCGAACTAGAGAAATGCGTGCCGGCATCCTCGGCAATCAATCCTGAAAAGAGTTCCGATGACCAGTTCATCCCTTTCGACCAATATCCTCACTGCGCTCCAGAACAAGGCCCAGCAGTTCCGCATCGAACGCGTTCAGGCCACGACTGAAGCAACGAGCGGCCATCTCTCCAGCTGTTGCTCTGCCACCAATATCGTCGCCACACGCTTCTTCTCGGTCATGCGTGACGACCCCATGAATCCCAAAGCCCTGAATAGTCATCGATTTATCCTGTCGCAGGAACATGCTGCGCCACTGCTCGATGCAGCATGGGCGGAAGCAGGCCACTTACCGAAAAGCGATCTCTTGAAATTACGCACCTTGGAGTCCGACCTCAAAGGCCATCCGACTCCCCGCTTGTCGTTCGTCGACACGGCAACCGGCTCGTCGAGAATGCCCAGACCATCCAGGGCCGCCTCCTCACCGTAGGAGACCACTACGCCCACGGAGGGCTAGGCGACGCCGTCCTCAGTGCAGTCGGACCAGAAGGCATGAAGGTCCACAAACTTGAGGTTCGGAGGATTCCGCACAGCGGGAAGCCAGACGAACTCGCAAACCATTTCGGCATCGGAGCACGATCGATTGTCGAGGCGGCCAAGCAAATCAGCAAGTAAGCCGTCCGGTTCCGTCCTTCCTCAGGGACTGGATCGCATTCCGCTCCTGAACATTCTGTCTGCATCGGACCGCCAACGCATGCTTCAGGAATTGACCGAAACCCGCTACGGTAAAAACGACTACATCTTCCGCGAAGGCGATCCTACCGAATACTTCCACATCGTCAAGGAAGGGACGGTGAAGTGCGTGAAATCCACGCCGGAAGGAAAGGAATGCACGTTAAAAATACTGATGCCGGGGGATCTCTTCTGTTGCGACGCTGCGGCGTTCGATGGCACCTCGCATCCCGGCTCGGCCCAACCCATGGGAGACGTCAGCATTCTCCAGATGAAAAAGAAATCCTATCTCGAGATGCTGCGACGGAATCCCGACGCCGCGATGGAGGTGATTAAGTACCTGGGCAATCGTTTGAATGAAGCGCAGGAGAAAACCAAGGACCTCGCCCTCGACCGCGCCGATCAGCGGCTTGCCTCATTGCTCGTGAACCTTGCGGCCCGTAACGGAATCACCGATCCCAACGGAATCCGTCTGACGGTTCGGATGACCAGACAAGACATGGCCAACATGGTGGGAATCACGACAGAAACAGCCATTCGAATCATGAGCCGACTCAAGCGTGACCAGCTGGTCTCCGGCACAGCCAATCGCCTCGTCATTCGCAACTTACCTGGGCTGAAAGCCCTTGCCTCCGCCTCATAGTCTCTGGCTTCACGCTGCGTCAACATAAAACCCATAAACATGACATATGTCATGTTTATAACTGTCGATCTAGCGTATGGTGATCATGTCAATGTGGAGGATTGTGCGTTCCTGAACGTATCGAACCTGTTGGTTCAAGCGCTACTCAGCCATCCATATCTTAACTAGAGGAGAAGAGAGACCATGCATGCATCAAGGAACCGATTTGGCACGTTCGCCATCCTCACGGGCTTACTCGCCGGAGGCCTGGCCCTGTCGTCACCAGCATGGGCCAAGATCCATGACGTGGCCATGACGGCAGTCGAAACAGATGTTGTCATTGAAGGAAACGGCGAGAAGTATGCCGCCTGGACCTTCAACGGTACATTCCCTGGGCCGGTCGTGCGCGTCACGGAAGGCGACACGATCAATTTCACCTTGACCAATCCCGCCACGAACAAAAATCCGCACGCCATGGACTTCCATGCCGCGGAAATCGACTTCCTGAAGAACTACAAGGCCATCAACCCCGGTGAAACGATCAGCTACAGCTTCGTGGCCAAGAAGCCCGGCATCTTCTTCTACCATTGCGGGGCACCTCCGATGATCCAGCATGTCGCCCGCGGCATGTTCGGCGCCATCATCGTCGATCCCAAAGATACGAAAGCCTGGGCAAAAGCCGATCGTGAATATGTCCTCGTGCAGTCCGAGTTCTTCAAGAATCCGAACGATGTGCAAGCGATGTTCGATCGCAAGTACGACAACATGCTGTTCAACGGCGGAATCTTCAAGTATCACCCGTTCGTCACCGGCGGCGGCAAGTTGGATGCGAAGCCAGGCGAACGAGTTCGGATCTACTTCGTGAACGCCGGCCCGAACGAATTCTCCTCGTTCCATCCGATCGGCGAAATCTGGGACAACGTCTATGAAAGCGGCAATCCCACCAACAAGCTCAACGGGGTCCAGACCTATGTCGTTGGGCCAGGCAGCGCCGCCACATTCGACGTCGTGGTTGAGTCGGCTGGCGCCTACCCGCTCGTCACGCACTCGCTCACTGGTGCGCTTCGCGGCGCCATTGCAGTGTTATTGGTAGGACCAGATGCCAAGGACGCACCACTCATGCCGATGGTGCCGTGGGTACTGCCCGCAAAGTAAGGGATAGAAGAAGGGAGCGGCTTACTATGGTCGCTCCCTTCAATTGACAGAACGATAGAACCCTCGCTCGCAAGCACCGAATCATGTTGAACGTCGCGCCAGCCAGCTTCCTGGTTCTCACAGCCCTCTGCATGGCCATGCTCCTCTCCCAATTCCCTGTTTCGGCTGCCGCACCGAAAGAGCGCATTGCCCTCATGCTGTCAGGATCACAGTGTCAGGAGGCACAACCGACTATTGAAACTGCCTTGAGGCAAACCGAGGGAGTCTTCGCCGTGGATGGCACCAGCGTCCCGGGACATCTGCTCCTCGATGTCGAAGAAGGGACAATCTCTGCACAGGACATCCTCACAGTCGCTCAGGCGACGCTCGGCACCACCCTTTCCTGCCAGGTCGAAATTATGCAATCATGCATCACCGCTCCGAAGCACACTGGGGAACACGCACCAGCCAAGTAGGACCAGGCCTTTTCAGTGCCCGCGCAACAGAGCATGCCATACAGACGACTAGCTGCCGAGCATTGTCGGCCTCATCTCCTCCAGCGCCACCTCTGGGGCATGAGCCTCTGCCTGATGGTCTGCCTGCTCGCCTCACCGGTCACCGCTCAGGACGCCATCCTCGAATGGCTCACCATCAGGCCATTCAACTTTGACTTCACCCTTCGCCAACAATCGTTCGCACCACATGATCGGGAAGTCGGGTTTCAAGCCGGGATCACGGCCCTTCGGTACGGCGATATCGAGGTTCGGGCCACCTACCAATTTTTCAGTCTCCACTCGGACGAGTTCAAATCAGATCAGCATTCAGTGTTTCTGAATCCTCGATGGAACAACTTTATTGACATTCTTGATTTTCCCAAAGGCAAGCCGATCAACCGCGTGATTCGCCATGTCCTGTTCGGCCCGCTCGAAGATCGTGCCGTTCCGTACCTTGGCCTGCTCGGCGGAGCGGTGGTTTCAGGATCCGGGGCGTCTACTGTGGGACCGTTATATGGAGGACAATTGGGAGTGAGGTTTCCTGTCACACGAGGGCTGTCAGTTGATTTCGGAGCTCAGTATTCCCGATTCCGTGTCGAGGCACAAGGACAACGTGGAGAGGCAGATCAATGGGTCTTTCTAACCGGCTTCCGATACTAGAAAAGTTAGTTGGACGCCTCATGACAGCGCTGCTCCTGTTAATGAGCCTCGCGGGATGCGGCCTCATTGTAGATGCCATCGGTCTCATTCACCCGCTAACCAGAAACGAACTCGACGTGATTTGTGCGCGTGGTCACATCCGGGTAGGCATGGCAGTTGAGCCGTTCCAGCCATTTGTGTTCCCGGCCATTTATACTGACGAAGGCCTTCGGGTAACCGGCCTCGATGTTGAACTCGTTCGAGAGATTAGCTCAGCTCTTTCGCAGCACTGCGGCGGGAAGGAACCGATCGTTCCGACTCTGCACCTGATTCGTTTCCGAAACCTCTTTATCGAGCTGACTGAAGGAAATCTCGACCTGTTTGTGTCCTCCATCAGTGCCAATGTAGCGGCACCTGGACGAATCGGCCTCGCCTACTCAAACCCGTACTTTGATGCGGGAGGCATAGGCGGAATTACCACGCGTGCTGACGTCGCCGAACGGATCGGCGCATCCGCTCGACAATCCTCATCAACGGGAACCGATGGGCACAGCATCACCAACGCGTTCTCCGGTTTGACCGTGGCCGTTCAAGAAGGAACCAGTGCACAATTCTATGCGGAGTCCAATCTGACGAACATCAGACTGGTCCTCTGCGATTCACTCCCTGCCGCCTTCGAATCTCAGGACCCACCCATAGACCTCATCCTTGGGAAGCAACCGGTCCTCGACTACACCGTACGGCGCGTCCATAAAGACTGGCACCTCCTCAGGCTGGACGGCGGCAAGCCGCTGTTCCTGACTCGAGAATACTATGCGATCGTGACAGACGAGGAAAGCTATCAGCTGCGACGATTCCTCAATGATCTCCTGTTCCGGCTTGATGAGTCGGGCCGACTCGCTGACATGCGACGACGCTGGCTGGAAGAAAACTATGCCTATCCCCGTCGGGCCTCCACGGAAGGTCTTCCCTTTGCCGCGGAGAAGATGCCCCAGCATTACGATCAAGGCCAATGCCGACTGGCTGACAAACGATCACGATGAAAGAAAGGATACTGCGATGAAGAGAATACGGTATGCCGCGATGACGGGGATGCTCGCGCTCCTCATCCTCGGACTATTGGCCCCGAGTACAGGCTGGGCGGTCGATCGTGCAGAGGCGGAAGAGACCGCTCGACTCTTGGCCAAATTGCTCAAAGCCGGCCGATTGGTCATCGAGCAGAACCAACTGTTGATCGACGATCGGCACAAGGGAGACAAGGGCTTTACCCCCGAGGTATTTGAGCAGCAACTGGTCCAGGAGTTTCGCCAACAGACCGGCATTGATCTCGCGAAGCTCCAAAGCACGCCTATCTCTATCACGGTGCCTCCTATGGCCAAAGAATTGTTGCCGGCCTTCGTGCTCGCCAGCAAAGACGTCGTCCGCGATGCTCAGGTCGTCATCAATCAACGGGGAGTCGGGTACAAGAACTTTATCCCGGCCACCTATGGCAGCCAGGCCGCCGCACGCTTTTCCAAACAATCGCACGTCAGGCTGAAGCAAACGACACTGGGGCCCCGCAATCCGAAGAACGAGCCGGATGACTATGAAACATCGGTGCTGAAATGGCTGTCAGGACGTCCAAAAGCCGACGCCTATGTCAGCGAGCTGACCGATCAAGGCCAGACCCTGCGAGTCGTGATGCCGATCTATTACGTCCCGGCTTGTCTGACTTGCCATGGTGAGCCGAAAGGCGACCTCGATATCTCAGGCTATCCCAAGGAAGGAGCCCACGAGGGAGATCTGGCCGGAGCCATCACGGTGACGGCCCCCTTGGGCCTACGCTGAGAGAGGGGCACGCCAGATCGTGCATCCATTTCATGCCGTTGATACATTCCTTCATACGATTGCCCTCCCCTCCGTATGGAGGGAAGGGGGGATACGATCTGGCCGAGGGACCAGGCCTGACCTCTTCCTGGTGATGGAAGAACTGAGACCACAGGAAGAAGTCCTTTCCGGCCTGAAAATTGTGTTATCCTGCAGAGAGAATACGTTCACATGCGGGAAGGGATGGCCCTCTGCCGGCTCTGGATCAGACAATTCCTAAAGCCGAATACATACAATAGGGGACTCGCACCGAGGCCCTGATTGGGAACGAGGAGGATCTACATGCGTTCTATCATCGTAGCAGTGCTGTTCGCCGCGATCGGATTCGGAGGGCCAGCTTGGGCCTATGAAGAAATTGCCGTGACAGATGGAGGTACCATCACGGGAACCGTGACCCTCGAAGGCCAGGTGCCCAAGCCGAAAGGCTACAACCTCACGACCTTGCCGGACCAATTCTATTGCGGGCGCATTTCTGATGGGCAAGGCTGGCGCATCCTGCAACCGTTCCAGGTCGGACCGGCAGGCGAGTTTCGCGAGGTGGTGGTTTACCTGGAAGGGATCGACAAGGGCAAACCCTTCGTGGAAAAGAGCGTGCCCCAAATCGACGCGAAAGACTGCCTCTTCGACCCGTTCACGACCATCGTGCGGAGCGATCAAACGGTGACGGTGGTCAACATGGACCCAGTCATGCACGACATTCAGGCCTACGAAACCTCGCATTTGGGTCCACGCGTGCTGTTCAACGTGCCCCTGCCGATGAATCCGGCACACCCGCGCAACTTGAAGGATCGCAGCGATGCCGGGATGTACCACAAGCACATCGCCGGCCCGCCGATGAAGCAATTGGTCAATCTCAGCAAGGGCCGCCGGATCTTCGTCATGCAATGCGGCTTCCATGCCTACATGGAGAGCTGGGGCGTGGCCGTCACTAATCCGTACTTTGCTAAAACGGACGAGCAGGGGCGATTCACCATGACCGATGTGCCGCCGGGCACCTATAAGCTGGTCATCTGGCATCCCTATATCCGTACCGTGACCGAGCAAACCGTCACCATCGGCCCGAAGGGGACCGTGGAGGCCAAGATCGCGGTTCCGGCCCCGACGGGGCGGCTCTACGCCAACGAGGTGCTGGACCATGCGTACAATCGCTACAATGTGCTCGAGGAAACAAAGCGAGAAATCGATCCGATGATCCACAAGCAGGATCACTGAACCGGGAGTGACCAGGGTGCGACGCACCCAGCACCAGCTAGCCGGTATGGCATCACCGATGATGCTCTGCGCCACATAGTACCGAACCTGATCCGGTCCATGTCCTCCGGAGGACATGGACCTCCCTCTCGGAACCTACCTACCAGTATCACGAGGCACACCGGCAAAATTTCAATTCATCCTCCTGAAATGTTTCGGGCTGTCACTGCGCTGAACCGCTCTCTGTCATCTGTTCAACAGCAACTTTTCATGTCAGATCTAGAATGCCAGGGGGCCGGTCCCCCCTCTCTACGCATGTCCTTACGCTCTCGTCAAATCACAGTCATGCGTGATTCCATCGCGCTGATTCTCTAGCAGGCCCTGTGCTGTATTTTTAGGGGTATGGCGGAGGACCGAGGAGAAAGTCCCGGAAACGGCGAAAAAGGCAGGAGTCGCCTTCAACCACGCCGCAAGAGCGTTGCCACTGAATTCACGCGAGTGGTGGCAGGAACAGCGCTCCAACGTCGGACAGTAGACTATCCCTCCTCAACCATCATGCGTATGGAGGAATGCCTGCGAATTCTCAAGAAGAGCCCGGACGATCAGATTGCTCACAGGTCTCGCGACCAGATTGCGAAGGAGCACATGTTGACAAGGCCTCATCGCAATCGTAGGGTCTTCTGAGTGAATCACCAGCCTCCACAACTATCACGCGAACGTTCGGCAGGCAGCGACTTCTGGACCGACCTCGCCAGACTCGGGCTCTTACTGAGCCTCGAAAAACGAGTCCTCGCCATTCTCGCCTCGTACGCCGTCGCGATTGGCCTCTTTTCGTTGATCATTCCGCTCACCGTTCAAGAGCTGACCAATACCTTTGCCTACGCCATCGAGCCGATCATGATCGTGTCCTTTGCCGTGATCATGCTCATCGGGCTCCTCTTCATCGGCCTCTTTCGAGTGTTGCAAAATACGGCCACGGAAACGATCTTCCAACGGCTCTATGTTCGCATCGCGCTGGCGATGACGGAACACCTGCCACGCATCAGACAAGAAGCGTTTTTACCCAAACAGGCCTTTCGCTTTGTAGAGGCTGAACTGCTGGCGCGAGCCGTCATCGTCGTGCTCGTCGATTCGATCAACGTGCTGGTATCAGGCCTGACCGGCATGACCATCCTCGCGCTCTATCATCCGAATTTTCTCTTCTACGACCTCTTCCTCTTCGGCGGATTCATGCTCATCGCCGTCGCATCGGGCCAGGGCGGAATCGTGGCCACAAAGATCGTCTCGGACAAGAATTACGATGTCATGACGTGGATTCAGGACATCGCCAACAATCGGCTCCATTTCAAGGCCAGCCGCAGTGCACCGTTCTTAATCGGAAAGACGGACCGCCTCCTCGATGAGTACTTGGCCGCACGTCGAGCACGGGCCAACATTCTCACCTGGCGTCAATATCGGAGCATCGTCGTCTGGGAGGCCGTCTGCCACAGCGGCGCGATTGCCCTCGGGGGCTGGCTCCTCTCGATTGCGCAAATCACGCTCGGCCAATTTGTGGCCGCCGAAGTGATCGTGGGGACCCTGCTCCTCAATCTAGATACGGTGACCCGCCGGATCTATGCGTTTACGTATATCCTGAGTTCACTCGGCGAACTGGATCGCTTTTTTGCTCTGCCAAAACACGACGCGTTCGCTATCGGAGTCAACACCCATCTTCCAGATCCCGCGCTATGCGGAGTCCATCTCATGTGCAAAGATGTCGCGTTCGCCTATCCCCACTCACCACCGCTCTTCGAGCATGTCACGGTAGAAGCCGCTCCAGGGGAAAAGCTGGCAGTCCTCGTGCAATCCAACACACAGAAGACGACGTTGGCACTCGTGCTGGCCGGTCTCTATCGGCCAACCTCCGGTATCGTTCGGTATAACAATGTCGACCTCCGTGATGTGCCCATCGATGATGTCAACGGAGCACGTGGACTCGTGCTGGACTCGCAACCCACTCTGTTTGGGGGCACTCTGGCAGAGAATCTGACGTTGGGACGAACATCGATTGACTTTGAAGATCTCCAATGGGCCATTCGCTTCGTGGAGCTGGAAGACGAGATCGACCGGATGCCCCACGGACTTGACACTCTGATCGAAGCAGGGGACACACGGTACACGAAGAGCCAGATCCTTCGAATTCTGGTGGCCCGCGCCATCGTGACCCGACCCCCGTTGCTGATCTTCGATGGCACCTTGCACAACATGGAACCGAGCCTACGGCAAATGCTCCTCCGGCGACTCTGCTCGAAAGATGAACCCTGGGCGGCGATCTTCGTCTCAAACGACCCGACGATCGAGCAGTTCGTTGCTCGACGTGTCCTCGTGGGATAAGATGCCATCTCACATCACCGCAGAATATAAAACCTGCACCCTGCGTCACACCCATTCACGCCTTGGTTGAGGTAGATGTTTAGGCCTATCCCTACAGGCTCATCGCCTCCGTGGTCCTCATGCTAGATTCGCGCTGGATCGTCGCCTCAAAAAGATCATAGATGAGTAACGGACACTCACGAAGGATTCGGCGACACAAACACTAAGACTTTCAGTCGCTCTCCCGTGTGATTCTTCACCCCATGCTCTTCCCCGGCTGGAGCCATCGTCCCCTGCCCTACGCTCAACACCTGCTTCTCTGACCCGACCTGAAACGTACCCTGTCCCTCAAGCACGAGATAGACTTTATCCTGCTCGCCATGGATATGCCCCTTCTGTTCCTGCCCCGGCTCGAAGCAGTAGATGTCACAGAAGAATCGTGGCGTCTCAAACATGTTGTTCTTCTTCATCTTCTCGCTGCTAAACTGCTGATAGTCCGATAGATTCACCACGTTCATGCGACAACTCCTTCAGGATGGTTACGAATGCGTTTGGCGACGCTCAAGCGTCGCCAGGATGGAATCGACCGAGATCAAATGGTGTGAAAGACCCAAGTTCTTGGGCAGAATTCCCAGCGCCAAACCCAGTAATTGCGGCAGATGCAAGATCGGTAAGTTGAGTTCGGCATTCACCGCACGACCAGCCCGATCCTGATAGATATCCAGGCTCATGTGGCAGAGGGGACAGGGCGTCACCATAAAGTCGGCTCCCTGCTCCTTGGCTTCCTTCATATGTGTCCCTGCCATGGCCACGGCAATGGCTTCCTTTTCGAGAATGATGGGAAAGCCACAGCATTTGGTTCTCCCGGCATAGGGTACCGCTTCGCCACCGACGGCCGTGATGAGGCGCTCAAGGGACTGGGGATTCTCAGGATCGTCAAACCCCAGATCCCATGACGGACGCAGGATATAGCAGCCGTAAAACGGGGCGATACGGAAGTCTTGCATCGGTGTGGAGACGAGGGTCCCCAGGCGAGCCAGCCCGATGTCTCGCACCACAATCCACAACAGATGTTTCACGTGAACCCGACCGTGATAGGCCAGACCCTCCGGTGCCAGAAGAGCGTTGATACGGTCCAGCGTCCCTGGCTCGGTCTTCAATCGACGATTGGCAGCGCTCATCACCCCTTGGCAGGTACCGCAGATCGTCATGACGTCTAGTCCGAGCTGTTCGGCTTGCGCAAATGTCCTGGCATTGATCGCCAGCGCCAAATCGGGATGCGCTTCCGTCACCACCCCGGCGCCGCAACAGGCCGCAGCAGAGAGTTCGATGACCTCGATCCCCAATCGGCCGATAATCGCCCTTGTCGATTGATAGAGTTCCGGTGTCGCCCCTTGCGCCGCACAACCGGGGTAGAGGGCATATTTCATGGGTCTACCGTGACGAAAGATGAGATAGGGTCTGATTGAAAGACTTTCGAAGATCGTCCATCGCAGCCGCCGTCTTCGACTGCACCCGTTCCCAGGAAGCAGCCGTGGCGAAATGAATCTCCTGCGCTTGTGTACCGGCCAGTTCTTTCTGCTTCTCTAATTCCACAATCGACTTCTGGATGTCCGCTCTGGCCGACGCAGAGGCATGCTCGACCTGTCCATGCAATTGGGCGATACGCACCTGCATCTCATCCAGTTCCGCTCGAATCTTGTGCTGAAACACATCTTTCCGCTGAATCGTATAGTCCTTGGTGGCCGCCACCGCGTCCTTCGCGTCTCGGATCATCGTGCCACCCGTCACCGGGGTATCTGACGCGCCCGCCGCGACGGCAACGGGCATGATGAGCAACCCGATGCCCACGATCCCCCACAACCCTCGAACCACATCCCTCATGGGCATCGTCTCCATTCCACCACCGCGCACATACGGCTCGAAGTATAACTTCCGCCTGGCGGAAAGTCACCGTACATGGACCATGATACGTGAAGCGCGAGAACCGGCTGGTGACTCCGGTTTCTCTGGTCTGTCTGGTTCATATTGTTTGGTTGGTTTGGTTCGTAATCTGGTTCATCGGACGAAATGAACCACCATATCGATACCGTCATCGTAGCCCCCATGACGACCAAGGGCCGTCCCTACCCCACCTGCGTGCCGGTTCGATTCAAGTGAAAATCTGGGCAGATCGTACTGGACCAGACCAGAACTGTGGACAAAACCCGCCTAGTCAAACGCGTGAGTAAGATCAACGCAGCCACCAGAACGAATGCCCTCGCCTTACTCGCGGAACTCTTCGCCTCATATCAGAGCCCGGGAAGGAGGTTGATGATCTTCTGTGCTCGCACAACGCGCAGGTTGGCTTCTCTGGTCTATTTGATTCTTTTCATTTCTCTGGTTCACGCTGCCAAACAAACGAGATAGACCAGGAAAACCAGACCAACCAGATAGACCAGATGAACCAGCCCCCGCTCGATCGGCGCTTGCGTGAGCTGCTCGAAATAGCTATCCTTCTCTATCGAATCTGCGAGGTGAGCACATGTCAATGATGAACAAACTGCTTGGGATCGTCCTCTGTCTATTGATCAGTGCCTGCAGCGCGTCACCCAAGATACCAACCACTGAAGGGCCGACCGTGCGCCAGGGTACTGGAGACGTTGGGAACAATGGCGCGCGACCTCCCGCAGGGACCACCGAGACGCAAGCGGCCGCAACTCGACCAGGCGCGAGATGCACCACGCAGCTGAAACAGGGCTATGCACTGAGAGAACGCATTGATACGGAGTACTGGCAGAGCAGACGGGCTGGAACCTTTCGAGAGCAGAGAGATGCATTCATAGCGAGATGGGAAAAAGAAACCGGGAAATGGGCCGCAGAGACCAAAGCCGTGCTGCTTCAAGTTGGCGGACCGGCCGCGAAGGACCGCTTCCACAATGCACAAACACCGATCGGTATGGTGAGCGGCGATGTGCAGTGGAACAACATCCGAAACTATCTTCGCACGAGATTGGCCGCCCTCGACTCGATCTGCAAGATGCCCTAGCCTCTCCTGCTTGAACCTGCGCAATCGAGAACAACCAAGCCGTTTGGTCTGTCTGGTTCTTCTGGATGAATGTCCGGTCCGACCAAACTGCCCGTCTCATCCCCTGCTGCGCTTCGCGCCTTTCCCGCTCGTCCCGCTCTTCTCGCCCTCAACCATACCAACCAGACAGACAGGGAAAACCACTGGCCAGCTCTCAGGGAAAACCAATTAAGAACGTGGACGCTCCGACAGGAAAAGACTCCCGGAACCTTGTCCTTCTTCGCAGCTCCCCGCTCCCGCGTTGCGGCCCTACCGGGGAAGGTCCTCAACCGACAAGAGACGTTGCGCCTGGGTGATTGCTTCCAATAGCGCATCCCGTTCTTCTTGCCTCTTCTTCGATGCAGGCACAGTCGCCACAAACCGTTTCGCTACAGCCGTCAGAATCTGCAGCGTCTCCACCAAGTCACCCTGCGTAGGGACCTTCGACGTCGACGCCGCACGGGCCAACGCGAGCCTCCGCCTGGGCCCGACATACATTTGCGGCGCAACCGGATTATCCTTTATCAACTCAGGTCGTCGAAATACCCCCATGATGCCTCCTCACCAACAGACAAAAACGAAGAATCCGCACACTCTACTCGATTCGCCGCGGGAATTGCATCGGGACGTGAGCGCGGGGGGAGGAAAGAGCACATGGAACACTCCAGGACGGCTTCCTGCGCGAGGAGCAGACCTCGCGATCGTCCTTCGATCCGCAAATCACGGCAAGAGGGGTTGGGATGGAGGCTGATGATCATCTGTGCTCGCGCAACGCGCATGGGCTCGTCTCTCTGGTCTATCTGGTTTCCCTGGTTCGTCTGGTGGGGTTTCCGATCCGACAAACCAGATAGACGAGACAGACGAGATAGACCATCCCCCACGTCACGCTCTTCTCGCCCTCACTCAAACAAACCAGATAGACGGAATAGACCCATCCGCGGCCCGGTGTGTTCTTCCCATCCATCCATTGTGTTAGCCTGTAAGGAAATGGGATCGATCCCATCAATGTGTGTGCCACCGTCGTTGGCCGAGTGCCTTGCCTGACAAGAGCGGGAGGGAGATCTGGATAGATGATACGTCTCGTCTTGCTGTTGCTCCTGGTCGCGGTGGTCATTGTGGGTCCGCAGCTCTGGACCAGGCGGGTGTTTGCCCGGCATAGTGCGCCCCGCTCGGACTACCCAGGAACGGGCGGAGAGTTGGCCCGGCATCTGCTCAATCGATTCAACATGCAACACATCACGGTGGAACCGACCGAGTTGGGGGACCAGTACGATCCTGTGACCAAAACCGTCCGCCTGACGCCCGATATTTTCGGTGGGAAATCTCTCACGGCCATTACCGTGGCCGCCCACGAGGTCGGGCATGCCATGCAAGATCACATGGGCTACCAACCGCTCGCGGAGCGCACCAGGCTCGTGCGGATCGCGCAGGGAGCGGAAAAGATCGGCGTGGTCATCATGATGGGCATTCCGATCGCGGCGGCTGTCGCGCGAACCCCGGTCGCGGGTGTCGTCGTCATGGTGGCCGGATTGGCGACGATGGGAATCTCCACGCTGGTCCACCTCGTCACGCTCCCAGTCGAGTGGGACGCCAGCTTCAATCGTGCCCTTCCCGTACTCCGGCAAGGCAGTTACCTCTCGCCAGAAGACGAGCAAGGGGCTCGCCGCATCCTCACCGCAGCCGCGCTCACCTATGTGGCGGCCTCCCTTGCGAGTCTGCTGAACCTGTGGCGCTGGCTCGCCTTCCTCCGGCGATAGGCTCGGCCTCTTCACACACCCGCGCACATCATCGAACCTGGCCTATAGCGGCGACGAGATCGTCGGTGATGGCGCAATCCGCGCCTCATCGCGCGAGCTTCTTTTTGATACTTGCCAGGTTCTCAGGGGTCGATCGCACCCGTATCGTGAGTCCCTCGGCATCATAGGCTTCGGACAGGATCCGCATCTTGGCGCGGATCTCTGCCACGACCCCTTGAGCCGTAAACGGAATATGTAATTCCTCGTCGACCATCTCGCGCTCAAAGAACCCCATAATGCGCTCACGGAGCGCCTGCAGATCGTCCTTGCTTCTCGTGGACAGAAAAAAGGCGTCCGGATATTCCGCCTTCAGGGCCGCGAGTTGGTCCGGTCCGAGACGATCTTGTTTATTCAACACCACGAGGCTGGGAATATCCGTGGCGCCGACTTCGGCTAACACCGTCCGCGTGACCTCCA